>Ga0302321_100000417_pt1 | contig 36902 bp, 29 predicted proteins | sample Fen_T0_1_FD_202505 | JGI IMG/M metagenome (GOLD analysis project Ga0302321, IMG submission 202505) | Peat permafrost microbial communities from Stordalen Mire near Abisko, Sweden - Fen_T0_1 | ecosystem: Environmental > Terrestrial > Soil > Wetlands > Permafrost | place: Sweden: Abisko... | reverse complement strand
ACTGGCGCGCGACCTCCGCCGGCGGCGACGCCGAGAGGTCGAGCGAGATGATCCCCGAGCCCGCCGCCTGGTCGGAGTCGCGGAACGAGCCGCCGCAGGCGACGACGAGCTCGTTGGTGGCATCGACGTACGACAGCGTGCTGCAGTTCTTCCAGTCCGCCAGATCGATCGTCTGGGTCACCCGATCGGTCCGGGTGTCGATCGCGAGCACGCGGCCGTGCGCCGAGGTGGTGAAGTCGTGGCTCAGGTTCGACAGCGCGACGTACAGCGTGGTGCCGACGAGGAGGCCGCGGTCGGGGCGGGCCTCGATCGCCGCGCCGTCGACCGCCACCGCGTAGCTCGACAGATCGATGGACCCGGTGATCCGCGGGATCGACGGATCGATGATCAGGAGGTCGTCGCCGTCGTCGAGATCGTCGGGATCCGCGGTCGGCGCGGTGTTGCGCTCGTAGCGCGTCACGTAGGCCTTGGTCGCCCCCACGCTGATCACGTCGTGCGGGTTCGCGTAGAACCCGGTCGAGACGTCGAGCTGGCGCAGCGGCGTGCACGTCGTCGGATCGATCCAGGTCAGCGCCGAGTTGCTGCGATCGATCGCCACGACCAGGTGGCCCTGCTGCGGCTGCGACGGCAGGGCGACATCGCCCGACAGCGCGAGCGTGACGCCGGGGGCGCGCGTGCCCGAGTCGAGGCAATCGCCGCTGGTGACCTGGTCGGTGGCCGGGTCGATCAGCGAGATGCTCGTCGACACGTAGTCGCTGTTGACGACGGCGAGCCCGGACGGTGGGGTCGCCGGGCCGCCGGGGTGGGTGGGGGGACGGTCGCTGCAGGCGCCCAGGCACCCGAGCGCGCCGACCCCGAGGGACGCCGCGAGCAAATTCGTATGGACCATGGTTCTCGTTCTCCGCGAGAGCGGTTCAATCGATCACAGGCAGGTTTCCTGGCTCGTGGATCTCCGGTCGCTATCCGGATCGCTGCACCCACCTTCCCAGCCCGAGGGCCAGTGGTGATCGGGGCAGCTCTTCCACCTACAGTGGCGGGACCGCGCCGGCGTTGGACCGGCTTCCCTTTGCGTGCGGAGCGCATCTCCGCACGACCTGCGATCGCGATTCAGTTGTCAGAGCGTGGCACCCTACGCAGAGTTGCCCGGCGCGTCAACCCGGGGGCGCCGCGGCGTCAAGGGGCCGCGGTGGGCGCGCGCAGCTTGAAGCGCTGGATCTTGCCCGTGGCGGTCTTCGGCAGCTCGTCGACCAGCTCGATCCAGCGCGGGTACTTGAACGGCGCGAGCTGGGTCTTGACGAACGCCTGCAGCGCGGGGACCAGGCCCGGATCGTCGTGGCCGGCGCGCCGGTCGCGCAGCACGACGAACGCCTTGGGCTTGGTGAGCCCGTCGCTGTCGCTGGCGCCGACCACCGCGACCTCGAGCACCGCGGGGTGCGCGGCGAGCGCCGACTCGACCTCGAACGGCGAGACCCAGATCCCGCCGACCTTGAGCATGTCGTCGGCGCGCCCGCCGTACGTGTACGTGCCATCGGGGTTGCGCGTGTAGCGATCGCCGGTCCGGGTCCACGGGCCGTGAAACGCCGCGAGGCTGCGCGCGCGATCGTTCCAGTACGCCATGCAGGACGACGGGCCGCGCACCCACAGCGCACCTTCCTCGCGATCGCCGAGCGGGCGATCGTCGTCACCGCGCAGCTCGAGATCGTAGCCCGGCACCGCGCGGCCGGTCGTGCCGTAGCGCACGTCGCCCGGGCGGTTGCTGAGGAAGATGTGCAGCATCTCGGTCGAGCCGATGCCATCGAGGATGTGGCTGCCCATCCGGTGGTGCCAGCGCTCGCCGATGTGGCGGGGCAGGGCTTCGCCGGCAGAGGTCGAGATCCGCAGCCGCTGCGAGGTCGCGGCCGGCGACAGCGCCGGCTCGGCGAGCAGCGCCGCGAACAGCGTCGGCACGCCGCCGAAGATCGTCGGCTGGTGCGTGCGCATCACCTGCATCACCGTGGCCGGCGTCGGGCGCTCGGCGGCCAGCACCGCGGTCGCGCCGACCGAGAACGGGAAGGTCAGCGCGTTGCCCAGGCCGTAGGCGAAGAACAGCTTCGCCGCCGAGTAGACCACGTCGTCGGCGCCGATCCCGAGGACCGGCTGGGCGTACAGCGCCGCGGTCCAGATCAGGCTGCCGTGCAGGTGCATCGCCCCCTTGGCCTTGCCGGTCGAGCCCGACGAGTACAGCCAGAACGCGACGTCGTCCGGCGTGGTCTGGGCGTAGGCGTGGAGCGGGTTCGCGCGATCGAGCAGGGCGCGCCACGAAGGCAGCGCGCCCAGCGAGCCGCCGAGCGCGCTCTCGCACCCCGCCGCCGCCGGGACCTGGGTGATCGCCGGTCCGAGCTTGCCGAGCAACGCGTCGCTGCCGATCAGCGCGGCGGCGCGCATGTCGCGCACGAGGTAGGCGTAGTCGTCGGAGGTGAGCAGCGTGTTGAGCGGCACCGGCACCGCGCCGAGCGCGATCGCGCCCAGGAACGTCGCGACGAAGTCGACCGAATCGACCATGCATAGCGCGACCCGCTGCTCGGCCACCACGCCGAGCGCCTGCAGCGCGCCCGCGGCTCGGCGCGCGCGCTCGGCGACCTCGCGGTAGGTGTGGTGGCCGTCGTTGTCGATCACCGCGACGCGATCGCCACGACCCGCCGCGACGTGGCGCTCGAGCAGGTCGTGGGCCGCGTTGTAGTCGCGCGGCAGCTCGACCCGCGGCGGTGAGCCATGGTGATCGACGCGCGACAGCCCGGGCACGCGGCCACTGTACATCGCCGCGGCACCCGCCGGCGCATGGCATGCACCCGCAGGGCTCTCGCCGCGATGCGTCGACGACTACTTCATGACCAGCGGCGTGGATGCCACGGTGACGTCCTTGTCGGTGACGAGCTTTATCAAGTAGGTCTTGCCCTTCGACAGACCCTCGTCTTCGTTGATCGAGATGTCGCCGCTCAGCACCAGGCTCTTCGGATCGACGCCATCGAGCCGGTTGTCCGCGACGAACTTCTTGTCCTTGTCGTTCGTGTAGAACTCCATCTTGAGCTGGCTCGCGCCGGCCTTGGACAGAAACGCGGTGTAGTGGAAGTGCCAGTACACGACGTCGTCCTTGGCATCCCCGGTGAGCTCCTTCAGGCGCTCGGACTTGATCTTGACGATCGTGTCCTTGTCGGTCTTGCCCTCGGGCAGCTCGCCCTTGGTGATCACCAGCTCGCCTTTGAACGCGCTGGTCACGGAGGCCGACATCTCGGCGGAGACGATGCCACCCCAGCCGACAGCGGCCGCGATCACGACTGCAGACACCAGGCGACGAGAGCTCATGAGGACCTCCAGGACGAGCCAGACGAAAAAGATGCCGGGAAACGTGACCCTCGGCACGAACCGCGAGTCGGATACACTGTAGTACCTCGACACCGCGGCGCAGCCTGAGTTTCTTGTTACGTCGACCGGACGTGATCTCGCTGGCCCTCCTGGGGATTATTCCTTGTGAGCGGAGGCGGCTTCGGGGTCGGGGGTGTGCACGGCGGGCGAGGTCGATTCGACGGCGCCGCCCGGCGTGGCGGTCACGGTCTCACGCTCGGCCTGGCGCTTGGCACGGCGCTCCGGGTCCCATGGCTTGCCATCCGGACCCAAGCCATTGGCGTCGGGACCGATCGGCTTGCGCTCGCGGCGCGGCTTGGGCGGCAAGGGCAGGCCATCGGGGCCCAGGCGTGGCTCCTGCGGAGGACGGGGCTCACGCGGCGGGCGCGGGCCGCGGGGCTCGTGCGGCGGCAACGGCTGACCGTCGGGGCCCAGCCGCGGCTCGCCACCGAAATTGCCACCACCGCCACCGAAGTTGCCACCACCGCCACCGAAGTTGCCACCACCGCCACCGAAGTTGCCACCACCGGCAGCACCGCCGCCGAACCGCGGCCCCCGATCGCGGCGATCGCCGCCGGGACCACCGCCGCCGCCGGGACCGCGAGGGCCACCTGGCCCGCGGCGATCCCCACCAGGGCCGCCTGGGCCGCGGGGACCCCGCGGGCCGCCACCGGGACCACGACGCGGGCCGCCACGACCTTCACCGCCGCCGAAATCGCGTGGCGCTGCCGTGAGCTGCCAGCCAAGGCCGGCGCGAGGCATCTCTCCGCGGCCGGGACGATCGTCATCCTTGGGCGCTTCCTTCGGGCCGCCCAACTTCAGGCTGCCGAGGCCGCGCGGCTTGTCGCGGCGATCGCCACCAGGGCCGCCCGGGCCGCCGCGGCCACCACCGCCGCCGCCACCACCACCACCGCCGCCGCGACCACGATCGCCACCACCGCCGCGGCGATCATCGCGCGGCGCGCGGCGCTTGGCCGAGGCCACGCGGTCGATCGAGTAGTGGAACTCGCCGCGCGCGATCGAGCCGTACGGACCCTTCTCGCCCTGGAACACGCGGACCAGCCGGACCTCGTCGATCCGGTTGCCCACGATATCGAGCGCCTCGAGCAGGCGGGCGGCCTTGTCGGTCGCGACGCCGAGCGAGGCAGCGACCGCGTCGATGACCGGGTCGGGCTTCTGCTCGACCGGTGCGTCGCTGGCCGGCGCCTCGCCTTCTGCGGGAGCGTCGACCGCCGGCTCCGGCGTCGCTTCCGGCGGGGCTGCCGTCGCATCACCGGGCGGGCCCTCCGCAGCGCTATCGGATGCATCCATCGCATCGTCGAGCTCTGCGGCGGGTGCACCCGCGTTCGCGCCCCCCGCGGCAGCGCGTGCGGCCGCTGCCTTGCGCAGGGTAAGCGTCGAAAACTCGGTGAGCGTCTTCATGGGAGGCTAGCTACACCAAAGCCCTTCGCGACGCCAGGGTTGCGGATCAGTGTTCGCTCGGGACTTGTCGCAGCCGCTGGTAGTGCGCGGAAATGCACGACCGCAGCGGAGCGTCACCCGCCCGCGGTGGCGCTGGCCGAGGCCGACACCGACACCGACACACGGACGTTGGCCTGGATCCGCGTCGACGCCTTCGCGACCGCCCAGAGCTGGAAGCTGATGCACGTCGCCTGGTCGGCGAACGACTGGGTGAACGTGGGCGCCATGGCCGCGAGCTCCGACGCGCTCCGGACGAACTCCTGGGTCGCCAGCTCGATCGGCTCGAGCCGCGCCTTGATCGACAGCAGCCGGGGGAGTCCGTCGCGCAACGCCTTCAGCGTGGTCTCGAGCTTGGACTTGTCGAGCGCGAGCGTCTCCTCGGCCGAGATCTCCAGCGCGGGCTCGGTGCACTGGACCTCGAGCGAGGACTTGACCTTCGCCGCCGCGCACTGCCCCCGGGCCCCCGCGCCATCGCTGCCCGCGGTGGCGCCGCCCGCGCACGCGGCGCCGGCCTTGGCCTGGAGCTCGGCGTCGACCGTGCAGACCGCCGGGGTGTATTTCACGGTCAGCTGTGCCTTGGGCTTGAGCGACACTTTCAGGTTGGCCTGGTAGGTCGCGATGACCTTGTCGCAGATGTCCCGGGTCTCGCCCTCGAGATCGGCGCCCGGCATGCCGAGCTCCTGGCCCATCATGATGCAGCTCTGCTTGACGACCTTGGTGGTCTCGATCGTCGCCGTGTCGAGAGCCTTGGTCGCCTGCAGGAACACCTTCAGCCTCTGCCCGGCGTCCGACGCGGCGTAGTTGCCGCACGTGTCGGGATCGACGTCCCCCGACGGCATGCGCGGCACGCTGTCGAGCGCCTGGGGCGTTTTCGGCAGCAAGCTGTCCCCGGACGGTAGGTTCGCCTTGCCACAGGCCACGACGGTGACCAGCACGAGCTGTGCGCCGAGCGCCAGCCGCGTATCGCGATGCATGAAAGCCCCTCTCCACATAGGCTTGCATGGGTACCAAATCTGGTTTTGCTCAGCGCGTCAGTGGGGCTGAAATCGCGTGGCATCTTGCGGCACACCGGAACGAGACGAAACGAGACGGTGCGGCACGGTACGGTGTGGTGCTGACCTCACGAACGCTGCTGGGCGCGCAGCGCGATCACCAGGCCCGTCGCGGCGGCCTCGACCGGCGGAGCGACCGGGCGCGCCACGGTGATCTTGATCGCCAGGCCGAGCTCCTCGGCCAGCAGATCCGACTTGCGAAGCAGCTGCGCGTCGTCGCGCGACGGGCCGTCACGGACCACGAGGTCGAGCACGATCGCGTCGCCCATCCGCGTGCACACCACCTGCTCGACCCGCGATCGGTGCTCGCTGTCGAGCGCGTCGGCGATCCGCAGCAGGCCGCTCAGCTTGCGGAGCTGGGCGCGCAGGTCCTTGGAGAGCGGCGCGTCGTTGATGATCTGCCTGGCGCGCGCGGCGTCCTTGCGGTGGGTCCGCGCCATCCCCGCGATCATCTCGCGCGACGTATCGTCGAGCCCGGGGATCCGCGCCCACCGGATCATGTACTCGCTGTGCTTGTGGTGGCCGCGGACGTTGACCACCTCGCCGACGTCGTGGAGCAGGGCGGCGACCTCGAGCAGCACGCCGAGATCGTCGGGCACGCCGTGGACGTCGCGCAGCTGGTGGAACAGCGCGCGGGCGAGCTGGCGGACGTGCTCGCCGTGCGTGGTGTCGTGATCGACGCGGTTGGCGAACGCGCGCGCCGCGGTGAGCAGGGCCTTGTCGTGCGCGCCCTCGGCCTTGGCCTGCTCCTCGCGGGCGGTCTCCGCGAGCTCGAGCAGCACGGCCTCGCGGACGCCGACGCCGGGCGACACCAGCTTGGCGATCCCGAGCTGGCGCGCCACGGTCGCGAACACCAGCGCGGCGATCCCGAGGACCTCGGCGCGATCGCGTTTGACCCCGAACCGCTCCATCCGCTCGTCGACCGACGCGCTGACGATCGACGGCAGCGCCTTCTCGAGCGCGACGAGCTCGAAGCTCGGCATCACGGGATTGCCGTCGCCGACGATCTTGGCGAGCGCCTCGGCGTTGCCGCCGGTGGCCGCGGCCAGGCCGTTGCCGCCCGGGCCCTGGACGATCGTGTGCATGAGCGTGGCGGTGTAGCGTCGGACCATCCCGGCCTCGGCCTCGGCGATCGCGCCGTCGAGGCCGAACGTCTCGAGCAGCCGCACCGTGCCGACCGGCAGGGAGTAGCCGCGCCAGCTCGAGCCGTGGCGCAGGTTGACCTCGAGGCTGCCGCCGCCGAGATCGAGGATCGCGCGCGGCGGCGTCGCGGTGGGGCCGAGCGCGTGGACCACCGACTTGCGGACCAGCCGGGCTTCTTCCTCGCCCTCGATGACCTCGAGCTCGATGCCGGCCTCGTGATAGAGCCGGTGGAGCAGCACGTCGCGGTTCGACGCGTTGCGCACCGCGCTGGTGCCGACCGCGCGATATATCGATACGCCGTGATGGTCGAACCGCTCGCGGAAGTGGACGAACGCGGCGACGGCTTGATCGATGACCTGCTCATCGAGCTCGCCGCGCGTGAACGCGCCGTGACCGAGCCGCACCGGGACGCGCTCGGCCTCGATCCGGATCAGCTCGCCGGGTGCGAGCTCGGCCACGACCATGCGGATCGCGTTCGAGCCTGCGTCGATCGCACCGAGGGTGGTCCTCCCTGGAGGCATTGCCGGCAAGCTAGCACGGCCGATGCCACGCCGAGTGCAGATCTCGGGCTCGCCGCGCGGAGGTGAGACCTGCTCAGGCGCGAGCGCAGGTGAGGCCGGGCTGGCTACCTGCGGGGCGGCGGCTTCGTGGCTGCGGATCCGGAGCCGGAGCCGGCGCCTGGTGCCGCCGGACCCGCGTTGTCCGGGATCTTGATCTTGTCGGTCTTGGTCACGCCGTCGAGCGCCTCGACCTTGATCCCGTCGGAGATGCCGAGCTTGACGTCCTTCTTCACGAACGTCTGCGGGGTGGTCTCGATCTCGACGAACGGCTTGGTACCGTCGTACTGGACGACCGCCTCGCGGATCGCGAGCACCTGCTTCTTCTCGTCGAGCACGATGTCGGCGTTGGCGCTGTAGTTGGCGCGGATCTCGATCCCCGGCTTCTTCTTCACCGCGGCCTTGATCTCGAACTGGATCGCGCCGTCCTGCTCCTTGCCCTTGGGCGCGATGTACTCGAGCGTGCCGTCGAGCCGATCGTTCTCGATCGCGCCGATCTTGATCGAGAGCTTCATGCCGAGCTTGATCTTGGCGACCTCGGCCTCGTCGACCCGGCCGTCGAAGATCATGTCGTCCATGTCGGCGATCGTCGCGACCGTGGTGCCGGCGTTGAAGTTGTTGGCCTGGATCACCGAGAACCCGACCTTGACCGGCACGTCGATCACCATGCCCGCGGTGGTCGCGGTGACGATCAACGTCGAGGTCTTGCCCTGCGCGCGCGTGGCGCCCTCGCGCGCGAGCTGCAGGCTCGATCCGGCGACCGAGAGCTCCTGCTGGCGCATCGCGTAGTCCACGCGGAACTTCTGGAGCTCGGCGTCGGCCACCACGCCCTGCTTGGCGAGCGCCTCGTTGCGCTCGAGCTCGCGCTTGGCGTTGTCGAACGCGATCTGGGCGGTCCGGACCTGCGATTCGGTCTGGTTGATCTGCATCGCGTCGGGGATGATCGAGATCTTGCCGAGCGGCTCACCGAGCTTCACGATCTTGCCAGGCTCGACATAGAGCTCGCTCAGCACGCCGCTGACCTTGGGCTTCACCTCGACCTCCTGGCGCGGCACGATCGAGCCGGTCGCCACGGTCTTCTTGATGATGTCCGTGGTCTCGGCCTGCTCGGTCTGCCAGATCACCGGCTTGGTCTGCGACTTCTTGTAGAGATAGACGAACGCGCCGCCGATCACGACGACGACGATCAGGCCGAGCAGGATGGAGAACACTTTCTTCATAGGCGGGGCTCACTCACTCGGTGCGAAGGGCTTCGATCGGCTTGATGGACGCGGCGTGCGCGGCGGGCATGATCCCGGCGATGCCACCGGCGGCGACGAGCACGCCGACGGCGGTGAGCACGGTGGTCAGGCTGAGGATGGGCGGCCCCATCGGCGATTCGGGGATGTTCTCGAGCACCGCGCTGGTGATCGCGATGAGCCCGGTGCCGGCCGCGACGCCGATGAGGCCGGCCAGCGCCGTGAGCACGACCGACTCCTTCATCACCATCGCGACGATCGAGCTCGGGGTGGCGCCGAGCGCCTTGCGCACGCCGATCTCCTTGGTGCGCTCCTTCACCGTGATCAGCATGATGTTCGACACGCCGACCACGCCGGCCAGGAGCGTGGCGCCGCCGACCACCCAGCCGACGATCGACAGGACCGTGAAGAACATCTCGAGCTTGCCGAAGAACACGAACGCGTTGAACGAGCCGATCGCGAGCTGATCGCTGGGCGACACCCGGTGGCGCTTGGCCACGGTGGCGCGGACCTGACGCTCGAACTCCTCGCCGTCGGTCCCCGGCTTGGCGGTCATCGCGAAGAACCCGACCCGGTCGCCCATGTGGAACGCGGTCTTCAGCGTGGTGAACGGCACGAACACGGTGTGGGCGTCCTGGTCGCCCTGCTGGCCCGAGCGCAGCGTCTTGGTCACGCCGACGACCTCGAAGTACACGCCGCTGATCTTGATGAACTGGCCGATCGGATTGGTGCCCGGTGGCATCAGCTCGTCGCGGACCGCCTGGCCGATCACCGCGACCTTGCGCGACTCGGCGATGTCGCGCTCGTTGATGAACCGGCCCGCCTGGTACTCGAACGACAGGATGTGGCGAAAGTCGGGGTAGTCCGCGTAGACCGTGTACGCGCCGGTCTTGCCGTCGTAGCCGACGGTGAACGCGCTGCCCCAGCCACCGAGCCGGAGCCTGGGCGCGAGCCACTCCATGCCGGCGACGCGGCGCAGGTTTTCGATGTCGGCGATGTCGAACTTGACCTGGCGGCCGACCGGCAGGCCGTCATAGCCGATCGTCGTGGTGTTGCCCCACATCCACATCACGTTGGTCGCCAGGCCCTTCATCTGGCGCCGCGTGCCCTGCTGCATGCCCGAGGCGAACGCGAGCATCGCGATCAGCATCAGGATTCCCCAGAACACGCCGAGCGCGGTGAGGAACGTGCGCAGCCGGTTGCTGCGCAGCGTCGCCCAGACCTCTTGCCAGTTGTCGAGATCGAACATTATTGGTCTCGCAGGGCGTGGATCGGGTTGACGCGAGCGGCGGCGCGCGCGGGGAAGAACCCGGCGAGCGCGCCGGCGATGACGAGGCCCAGCGTGGCCGCCACGCCGACGCGGAGGTCGATCGCCGGGTTGCGGATGAAGTCGGTCTTCACGACGCGCGCGACGACCTCGAGCAGGGCGACGCCGCCGACCAGGCCGAGCAGCCCGGCGAGGCCGGTCAGGAACACCGACTCCTGGATGATCATCGCGACGATCGACGTCGGGGTGGCGCCGAGCGCCTTGCGCACGCCGATCTCCTTGGTGCGCTCCTTGACCGCGATCATCATGATGTTCGACACGCCGACCACGCCGGCGAGCAGCGTGCAGGTGCCGATCACGACGATGAACGTCGAGATCAACAAGAACAGCTTCTTGAACCGCTCGTAACCCTCGACGTTGTTGAACACGCGGACCGCCGTGCGATCGCTGGGATCGAACTGGTGGCGGTCGGCGAGCTGGGCGACCACCGTATCGGTGATCGCCTTGGCCTGCTCGGCGGTGGCATCGCCGACGGTGAACGCGATCTGGCCGAGGTGATCGACGCCATGGTAGGCGAGCTGGGCGGTCGACACCGGGATGTAGAGCTGGCGCTCGGCTTCGGCGTTGCCCTCGCTCTTGAACACCCCGACGATCTGGAACGGCACGCCGGCGACGATGATCCACTGGCCGAGCGGGTTCTCGCCGGGCTCGAACAGGAAGTCGACGACGGGGTGGCCGACCACGGCCGACTTGCGGTTCTGGTCGATATCCGCCTGATCGAGGAACCGGCCGGCCTCGATCGTGTAGGTATCGAGGAAGATCGCGTCGGGGTGGACGGCGTTGATCTGGAACGCGTTGGCCTTGCCGTTGCGCTTGGTCAGCATCTCGCCGCCGCCGAACTGGCCGCCCTTGATGTAGTACTGGCCCGAGATGTGATCGATGTGCTGGCCGTCGGCGCCCGGCAACTTGACCGGCTTGGCGCGATCGAAGTCGCGGTTATCGAACGTGATCTTGCGGCCGATATCGAAGCCGTTGTGGGCCACGCTGGTCTTGTTGGCCGAGATCCGGATCGAGTTGGTCGCCTCGCCCTTGAACTCGAACCGCAGGCCGTTGTCGAGCCCGTGGCCGAGCCCGAGCAGGAACACCAGGACGAAGATGCCCCACGCGACGCTGATCATCGTCAGCGTGGTGCGCAGCTTGTTGCGCCGCACGGTGTCGAGCACCTCGGACCAGCGGTCGATCGAGACCAGATCGCGCCACTGCAGCGCCATCACGCCGATCACCCGGAGCAGGGTGAACACGAGGAAGCCGAGCCCGACGAGGACCGCGGCACCGAGGACGAGGCCGACGACCATCATCCGTGCGCCGCCGCCACGCCGGGGTGGCTCGCCGCGACGAGCGCCGCCTCCTGCGGGCTCATCACCTTGCCATCCTTGAGCCGGATCGTGCGCTGGGTGCGCAGCGCGACCTCGGGATCGTGGGTCACGACCACGACGGTGATGCCGCTCTGATGGATCTCGGACAGGAGGTCCATGATCTGGCGCGACGTCTCGCTGTCGAGCGCGCCGGTCGGCTCGTCGGCGAGGATCAGCCGCGGCTTGGCGATCAGCGCGCGGGCGATCGCGACGCGCTGCTTCTGGCCGCCCGACATCTCCGACGGCGTGTGCTCGGCCCAGTCGCGCAGCCCGACGCGCTCGAGGTACTGCGTGGCGATCTGGTTGCGCTTGCGGCGCGTGATGCCCTGGTAGTACAGCGGCAGCGCGACGTTCTCGAGCGCGGTCTTGAACGGCAAGAGGTTGAACGACTGGAACACGAAGCCGATGAAGCGATTGCGATAGTTCGCCGACTTCTTCTCGGTGAGATTGCGAATGATCGTATCGCCGAGCCAGTATTCGCCGGAGTCGTAGTCGTCGAGGATGCCGAGGATGTTGAGGAGCGTCGACTTGCCCGAGCCCGAGGCGCCCATGATCGCCACGAACTCGCCATCGGCGACCTCGAGCTCGATATCACGGAGCACGTGAAGGCTATGGGTGCCGACCCGGTAGTACTTGTTGACTCGCGAGAGGCGCAGCACGACGAGGACTAAGCTAGCGCTATGGTTCCGTATTTGCCAGCACGAGTCGTGGTGCGACACGTGTGACAGAGCGTGCCCACACCGTGGCGAAAACGCCGCGCGGCGCACGGCCGTGGGCGGGCCTGCACGTCACCGACGAGCGGCCGCGCTCGCGAGCTGGGCTCTTCGCTGACAGCGCCGGGACCAAGCTGACGCGGGACGGACGGCGACACATGGCCTTGTCGCGGCGCGCGAGCGGCGGTTCCTGGCTAGCTCGCCAGGTCGCCGAGCGCCTCGTCGAGCGAGGCCTTGGTCGCCGGCGCGAGCACGAGCACGCCGTGCGCCCCGCGGATCTCGCACGCCGGCGCCTGGTCGCAGCGATCGAGGCACGTCACCGGCGCGATCGCGAAGCTCGGCCGCGAGCGCGAGGCGAGGTGGTCGAGCAGATCGAGCGCGCCGTAGCGCTGGCAGTTGCCCGCACACACCTGCACGGTGATCGGCGCGGTCGGCGCCACGCGTAGCTCGGTCGCGAGCGGGATCGCGGCGAGGTAGTGGCTGGTCGGCCGCCCGCGATCCTCGGCGAGCTCGATCAGCTGCGCCAGCGTGACGTGATCGCCCTCCGCGATCTCTTCGATCTCGAGCCCCATCGACGACAGTCGGCCGATCGGGACATCCTCGTGGGTCGGGGAGCGGGTAGGTAGCTTGGCCATGGCGACGCCGCGGATGATACCGCGTCCGCCCCGCAGACTCAGCGCGGGACGAGCAGGCCGTGCTCGCTGAGCAGCTGCGAGAGCTCGGGCGACAGATCGCGCGGGCGCGGCCGCCTGTCGGGCAGCATCGCCTCGTGGAGCCGGCGCCGCGCCTCGTGCATGCGCCAGGCGATCGTGCCCTCGCTCACCTTCTGCACGACCGCGACCTCGCCGTGCGCGAGGCCCTGCAGCGACACCAGGATGACCGTCGTGCGCATGTCGACCGGCAGGGCGTCGAGCGCGCGGAGCAGGCGCGCGTAGCGCTGGCGCAGCTCGGCCACGCGCCCTGGATCGCTATGACCGTCGACCGCGAGCGCGAGCTCGAGCCGCGGGTCGTCGAGCATGTCCTCGCCGCGTCGCGCGCGATCGCGGCGGACGTTGAGCGAGCGGTTCACCGTCATGCGGTAGACCCAGGTGAAGAACTGGCTGCGGCCCGCGAACTCCGGGAGCGCGCGGTACGCCTTCAGGAACACGTCCTGGGCGATGTCGTCGGCCTCGCTGGCCGACCGCGTGATGTGCAGCGCCAGGGCAAAGATCCGCTTGCGGTAGCGCGCGACCAGCGCGTCGAACGCGCGCGCGTCGCCCGCCCTGGCGGCGTCCACCAGGGACGTCGCGGTCGCGGCTTCGCGCTCGGCGTGGGTCATGGCGCGACTATAGACGCCCGGACGCCGCGAATGCTTTGCGGTTTCTTCGGCAGGCCGGACCCATGTCGCCGCAAACGCGAAAGACGCAAGGAAAATCAGTTGGTTTCGTAACGCGGTGGCCGCTGCGACGCGGGCAGGGCGAGCGAGAACGGCGCGATCTCCGCGTCGAAGTACGAGCCGTCGTCGCGCCACATGCGGTAGGTGCCGTGCATCGTGCCGACCGGCGTGGTGAGCACGCAGCCCGACGTGTACTGGAAGCTCTGTCCGGGCGACAGCCTCGGCTGCTCCCCGACCACGCCATCGCCGCGCACCTCCTCGATCGTCCCCCGGCCGTCGGTGATGATCCAGTGGCGCGTGCGGAGCTGCGCCGTGCGCGGGCCCTCGTTGGAGATCGTGATGGTGTACGCGAACACGTAGCGATCGTCGCGCGGCGACGACTGGTCCGGCAGGTAATGCGATTGCACGCGGACGCGGATCCCTTCGGTCTCCGCCGAGGAAGTGGGTTCGGCGACGGTTGGGCTCACCTGCGGAATCTGGCGCGATGTCGCGCCAGTTGCAAGGCACTGGCTTCCCGATGTCGGCTCCGGGCGGCGCGAGGTCGCGGCGGCCGACTCCCGCCGCTTCGTGTCATGCTGGACGGATGCGTCGCTCCGCCTTGATCGCATTGTGCTTCGGCTGCAGCCCCGCCGCCACGCCGGCGTCGGGATCCCCCGCAGCCCCGCCGGCGCCGGTCGCGTCCCCGATGCCCCCGGGCGTCGCGTCCGAGCCGCCGGTCCCTGGCGAGCCGGCCGCGTTCGGCAAGCCCGCCGCGACCCGGCCGCGCGATGCAGGCAAGCCGAGCCTGGCCCAGGCCATGGTCGACGCGCACAACCGGGCGCGCGCCAAGCACTGCGCGGCGCCGCTGACCTGGTCGGCACCGCTGGCCCAGGTCGCCCAGCGCTGGGCCAATGCGCTGCGCGACAAGGGCTGTGCCTTCGGCCACAGCGGCGGCTCGTACGGCGAGAACCTGGCCGCCGGGACGACCGGCACGCTCGGCGCCGACGAGGTCGTCGGCATGTGGTACGACGAGGTCGCGCACTACAAGTTCCCCGACGGCGGGTTCTCGATGGCGACCGGGCACTTCACGCAGGTCGTGTGGCGCGGCACCCGTCAGGTGGGCTGTGGCCAGTCGCACTGCAAGGACATGGACATCTTCGTCTGCGAGTACGACCCTCCGGGCAACTGGGAGGGTCAGTACCGCGAAAATGTCCGGCCGGCCGGCTGTCGCTGACCCGGTCAGCGTTGCTCGATCGCGACGTACTTGCGGAGCTTCTCGCCGGTGTAGATCTGGCGCGGACGGCCGATCTTGGTGTCCTTGTCCTCGACCATCTCCTTCCAGTGCGCGATCCAGCCGGGCAGGCGGCCGAGCGCGAACATGACCGTGAACATGTTGGTCGGGATGCCGAGCGCGCGGTAGATGATGCCGCTGTAGAAGTCGACGTTCGGATACAGCTTCTTCGAGACGAAGTAGTCGTCCTTGAGCGCGACCTCCTCCATCGACTTGGCGATGTCGAGCAGCGGATCCTTGACGCCGAGGTGGTTCAGCACCTCGTCGCACATCTTCTTGAGGATCTTGGCGCGGGGATCGAAGTTCTTGTAGACGCGATGGCCAAAGCCCATCAGCCGGCGGTTGTCGCGCTTGTTCTTCACGTCGTCGAGAAACTTCTTGTAGTCCGTGCCGCTCGACTTGATGTCCTCGAGCATCTCGATCACGGCCTGGTTGGCGCCGCCGTGCAAGGGGCCCCACAGCGCGAGGATGCCGGCGGCGATCGACGCGTAGAGGTTGGCGCCCGAGCTGCCGACCATGCGCACGGTCGACGTCGAACAGTTCTGCTCGTGATCGGCGTGCAAGATGAGCAGCTGGTTGACGGCCTTCTCGAGGATCGGCGAGATCTCGTACTCCTCGCTCGGCACCGCGAACATCATGTGGAGGAAGTTTCCACAGTAGTTGAGCGAGTTGCGCGGGTACATCAGCGGCTGGCCGATGCTCTTCTTGTAGGCGAACGCGGCGATCGTGCGCACCTTCGAGAGCAGGCGGGTGATGTGGAGGTCCATCGACGAGTTGCGGTCGAGGCTGTCCGGATAGTACGCCGACAGCGAGGTCACCATCGCCGACAGCACGGCCATCGGGTGGCTGGTCGGCGGGTAGCCCGCGAAGAACTGGTGCATGTCCTCGTGGATGAGGCTGTGCCGCGTGAGCATGCGGCCAAACACCTCGCGCTCGGCCACCGTCGGCAACTCGCCGTTGATCAAGAGGTACGCGGTCTCGACGAAGTTCGAGCGCTCGGCGAGCTCCTCGATCGGATAGCCGCGGTAGCGCAGAATTCCCTGTTCGCCATCGAGGTACGTGATCGCGCTCGTCGTCGACCCCGTGTTCATGTACCCGGTGTCGAGCGTGATGTATCCGGTGTCCTGGCGAAGGCTACGAATATCGAACGCGTGCTCGTCTTCGGTACCCACCGTCACAGGAAGCTGGACTTCCTTGCTGTCTGGGAGCACCAGCTTTGCCGTCAGTTTCTTGTCCGAACCGGCCATAAGGATCTCCTGCTTGCTCGTCTGGGGAAAAACGTGCGGAGACCATACCCGATCCAGATCGACCCATGACGTCGTGCGGCACGAAACGTCTGAGAAACTGGTTGCTATTCGAGCACGACGAACGGAACCGCACCGAGCGGGGTGTTGAACCGGTATGTATAGCCGAGACCGAGATAGCCGGCAGCGCCGCCCTGGTCGAGGCCAGCCTCGGCGATGGTGAGACTGCCGGAATCCGCGGACGGGCCGGTCAGACTCTTAGAGTAGACGTTGGCGCCGACCATGATCGACAGCACATGTTCGAACCGGCGGCCGAACGCAAAGTCCATCGACACCTCGCCGCGGCCACCCACGCCGGCGTAGTTGAACACCTGGCTGCCGGTCCCATCCATCTCACCGGCAGGGCTCATCAGCGACAGGTGCACGCCGAGCAGCGGGGTCACGCAGAACCGGGGCGTTCCGCCCGGGCAGAAATGCTTGTAGCCCGCCACGCCGATATCGAACACGTCGAGCGAGCTGACCAGCGGCGAGTCGTTGCTGCCGGCGCCCAGGTGCGTGATCTGGAGGTAGCCCTCGACGCCGATCCGCAGCGGCGGGTTGACCAGCACGTCGCCCTTGATGCGAACCCCACCGAACGCGGTGCCGTAGTAGTCGGGGCGGCCGATCCGGCCTCCGCCACCAAAAAAGTCGACGCCCATCGTCCAGGTGTAGCGGTTGCCGGGCGGCTCCGCGACCACGAGGTTCTGCTGGGTCGGCGCGATCACGGTGGGCGTGTAGTTCGGCGGTGTGTTGATGGTGCGCGTCGGATCCTGCGTATCGCTGCCACCGCCGCCACCGGTCTCGTGGAGCTCGACATGGGCCGCCTTGGCGTCCGCCTTGATCTTCTCGGTCAGCCTGGCGATCTTGTCCTTCTGGGCATCCGACGGCTGCTTGCCCTCCGCCAGGTGGCAGGTCGCCAGCGCCTCGTCGAGCTTGCCGTCCGACAGGAGCGCCGCGCACAGGTTCATGAAGTACCCGGCGATGGGGTTGCGCTTGATCGCCTGGCGGAACTTGGCCGCGGCCTCGGCGTACTGGCTCTCGCCCATCAGGAGCTTGCCTTCTTTGTTGTACTGCTCGGCGACGTCGGGCTGCTGTAGCGGATCCTCCGCGTGCGCAAGGCGGGTCAGCGCGATCACGATCGCGAGAGAAGTGAGCTTGGACATGAATCGTACCCTCCCAAAAACAACGGACACCGATGCTACCATCCCGCGCGTCGCGCCGAGGTCAGCTTCGCGCCGCGATCTTTGTCATGACCGCTGGGACCACTGGCAGGCCTCAGCGCACGGTCGATCAGCCGGCGCGCCGCTTCGTGGCCACGCAGGTGCCAGTTCTCGGGGTTGCCGAGCACGATGGAGACGACGATCTGGGGCTGCTCGATGGGCGCGTAGCCCACGAACCATGAATGCTCCATATAAAACGGTTCGGTGCGGGTCAGCGTGCCGGTCTTGCCGGCGACCCGGATTGGCTGATGTTTGCCGAACGAGCGCGACGCGCTGCCGATCTCGCAGGTCGCCGTCATCATTTTACCGACCGCCTTGGCGATCTCGGCTGTGACCGCGCGGCGGCGCGCCGGGCCGACCTGGGCGACGCCGTCGATCGAGGCGATGATCCGCGGGATCGGCTGCTCGCCATCATCGGCGAACGTCGCCGCGAGCAGCGCGCCGCCCATCGCCGAGAGCCGCGAGCCGACAAACCCGGCCGCCGCCTGGGCGAAGCTCAGATCGTGCGCGGTCGGCAGCTCCATCGCGCCGGCGACGCCGAGCAGCTCGCCGCCGGGCAGCGCGTCGGACACGCCGAGCGCGCGCGCCAGCTTGGGCAACGCGTCGGGCTCGAGCTTCTGAAATGCGAGCTTGCCGAGGATCGCGTTGTTCGAGTGGGCGACGCCGTACGTCAGGGTCTCGCAGCGCGAGTCGCGCTTGTCGTCGCGCAGGTTCGACTCGCTGACCGAGCGGATGCCGCCATGGAAGCACACCTTGTCGCTCGGATCGACGCCGGCTGCGACCAGCGCGCTCGCGGTCACCAGCTTGAACACCGAGGCGGCGGGCGCCCACACGTCGGTGGCCAGCCGCCAGTCGAAGCTGGCGACCGAGTGCTCGCCGCGCTTGGGCGGATGGTCGTCGCCGCGCCGGCCGGCGAGCGCGAGGATCCGGCCATCGGGCGCCATCGCGACGATCGCGCCACGCGGGGCGCGGGCCTCCACAAGCAGCTTCTCGGCCAAGGCCTGCAGGGCAGGGTCGAGCGTCAGCTCGGCGTGGCGGCCATCGGCGAGGATCGCCTCGTAGTGCTCACCGTCCGGCGTGAGCGTCAGCCGATCGAGATCGACCAGCTGGGCGACCGCGGCGGCGGTCGCAGACCGGGCCGGCGTGGCATCGGCGGCGCTCGGGGCGCGCCCGGCGGCGCCGGACCCGGCCGCGGGGCGATCTGCACCCGCGGTCATCAGCGGGGCGCCCTGCACCTCGGCCGGGGTGCCGGTGCGGTTACCGATCAGCGCCGCGATCCCGGCGAGCCCCACCGCGGCCGCCAGGAGTAGATGGGAGCGCCGCATGGTCCCTGGATGTATCGTCATCTGCCCGTCCGCACAAGAATGTTTCGGCGTTTCGATGTAGGTTGTCCGACGAATCGGCCATGCGTCGTTTGCGGATCATCCTCGAGCTGGGCTGGGTTCCAGCGGCCCTCGTTGCCGCGGCATGTGCGCGGCAGCCCCGCGGCACCAACCCGATGCCCATCCCCTCCCTGTCGGTGCAGGTCGGGGCCTGCGCCACCCCGGGGCGCGATGGCCGGATCGGCGCCGCCCCCCGGCTCGAGCGCGCCGACCGCGACCTCAACGGCGACGGCATCGCCGAGGCGATCGTCGTCGACCGATCGATGTGCACGGCCGAAGGAAATTGCTACTGGAACGTGTTCACCATGCCGGCCGCCGGGTCCGGCGAGTGCGCCCGGTTCGCCGGCAGCCTCGACGGCAGCGCCCTCGAGCCGCTCCCTGCCACGGGGGAGGACCGCATGGTCGACGTCCGAAGCTACTGGAACGCCTACAAGGGGCGCCTGTACCTCCACACCTACCGGTTCCAGCGCGGGGGCTACCGTCTCGTCGAGACCCTGGCTTGCAAGCGCGCGGACGACGACAAGCTGGAATGCGCGGACACCGAGCACTAGGTCCGCGGATTCTGTTAAAGTTCGGGCCAGGTGAGTGACACCGGCCGGAACAAGACCGTCGTCACCGCGATCTCGAAGATCAGCGACCGACCGGTAGCCAAAGAGGCGTGCCTGGTGGTCATCTACGGGCTGGAGCTGGGCAAGAAGTTCAACCTGAACCGCCCGCAGATCATCATCGGCCGCTCGTCCAAGGCCGATATCCAGATCGATCAGGAAGCGGTGTCGCGCAACCACTGCAAGATCATCAACACCGGCAACGCCATCATGTTGCGCGACATGGGGTCGACCAACGGGACCTACGTCAACGACGAGATGATCGACGAGTACGTGCTGCGCGACGGCGACTTCATCAAGGTCGGCCGCTGCATCTTCAAGTTCCTGAGCGGCAACAACATCGAGAACGCGTACCACGAGGAGATCTACCGGCTGACCACGGTGGACGGCCTCACCCAGGTGTTCAACCGGCGCTACTTCGTGGAGACCCTCGAGCGCGAGATCGGTCGCGCGCTGCGTTACCGGCGCGACCTGTCGTTGATCATGTTCGACATCGACCGGTTCAAGGGCGTCAACGACAGCTTCGGGCACCTCGCCGGCGACCACGTGCTCAAGCACCTCGCCTCGGTGATCAAGACGCGGATCCGGCGCGAGGACGTGCTGGCGCGCTACGGCGGCGAGGAGTTCGCGATCGTGCTGCCCGAGATCGACGGCTACAACGCGATGCAGTTCGCCGAGAAGATCAGAAAGCTCGTCGAGGTCGCCGAGTTCAAGTTCGAGGACGCGATCATCCCGGTCACGGTCTCGATCGGCGTGGCCAGCCTGCGCGGCGAGATCGAGGACGCGCTCGAGTTCATCAAGCAGGCCGATACCAACCTGTTCGCCGCCAAAGAGTCCGGGCGCAACCGCGTGGTGGGGTGAGTCGGGGGTGAGATCCATCGACTGGGGACCGCTGTGGCTCTCGCTGCAGGTCGCCACGCTGTCGACGATCTTCACCTTGACGACCGGCACGGGCCTGGCGCTGCTGCTCGCGTGGCGCAAGCTGCCGGCGCGCGACCTGATCGACGCGGTGATCTCGGCGCCGCTGGTCTTGCCGCCGACCGTGCTGGGCTATTACCTTCTGGTCGCGCTGGGCCGCAACAGCGCGCTCGGCCGCGGCTGGGAGGCGGTGTTCGGCCAGCCGATCGTGTTCACGTTCGCCGGCGCGGTGATCGCCGCCGCGGCCGGTTCGCTGCCGCTCGTGGTCCGCTCGGTGCGGCTCGGCATCGAGTCGGTCGAGCCCGACCTGCTGGCCGCGGCGCGCACGCTGGGGGCCCGGCCGGTCCGGGTGATCGCCACCGTGGTGCTGCCGCTCGCCGCGCCGGGGCTCATCGCCGGCGCGATGCTCGGGTTCGCCCGGGCGCTCGGCGACTACGGCGCGACCCAGATGCTGGCCGGCACGCGGATCGGCGGCTCGCCCACCGCGTCGATCTTCGTCATGGACCAGCTCCTGGCCGACAACGAGGATCAGGTGTTCGCGATGTCGCTGGCCACGACGATCACCGGGGTCACGCTGCTGTACTTCGCGAACCGCCTGACGCATCGTCTGCGCCGTGGCTAGCCCGGGCCTGGTTGCGGCGATCCGGATGCGCCGCGGCGAGCTCGCGATCGACGTCGAGCTCGAGTGCCCGCCCGGGATCACGTGCGTGATGGGGCCGTCGGGCGCGGGCAAGAGCTCGATCCTCGCCGCGATCGCCGGGCTCGCGGTCCCCGACGCGGGGCGGGTCGCGCTCGGCGACGAGGTGTGGCTCGACCGGGCGCGCGGCGTCGACGTCCCGGTCCATGATCGCCGCCTGGCGTACGTCCTCCAGGGGCTCGCGCTGTTCCCCCACCTGACCGCGCTCGGCAATGTCGCGTACGGCATGCCCGAGATCGCCAAGCCGGCGCGGCGGGCGCGGGCGCAGGCGCTGCTCGATCGCGTGGGCGTCGGCCACCTCGCGGGGCGGCGGCCGCGGACGTTCTCCGGCGGCGAGGCCCAGCGGGTCGCGCTGGCCCGCGCGCTGGCCCGCGCCCCGCGGCTGATGCTGCTCGACGAGCCGTTCTCGGCGCTCGATCGCGAGCTGCGCGCCCAGCTGGCCGCGCTGGTCCGCGAGCTGGTGGCCGAGCTCGGCGTGCCGTTGATCCACGTCACGCACTCGGTCTCCGAGGCGCGGCTGCTCGCCGATCAGGTCGTGCAGATCGAGCGCGGCAAGGTCGTCGGCCGCGGCGTCGCCGCCGAGATCCTGGCCCACTTCGTCGACTGAACTGAAGCGACGCGATCAGTTCGTGGGATCGGGGCAGCCGGGCAGGGCGTCCTGCGGGATCGTGGCGTCGCCGTCCATGCACCGGTTGACCTGACAGCGGTCCTCCTCGAGCGCCAGCTGCGGCCGGGCGACGCAGCCGGCGCCGGGGCAGCGGCCGAGCAGGCGATCATGGGGATAATCGACGTCGATCTCGGCGGTGCGCAGCGCGTCGGTGCCCAGCACGCCATCGATCTCCTGCTGATCGGGCCGCAGCTCGGTCCGCAGCGCCTGCAGCGTGGGGTCGGTGTCGGGCACGACGAACAGCGTGACCCCGGCCGGCGGGGTGAGCTCGAGGACCGCGGGGACCGGGCAGAACGGGTCGCCGCTCTCGCACGGGCAATCCTCGACCTTCAAGTCGTTCTGGTTGCTCGCGCAGTTTTGCGCCGAGAGGAACTGGTGGGCGTAGACCTGCCGGCACGGCGCGAGCGAGTTCGACGACGCGGCCGCGACCAGGGCGATCGCGTCGATCGTGGCGCGCCGGCCGGCGACCGCGCCCGACGGCAGGTACACGGTGCCGCCTGGCAGCGCCTCGAGCGGCGGCGCCAGGTACGGCGCCATCGCGTGCGCTTGCTGGTAGCGCACGTAGGCGGCCTCGCCCAGCAGCGAGACGCCGATCCCGGTCGACATCGCGAGCAGCACGTCGGTGCCGCGCTGGCCCTGGACCGTCGCGCTGGGCGCCGGGCTCAGGCAGGCCTGCACGGTGACGCGCAGGTTGCCGAACGGCAGCTCGGTGCCGTCGATCACCAGCGTCCCGCCGCCGCGGTAGGGCGAGTCGAACGTCGCGTCGCAGGACAGCGTCCGGCTGCGATCGTCGCCGCCGACATCTGGCAGCACGAAGATCTGATCGTCGCCGAGCCGCAGCCGGATCGCGTCGCCGGCCAGCGTGTCGGCGCCGAGCACGCCCGTGAACGGCGTGACGGTGCCGCCGGGCGTGCCGATCTGGCATACCGCCGGATCGCACGCGGGATCGGCGGCGGTGCACGCGCAGGGGTGCAGCGTGATCATCTGCGAGTCGAGGAACCGGGCGCGCGGCAGCTCGAGCCGGCCGTCGCTGGGGGACCGGCCGAGCAGCGTGATATCGAGGCTATCGAGCGTCGGGATGTCGCCCGCGTGGCCGGGCGCGAAGTCGTGGACCGTGATCGGCGACAGCAGATCGAGCACCGCGACCGCGTCGGCGTGGCCGGGGCCGCGCATGCCGACGAGGATCGCGCCGGTCGAGGTGTCGACAGCGACCGGGTAGGGGTCGCCGGAGAAGTCGTTGGTGAGGAAGCTGTCGGTGATGAGCGTACAGCCGGAGGTCAGCCCGCACGCGAGGGCCGCCGCGAGCCGGCCGACCGGCCCGGTCACCACGGCAGCTCGTGCACCGTGGCCGGGCGGCCTTCGATCTGGATGGTCTGGCCGGGCTCCCATCCGCTGCGGTGCAGGTAGGCGAGCGCGCGGGTGAACTCGCCGTCGGCGATCGACGACGTGATCTGGCCCCTGGCGGGCGGGGTGAGCGCGGTGCCCGCGGCGATCGGCTCGCGGCCCTCGATCGTGAGGCCGCGCAGCATGCGGGCGGCGTTGCCCTGGGCGTGGACGCGGAACACCGGCTCCTGGCCGACGTAGCAGCCCTTGCCGTAGTCGAGGAAGTTCGCGAGCGGGGTCTCGAACGGAAAGTGATCGACGTCGACGTCGACGCCGTAGCGCAAGAAGCCGGCGCGGATCCGCAGCCGCTCGACCGCGGGATCGCTCTGGGGCAGCGCACCGGCGCCCGGGCCGCTGGCGATCGGCGCGGTCCACACGCTCGCCGGATCGCTCCACACCTGGTGGGCCGCGCCGGCGATCGGCTCGAACACGACGTCGTCCATCACCGCGTAGCGCTCGAGCAACGCGCGGGTCGGCTCGGCGAGCGCGGCCTCGCAGGTCACGACGAAGCTGTCGCCTGCGTGGGCCAGATCGATCACCGAGAGCACGCGGCCCTTCGGGTTCAGGATCGCGCCCCAGGCGTGGCTGCCCTCGGCCAGCGCCTCCACGTTGATGGTCGTGAGCCCCTGGAGGAACCGCACGCGGTCCCCCCCGGTGACCCGCAATCGTCCCCAGCTCGTGCGATCGACGGTGATCATGGGTGGCTCCCTTGGTGTGTGCCGGCCTCGGGCCGGCCGGCGGCGCGCAGCCGCTCGTGGCGGCGGGCCGCGGCCGCGGTGTGCCGGCGGTCATCCTCGTCGGTCTCGAGCATGAGCGGGGAGATCGCGCGCGGCCGGCCGGCATCGTCGACCGCGACGAACGTCAGGTACGCCTTGGTGACGTAGCGCCGGACCCGCGTCCGCATGTCCTCGGTCTCGACGCGGCAGCCGACCTCCATCGAGGTCCGCGCCACGTAGTTGACCATCGCCTGCAGGACGACGATCTCACCGACCTGGACCGGCGACAGGAAGTCGAGCCGATCGATCGACGCGGTCAGCACGGCGCCGCGGGCGTGCCGCATCGCCGCGACGCCGGCGCAGACGTCGATCCATTGCATCATCGTGCCGCCGAACATCATCCCGGCCACGCCGTTGGTGTGCATCGGCATCACGATCTGCGTCATCACGCAGCGAGTCTCGGACGGCGTCATCTGGCCCCGAGGACCTTACTGCACCTACTTCTTCTTGGCAGGTGCCGCCGGCTTCTTGGCGGCCTTCGCGGTCTCGATCTTGCGCTTGATCCGAGCCTTGAGCTTGGACTGGCTGCGCTTGCGCTTCATCTTCGGCGTCTGACGATTATCTCCGCGTCCCATTGCGAGTCTCCTAAGTGGTCGCCTCCTATAGCACGGCGCGACCGATGGCGAGCGTGCGCGCGCCTAGAACTGCGCGCGCGCCGCGAAGCTGAGGTGCCAGCGGCCGCGCGGGTCGTCGCCTAGCTGGGGGCGCAGCGGGATCGCGCGCTCCAGGGCGAAGCTCCCGAAAGGCGTGACGATCCGGAACACCGCGAGGCCGATCGACGGCCGGATGTCGTCCACGCCGACCGTGCTCCACTGGTTGGCGATCACGCCGGCGTCGAAGAACAGCGCGGTCGCCAGCAGCTTGTAGATCCGGACCTGGGCGTCGACGCTGGTCATCACGCGGATGTTGCCGCCGGCGGGCAGGATCCGGATCTGCTGGACGTTGGCCAGCGGCGGCACGCCGACCTGCACGATCTCGGTGGCGAGCCGCTCGTCGTTGTAGCCGCGCACCGTGGCGTCGCCGCCGGCGAAGAACCGCTCGACCTCGGGGAGCAGGACGGCGCCGTCGAGCGGGATGCCCTGGTCGTAGCGCAGGTCGGCGCGCAGCACGATGTCGCGGCCGACCGGCCAGTAGCGCGACCCCGCGGTCGACAGCTTGAGGAACGTATCCTGGCCGCCGAGGTACTGGCTGGCGTACGAGACCTGGGCCTCGAACCGGAACCCGTCCTCGGGATTGAGCGGCGACAGCACGTGCTGGCGATCGACCCGCTGCTCCCATTCGAAGGTCAGGCCGATCGACCCGGTCCGGGTCGAGATCGGCACCTGGGACTGATCGTCGTCGGCGCCGACCGGCCGCAGCACGTCGATCGGCCGCTCGCGCAACCGGAAGTCGTAGTGAAGGCCGGTCGTGATCGCGCGGGCGTTGCGGTTGCCGAGCCGCTTGCGCTCCCAGGTCCGCGACAGGGTGAGCGTGACGCCGTCGGTGGTGACCGGGCCGAACCGCGGCGTCTCCTGCAACCGGTGGAACCCGGTGAGATCGGTCTCGAACTCGACCGGCGAGATCCGGCGCGACAGCCACTGCGGGATGCGCAGCGTGGCCTCGGCGCCGAGCTGGCGCAGCTTGGTCTTGCCGGTCCGGAGGTACTGCGCGAGATCGAGGCCGATCGTGCCGGCGATGTCGAACGAGATGCCGATGCCGAACAGGTTCTTGAACGACGGGATCAGCTTGAGGAACGCGCCGTTGTAGCTCGAGTAGCCGAGCTCGACGTCGATCTGCGCGAAGAAGTCGTAGCGCTCGACGACCTCGACGACCGCGTTGACCTCGCCGGCGGTCGTGGTCTCGAGGTCCGGCATCGAGATGTTGACCGCGTCGAACAGCGCCGTGTTGCGCAGCCGGCGCGCGCCCGCGGCCAGCGCGTCGAGCGTGAACAGCTCGCCCTCCTTCAGATCGAGCTCGCCCAGGATGATCGAGTTGCGGGTCTTGAAGTTGCCGCGTACCACGACCTTGCCGATCTGCAGGGTCTGGACGTTGGCGAGCGTGTAGCGGGCGACGATCCGGCGCGGCGCGACCTCGGTGACCTCGTAGCCGATCTCGGCGCGCGGCCGGCCGTGGCTGAACAGCTGATTCTTCAGCTGATCCTTGGTCTGCGCCGCTTCGTCCTCGCGGAACTTGAGCTCGCGGTCGCGGCGATCGCTGACGTTGGCGACGCAGCGATCCGGCGGCGGCGCCGACATCCGGGCGCCGTAGAGCTCGGCGAGGTCGGCGAGCGTCGCGAGGCACAGCGCCCGATCCGCGGGGGTGTGCAGCTGGCCATCGCCGCCGGCGAACACGACCTCGACGCGGGTCAGCACCGTGGGCTCGCCCTCGTCGATGGCGTAGCGCACGTAGAGCCCGTCGCCGTGGTCGGCGCCGCCCAGCGCGGCGGTCAGCGCGGCGCTGCCGTAGGCGTCGGGATCGGTCGACGCATCGACGCTGACCCGGACATCGCGGTACCCGGCGCGGCGGTAGCTCTGGACGATCTGGTCGGCGTCGGCCGCGAGCTGCCCGGAGGTCGCGCTGGTGTTGCCGCCGAAGATGCTGGTCGACAGCTTCTCCTGGGTCGTGCCGATCACGCCCTCGAGCTGCTCGGCGCTGAACGTCTTGTTGCCGGTGAACCGGATCTCGCGGACCGGCCGCTGCGTGCCGGCCTCGATGCGAAACCGGATCCGATCGAACGTCGGGTTCAGGTAGCGCTCGCGGATCCAGGTGACGTGGGCGTCGAACCAGCCGCGGCCCTGCAGGTACGCGACCAGGGCGCGCGCCGAGTTGTTGGCCTCGACGTCGTCCGAGCTCGCGGCGGCGTTGAACGTCAGCTGGTCGCGCAGCTGATCCTCGGGCAAGGCGTCGGGATCGTTGCCCTCGAACCGGGGATCGATCCGGCGGCGTGGCTCGATCGTCACCGTGAAGTCGACCGCGTGGCTCCGGCGGTTGAACGAGCCCTGCGGATCCTGCTCGAAGCTGGTGTGGACGCGGACCTCGGGGTACCCGAGCTTCTGGAGCAGCGCGACCGTGCGCTGGATGTCCTCGAGGTGGCGGGCGCGGGTGAACCGCGAGGCGCCCAGGCAGATCGCGCAGGTATCGTGCTGGAACTGGCGGAGCACCGTGCGCGGATCGATCACCGCGGCGAGCGCGTCGCTGTTGGCGATCCGGATCTTGCCGGTGCCGTACTCGGTGCCGAGCGAGATCTTCATCGTGATCTCGAGGCCGTCATCGCGCAGGATCTCCTGGTGCTCGACCTTGGCGTCGAAGTAGCCCTCCTCGAAGTGCAGGTAGTCGGCGATGTGCTGGCGCTCCTCGTCGAGCTCGCACAGCCGATCGGAGCCCTTCCACGGCAGGTAGGTCCCGGCCCGGATCCGCATGCGGCGGCGGACCTGGTCGTCGAGCAAGGTCGCGAACGGCGACTGCCGGATCGTGACGTTGACCAGGCGGACCAGCGGCAGCGGCGCGAGGCTCAGCACGGCGTGGGTCCCCTTGGGTGAGTCGCGCGTGGTGAGCCCGACGACGACGTAGCCGAACTTCGCCGCGGTCGCCAGCACGTCGCCGCGAGCGTCGTCGGTCATCGACGTCCGGCGGGTCATCACCGGGGTGAACAGCGCGCGCACGGTCTCGGGCGGGTCGCGCAGCGTGCCCTCGACATCGAACTCGTTCCACGTCACCGGCGCGGCGCCGATCGCCGAGCTCGCCGGCGGCTTCTCCTTCTTGAGGCACCCGGTGGTCGCCGCGAGCACGGCGCTGCCGGGCGCGCCGGACGTCCCGGCGCCGGCGTCGGTCGCCGGCCTCGGCACGCTCGGGGCCACCGGGGCCACCGGGGCCGGGGCGGCGGGCTGCGCCACGGACGTCGCGACGCGCGCCACGATCCCCCACAGGATCCACAGGCGGACCGGGCGGTTCATGGGATGAACACGCGATAGCGATACACGAACTTCACGTTGTAATCGACGATGTCCTGCTCGGCCGGATCGTAGTAGTTCTGGTTGAGATAGCCGCCCTGCAGGCGGATCTCGAACGGCGTCTTGAGCTCGGCGATCGCCTTGACCGTGGTGCCGCGGATCGTCTGCTCGGCGTCGCCCAGGAGCTTGGCGTTCTCGAGGATCTTCTTCTCGACGTGGAACCCGATCGAGCCGAACCCGATCTCGATGCGCAGCACATCGAGCCCGGTCAGCCGGGTCAGCGAGTTGCCGAGCAGGCCCGAGACCCAGTCGCCGGCGAGGTCCTTGACGACCTGATCGGCGAACCCCTGGCTCGGGTTGGTCGACGGATCGACCCGCGTCGGGTCGCCGCCGAGGTTCTGGTCGCCGAGCGAGCGCCGCAGCTGATCGGGGTTGCGGCCGAGAAACAACAGCGCCATCGTCTGCGACTTGTTGTAGCCGGTCGACGTCCGCAGATCCCAGGTCGGCAGCTGCAGCGAGCCGCCGATCGTCATGGTGATCACGTGGTCCTGACCCGACAGGTCGCGGTAGTCCGCGTCGCTCTGGACGTGGAGATCGGGGTTATTGGCCGGCTGGTTCTCCGCGAAGTCGACCGTGCCGGTGGTGCGGATGAACCGGGCGAGCGTGAGCGGGATGCGGAACTCGCCGTGGGTGACGCGGATCTGACCCGACAGCCGCGGGTCGCGGGGCGAGCCGCTGATCCGCATGCCATCGCTGCGGAACTCGACCGTCGCGATGTTGTTGCGCACCGCGAACAGCTGGACGACGAGCCGGAGGTCGAGCTCGGCGGCGCCCAGCGTCGGGTACTCCTCCCAGAACGGCTTGCTCGGCGCGCTGTTGACGCCGATCGTCTGGATCCCGTCGGTCAGCTCGAAGTTGCGCAGGTAGGCGCCGTCGACCACGGCGATGTCGCCGGTGACCCGCCAGTTCGCGGTCGGGCTGTCGAGCGTGATCGTCACGGCGTTGGCGGTCAGCACGAGATCGAGCGTCTGCGGCAGCCGGAACGGGATGCCGGTCGCGTCGACCTGCAACCACGCCTTGGCGAGCTGGCCGTCACGCAACCTCAGCGAGCCGCGGATGTTCGAGAGCTGGCCGTCGTCGATCGCGCCGCGGACGTCCGCGAGGTCGATCGCGTACGTCCGGTGGTCGCCGGTCGCCTCGGTGGTGATGTCGATGCTGCCGGCGTTGAACGACAGCTCGCGCCGCACGCCGCGCGGGATCAGCGAGAAATGATCGAACACCAGCGATCCGGTCACCGCGGGTCGCGTGCCGGTCCCGGACAGGATCAGCGGGCCATCGATCTCGATCAGGCCGTTGGCCTGCGCGAAGATCGTCGGCACGAACACCTGGAGCATCTTGCCGGGCAGCTTGCCGGTGAGCAGCACCGACCAGCTGTTCGGGGTGAGGCCGGCGAGCCCGATGGTGCCGGCGACGCGGAGGTTGCCGGCGTCGGTATCGTGGCGCTCGTCCTTGACCTGCAGCAGCACCTCGGTGAAGCCGATCGTGCCGTACGCGAGCTTGATGATGCCGTGCGGCGCCGTCAGCACGGTGTCGCTGCCGACCGGCCGCAGCACCACCGGGTTCTCGCCGGTCACCAGCGGCAGCGGCGCGCGCGGCTGCCGGTCGGCGATCGCGGCGCGGCGGGCGGACCGCTCGGTCTCGTTGGTCTGCCACAGGGCGTCGGGGTCGAGGTCGATCGAGGCCTCGAAGGTCGGCTTGGCGAGCTCGCCGCCGACCGAGGCGATCAGCCGGACGTGGCCGGCCACGTAGTCGAACCGCTGATCGAGCAGCGCGTGGAGCTTGCTGAGATCGAGGTCGCCGCTCGCCTTGACGTCGACGGAGTGCTGGGTCGCGTGGCCGGTCAGCACGATGTCACCCGCCGGGGTCTCGAGGATGGTCGAGCACTCGGCGCGGCCGGCCTTGCTCGTGGGGTCCTTGCACGACAGCTCGATCGACGACGGCGTCACGAACATCGACATCGCCGGGCGGACCTTGGGGTTCTGCGGTTTGACCCGGATCGCCAGCGGGGTGACGCGGCCGTCGCTCGCGCGGTGGTTGATCTGTCCGACCAGCTCGGTCAGCTCGATCCAGGCCTCGGGGGCGGTCGGCCTGGCCGGCATCAGCTCGGTGCGCACCGTGACGCTGCCCGAGGCCCACGCCTGGACGGGATCGTCCGAGCCGAGCAGCGCCTGCAGATCGAGGAACGGATCGACCTCGACGCGGCGACCGGCGAGCGCGAGCTCGACGGGGTAGGGCGCCGCGGTGCCGAGCGAGCCGCGGATCGTGAGGCCGCCGGCGAGCGCCGAGCCGTGGAACGCCAGGCCGGGGACGCCGCGGACCGTGGCGGGCTCGACCGAGATCTGGGCATCGCCGAGGAAGCCACCAGCCAGCCAGCTGCGCAGGATCTGGATCGCCCCGCTGGCCTGGGGCGCCGATGGCGAGCCCTGCAGGTGCAGCGTGATCGAGGCGAGGCCCCCCACGGCGCCCGACGCCGGCTTGCCGCGCAGCTGATCGATCAGCGCGAGCGGCAGGCTCGACAGCGCGACCACGCCGGCGAGCCGCGGTGCGCCGACGCCGTGCGCGCCCGGCAGCCCGGGCAGCTGGGCGATCGTCGCGTCGAGCGTGCCTCCGGCGTCGCGGGTCGCCTCGGCGACCAGGCAGAACCCGCTGCCGCCGGTGGCGCTCGCGCGCTTGCCGTCCTCGCACGGCCTGGCGTTGTCGGGGTCGAGCACCGGGCGCTGGCGACACGCGCGATCATCCTTGCGGTTGACGCACGCCGCGATGTCGGTGTAGGCGTCGTCGAGGATCGTCAGGTGGGCGGCGCGCGCGTAGATCTGGCCGAGGCCGAGCCACTCGAGCGCGCTGCGCCGCGGGTTGATCTCGCCGCGCAGGCTGACGTTGACCTCGTCGATCGTGCCCTTGACGAGGCCCGCAAGGCCGCACACGCGCGACGCGTCGAGCTTGGCGCCGGTCAGCTCGAGCTGCTCGATCCGCGGCGCGGCGCCGCCGAGGAGGATGCGGCCCGCGCCGGTGACCTGGCCGCCGAGCCCGGGAGAGCTGAGCTGCGAGAACGCGATCTGGTCGCCGGTCTTGACCAGGTTGCCGACCCGCAGCGTGTCGATGCACGGGATCCCGGCGAGCACCGTGTCGTTGACCGTGACCGTGGGGTTGCTCGGCTTGCCGGTCAGCGTGATGCCGCCGCCGGCGCCGGCGCTCTTGACCAGCGCCGGCAGGTTGAACCGCTTGAGCCAGACATCGAGATCGGGGAAGTCGCCGTCGATCCGGATGTTCATGTCGTCGGGCGCGACCCACCCGCCGATCTCGGCGTGGCTGCGCCCGGCGTCGACGTAGAGCGCCTCGACGTGGATCGAGCCGAAGTTGTCGTTGGTGTAGATCCGGCCGTGGTGGACCCGCATCGCCTTCTCGCGCGGCGTCTTGCCCAGCGCGAGGTCGATCTCGCTGAGCTCGATCACCCGGTCCTGCCCGGGCGGCTTCTCGGCGTCGGTCGCGACGATCGCGCGCATCCCGCCCTGCAAGAACTTGCCGACCGAGGTCGCGATCTTGGGCGGCAGGAACCGCCCGACGTCGATCGGCCTCACGACCTCGATCCGCGCGTTGGTGTACAGCGGCTTCAAGCCGAACGTCGCCGAGAGATCGATCTCACCGGCATCCTTGCCGCGCACCAAAGCCTTGGTCTTCTCGAGGTAGCCCTCCTCGTTGACCAGGTCGATCTTGCCGTGGAGCTCGGCCACGGCGAGCTGCAGCGGCTCCAAGGTCTTGCTGAGCTGAGCGTTGATCGCGATGCCGGTCAGATCGAGACCGACCGCGGGTGGGGCGACGAACGGACCGGTCAGCGAGATCGTGCCGTCGAGCTGGTCGCCGCCCAGCGTCGGCTCGATGCAGCTCGTCAGCGTGGGGCCGAGGTTCTTGGCCTCGAGCCTCAGGTTCCACGCGCCGTCGTAGGGCCGGTCGGAGTAGTCGGAGAGCTCGCCGGCGAGGCGCAGCGGGGCGCCGCGTCCGTCGCCGGGGGGCCCGGCGCCGGCGACCGTGGGGCACGGCACCGTGCGGGCCCGCAGATCGATCTCGAGCGTGTTGGCGACGAAGTCGTGGCGCGACCAACCGGTCGGGAGCTGGGCGAGCCGGTCGAGCCGGATCTCGGTCAGGCCCAGCACGTAGCGCGCGGTGCGCTGGGCGAGCGGGAGCGCTTCGTCGGCGCGCGCCGGGATCCGGAAGGCGCTGCGCGGCCCTTCGTCGTTGATCCGCACGGTGGCGCGCTGCGCGGTGACGGCGAGCCGAAAGTAGAACCGCGCGCTGAGCGGGTCGGTCGCATCCGCGTACAGATACGAAGTGTTCGTAGGATCGGGTCCGCCGTCGACGTCGACCCCCTCGAGCCGCGCGGTGAAGCCGTAGCCGACCGCCCCGGGGGGCCGGGCCACGCTGTAGGGCGCCATGTCGAGCGTGAGGTTCAGCGCCGTGATGTGGATGTCGCGCAGATCGAAGATCGGCGGCGGGGAATCGGCGGAGATCCCGGCCCGGAACCCCGCGGTCTGGCGCGGAAAGAACGCCCCCATGATGCTGACGATCGTGCGGTCGTAGGCGCGCATCGGGTACGGCTCGCGGGTCTGCTCGAGCAGCGCCTCGCCTCCGTGGATCCACACGTGGCGGAACACGAAGTCGTGGTTGCCGAACATCAGCGCGTGGATGTCGATGTCCACGGTGAGCAGATCGGTGCGGACCAGCAGCTTGCGCGGCTTGCGCCGGGAGGCTGGATCGCCATCGGGCTGCTCGTCCGGCGTGCAGTCGACGTTGGGATCGGCGGAGCCCGGAACCGCGCCCTCGACCGTGGCAGCCGAGCTCAGCGCACAGTCGTCCCAGATCCGCACATCGCGCACCGTGAGGGGGACCCACCCACCGGTGACGACCTTCTGCAGCGAGGCAGTCGACCACTCGATCGAGCCGACGGAGATCCGCCCGCGCATCCGCTTGTTGAGCAGCGACGCGATGTTGTCGGCGAGCCGGGCGCCGGCGAACTCGACGCGCAAGACAGCGAACGCGGCGCTCAGAATGAGGACTACCGCCACGCCGATGATGACCAGCCATCGGCGCCTGCGTCGAGGGGCAGACGTCTTCACCCGTATCCCCGAACGTACCACGGGGCGGCGACGCGATTTTGCGTGTGCGACTTCACGATCGCACCCGGTCTCGCCATTTCATCATGGTCATGGTGGAAGTGCAGCTCTATACTCGAAGCCAGGACGGCCGAATCGACCCATGAACCGGGTCGGAAACTTGACCGAAAGCGAGGGAATCGAGATGTCTGACGATCAGCCCGAGAATGTAGCCCCTGTCCTCCGCCGAGAAGCGCTGCTGCCAAGCGAGCGCAGCCGCGGCCTGGGTACCGTTGCGGTAGTTTGCACGATGGCAGGGGTGGCCTCGGGTCTCGCGCTCGCGACGACGCTGATGGCGATGCAGGTGGCGGACACCATGTCGTCGCGCTGCCCGTATCGCGAGCTGCGCATGCCGTATCCGGCGGATCCGGCCGAGCACGGCTACCTGGGGATCACCTACGTGTTCCACAATGGTTACGCCGACATCGGTACGGTCCTGCCGAACACGCCCGCCGCTTCGGTAGGCCTGCGCCGCGGCGATCACGTCGTATCGATCAATCATGCGCGCAGCGCGACGACGAACGAGTTCCAGGAGCGGATCTTCGAGGCGCGTCCGGGGTCGATGCAGACCCTCGTGGTCGAGCGCCACAACGAGCTCCTGACGGTGCGGCCGACGCTGATCTCGTGGCCGTCGGCATTCCACTGACCCGGTAACTTCAGCGATTTCGGCACCGCCTGGGCGGACGTGCTCAAAGGGCGGCGCGCCCGCGCTGCGCCCCGCGCGAACTGCCGTTTACGGCGTGCGGCGCACCGTGGTCGGCAGCATCACCGAGATGCCGACGCCGAAGAACAGGTGATGGAGGAACCGGTTATCGGCGTCCGACACGAACAGGTCGGCGTTGAAGTCCGCGCCCGATGGGTTGTCGGTGAACGCGTAGTCGCGCACCGTCATGTCGAGGGCGAGGAAGTCGTTGAGGAACACGTGGATGCCGCCGCCCAGGTAGAGCCCCACGCGCGAGCCGTCGTTGAGCGGCGGGTCGTTGTTGGGGTTCATGTCCGGCGCCAGGGTGGGCGAGCTATCGGGGTCGTTCGGATCGTAGTTCGGGTTGGGCGATGCCTTGCCTGGCGACTTGTCGCTGCACACGTTCGCCGGACAGTTCGACTTCAGCTGCGCGAACGCCACGCCGACCTGGAAGTAAAAATCGAACGCGACATACGCCTGGCTGAACGCGGCGAGCTTGCCGTACCAGGGGGTAAGGCTGATGTAGGCCGCGCCGTGCAGCGGCATCGTGTTGAGCCGGTCGGTGAACTCGGCCTGGCTCGGCTCGCGGGTCTTGTTGTCGATGTTGGGCTCGAGCGAGGGGACGATCTTGTCGACGAGCTTGGTGTTCAGCGAGGTCGAGGCCACGCCGATCGCGCCGATCGACCACTTGTCGGTGAGGTGGTACTCGAGCTTGAGGCCGCCGCCGATGATGTGGCGGAAGTCGGCGTTGATCGTCGACTCGAACAGCGGCGCGAGCTCGAGGCGGTTCTTGACCAGCAGGCGGCGGTGGCGCACGGCCACGTCGGTGGCCAGCGTGTTTTGCCGGCCTTCTGCATGGGCGGCGCTCGACACAGCGAGCACGCCGACCGCGACCAGGAGAGTGTGGTTCTTCATCGAATACCTCAGGTCCTAGTCTCGGGTCAGCGGAAGGTGGTGTAGTCGAACGACGTCGGGAGCCAGAAGCCAACGCCGATCTGGAACATGACGTTGTTGATGAGCGAGCCATCGGCGTGCGCCTTGGCGTCCGCCGAGGTCCCGAAGTTGTCCATGCTGCGGTTCTTCGGCTCGAAGTGATCGAAGAACACGTAGTCGCGGACGCCGAGGCTGATCGTCAGCCACTTCGCGATGAAGAACCGCATCGACCCGCCGACGTTGGGCATGATCAGCGTGTTGGTGAACCCGGGGAACTGGGTGTCGCGCGGGATCACTTCGCTCTGGCCGACGCCGATGCCCGCGGTGAAGAACGCCTCCCAGGTCACCAGGCTGTGATCGAGGATCGCGAACTTGCCGTAGACCGGGACGTAGTGGAAATCGAGCGCCGCGCTCCAGTTGTACTGGTTGACCGTGGGGAGCCGGCGCGCCTGGCGCGCGACCAGGTCGAACGGCTCGCGGAACGAGTGCGCGTAGTACATGCCCTCGACGCCGACCGCGAGCACGTCGGTCAGGTAGTACGCGAGCTCGCCGCCGACCGTGTAGTGGCGGACCATGTTGTCGTTCATCGTCGTGCCGACGAACGGCAGCAGCTCGACGCGGTGGAGCTTGAGGAACGGCTTGCGGATCACGACGACGATGTCCTGCCAGGACAGCGGCGTCTTCTTGATCGGCGCGGCCTTGACCGCGCCGGCGCTCTGGCCGCTGGTGCTGAGATCGGCGCCTAGATCGGCCGGCTTGTTCTCATCACCCATCTCGATCTCGTCGGGATTGACCGCCGCGCTACCCGCGCTGCCGGACCCTTTCGCGTCGTCTGGGTTGATCTCGATCTCGCCGGCATCGTCGCTGCCCTTGCCCGGGGCCGGCGCTTTGGTCGGCGCTGGTGCCTTGGTGCCCTTGGCGGGCTTGGCGGGCTTGCCCTTGGACTGGGCGAGCGCGGTGCCGGCCATCGCTGCGAGAGCCACGATGAACAAAGTGGATCTACGATGTGCCCGCATTCGTAGGGTCTTCATAACACGCGCCTTTTTCTCGGCTCAAGGAGACGGCGACGGTTTGGTCGACGCGATCTGATCGAGCGAGCCATGCAAGAGAAGCTGGGAGGACACGCACGACGCGGATCGGTTGCGTCGACGCGCGTCGCGCGCGGCACGCCGATCGCGACCGATCGTGCGTAGCGCTTCACGATCGCGTTCGCGGCGGCTCACGCGCTGGGGCCGCGCGGGCGCTCGCCAGACCCCCTAGGCCGGGTCGCCAGCGTCGCTGTAGAGCGCATCGACGAACGCGGCGGGGTCGAACGGCCGCAGGTCGCCGATCTTCTCCCCTACACCGACGAATCGCACTGGAACCTTCAGCTCGTCACAGATCCCCAGGACGACGCCACCCTTGGCGGAGCCGTCGAGCTTGGTGAGGACGATCCCGGTGATCTCCATGTCGGCCTTGAAGGTCTTGGCTTGCGCGATCGCGTTCTGGCCGGTCGTCGAGTCGAGCACCATCCACGTCTCGTGCGGCGCGCCGGGCATCGCCTTGTGCGACACCCGGCGCAGCTTCTTGAGCTCGTCCATGAGGCCCGAGTTCGAGTGCAGGCGGCCGGCGGTGTCACAGATGACGATGTCGAAGTTCTCGTCGACGCCCTTCTTGATCGCCTCGAAGATCACCGAGGATGGGTCGCTGTTGGGCTTGCCGCGCACGATCGGGACGGCCGCGCGCCCGGCCCATACCTCGAGCTGCTCGGTCGCCGCCGCGCGGTAGGTATCGCCGGCGGCCAGCAGCACCTTCTTGCCCTCGGCGGTCCACTTCTGGGCGAGCTTGCCGATCGTCGTGGTCTTGCCGACGCCGTTGACCCCGAGCACCAGCAGCACGAACGGGTGCTTGGCGGTCAGATCGAGCGGCTTGGCGTCGACCGCGAGGATCTCCTTCGACGTCGCGCGGATCCGCTCCCAGATCTTGGCGCTGTCGTCGAGCTCGGCCTTGGACAGCCCGGACTTGACGGACTGGAAGATCCGGTCGGCGGCGCGCGGTCCGATGTCGGCGGTGAGCAAGACCTCCTCGAGCTCGTCGAGCGTCTGCGCGTCGATCTGCTTCTTGCCGAACAGCTTGCCGAGCTTTGCGACGAAGCCCTTGCGGGTCCGGTCCAGGCCCGCCTTGTAGGCATCGCGCGCCTCGAGATCGCCGGTGGCCTCGGCGGCGGTCGGGGCAGGCTTGTGGGGCGCCGCCGGCTCGGCACGCTCCACGGGCCTGGCGGCGGCCTCGGGCTTGGCGGGCGCGGCGCCGGGCCGTGGCGTCCGGCGGACCCGCCTGGGTTTTTCGGTGTCCGGCTCGACGCCGAGGAT
>Ga0302321_100000415_pt1 | contig 37043 bp, 27 predicted proteins | sample Fen_T0_1_FD_202505 | JGI IMG/M metagenome (GOLD analysis project Ga0302321, IMG submission 202505) | Peat permafrost microbial communities from Stordalen Mire near Abisko, Sweden - Fen_T0_1 | ecosystem: Environmental > Terrestrial > Soil > Wetlands > Permafrost | place: Sweden: Abisko... | reverse complement strand
CGTCGAATGTTATGTCGTCGTAAACCGAAACGGCTTACGACCCTCAAGCTTACGGCTTTCCGCCGAAGGCGACGTAGTCGTCGAGGTCGAGACGTTCCACCAACGTGTGAATGTCTTCGCGGCTGGGAGCATTCTTCGTGATCCACTCGCCGGTCATGCCATGCCGTCGCGCATTGCCGGGCGCGAGATTTTCGAGCCACTGCGACCACGCAGCAATTTCCCAATCGGTGCGCTTCGTCGTCGAATTTTCTTTTATCCACGCGAGCATCTCGCTGTCACTTTTGCCGGTTTTCACGGCTTCCGCAAATGCGTCCGCGTCGATCCCAGCAAACTCGAGCAGCCATTTATCCATCGGATTCGGGAAAAGGTATTCGCCGACTTTTCCGGCGAGCTTGGCGCGGACCTTATCAAGCGATCGGGGCAGCATGGCGTAACCGCCGAGACGGACACGCGGGCTGCGCGGTGGATGTTGCGTGAGATCGGGAGCGAAGAGCGAAACCATAATAAGATGTGACATCGCCAGGGTGGACGGCCCTCACGATTGGTCAACTGTATCAGTGTCGTTCGGGAAGTCCGGCTCAGAGCCACGCTCGAAGCCGTATGCATTCAGGTTGGTAGCACGCCATTGATGACATTGGCGCGTTCCACGCCATTGAGCGCGGGGTATTTAATTAAGGGGTACTCAGAAATCGTCGCGCGTGCTTCGGCATCTCAAAGACGGTTGTGGTTCGAAATTTTGGCGGGAGCGGCTGTTCGAGTACCACGGGATAGGGGAATTTCCACATTTCGTTTCCGGTAGTTTACTAGATCTGCTTCTTTCCGCGATTTGGACTGCAAAAGACGATGCGCGTCTGGCACTAACACGGGAAGTGACGGTCGGTCTGGCGGCGCGAGCCATGTGAGGAACAACCCCTTTTCGCCATGAAAATTAGAAATATCTACTTTGTGTTTATCGGCGTGCTTTCGAATGTGAGCGTGCTTTTTTCGCAAGCTCCAGTGGTGAGCGCGAGTTCGGAAGACACCGATCAGACGGCGCAAAAAGCCCCGATTGTGCTCGAACCGTTTACGATCGATGCGACGCGTGACGTGGGTTACGTGGCGGCTGATTCCTTGGCGGGCGGACGGGCAAACCTTCCTTTGCGCGTCGTCGCAGCGCCGATCTCCTCATTAACCCGTGCCTTTATCGACGACGTGCAGGTCACGAACGTTCGTGACGCGTTGCGCTGGGTTGAAGGAGCCATTCCGCAGAATTGGCGAGCAGGGCGAACCGGGAGCGGCGGACAATTCAACGCGTGGTCATTCAGCGTGCGCGGACAGGGTGACTTGGATCAAGGAGGCAATCCGCCGAGCCGGAATTACTTTCCTAATTACGTGGCTCAAGATTTGTATAACGTAGATCGCGTGGAAGCGGCGCGTGGTCCGAATTCGATTCTCTTCGGCGTAGGTGACATCGGCGGAAGCATTGCAACGTACACGAAGGTTCCGCGCTTTGATGGAAATTCGGCGGACATGGTCCTCCAATTCAACAACAACGGAGGCGTACGGGCCACTGCTGATGTCAACCAAGTCGCCAGCGACAAAATTGCCGTGCGCACCAACGTCCTCGCCGAACGCGAGCGCGGTTGGCGCGAAGGCGACCGGAGCCGCGCTTACGCGGTTGATGTCTCTACTCAGTTCAAGCTATCCGATAACTCCAAGCTCCGCATCGAAGTTGAAGGCTACGACCGGAAGAACAATCTCTATATCTTCACCGTTCAGGATAATTTCTCGCTCTGGAATCAAACGACGAATGCACCGACGTGGGGTGCGACGGTTACCGGCGCAGAGGTGAATCCGCTAACCACTCCGGGCGCTCCGGGGGTGAAAAAAATGGCGGGGTTTGATCCCACGCTTTTGCTGTGGATCCCCGGTCTGCCGCAGCTTGGTGCGGCGAATTGGGGGAATGGATACCGTTCGATGGGCACGAATGATGTCGCCTGGGGCGCGTACCTCCGGCCTCACGCCTACAGCTTTGGACCGACCGACACGATTGTCCCGGCGCTGCCGAGTCGCGACTTCACCGTTGCGCCGAGCGATGGATATTTGCGTGCGCAATACGTGTCGCTCACCGCTCTCTTAGATCAGCGGATCAACGATAATATGGAGGCCCAGCTAGCGGCGTACGGCTACACCGATGCGCAAAAATCGCAGAACTTCGAAAACGTTGGCGGCAACAGCGCGCAATCGCCAATCGACGTGAATCTCCAGCTCCCGAATGGCCAACCGAACCCAAATTACGGAAAACGGTATTCGGATCTATTTCTAAGCAAGCAGAACCAATTTCACCCAGCAATTGAGTTTCGCGGTCAGCTCAACTACCACTTTGACACGACAATCTTCAGTGTTCCGATGAAGGAGTGGATAAGCGTAAGCGCGGGCTACCGAAGAACCGAACTTAAGCCAAGAACCTATCTTGCATTCGATCAGCCGATCGATGCCGATAATTGGATTCAACACATGATCTGGGGGCGGCTCTATTGGGATAACCCCCGAGCTGCAATGAATCTTCCTGCGAGCGTAGGCACGTACCAGGCTCTGCCATTCAACTGGTTCGACTTCAACCTGCGCGAAACCATCAAGTACGCGGGAATTGTTTCTCAAACAAGACTGTGGGACGACCGGGTGAACTTTACGCTCGGAGGACGTCGCGATCAATATTCGAATGAAAAACACGGTATTCGACCTCTCGATACGACGTCGACAAGTTTGACGGAAACAGGAACGACCTATCAAGCAGGCGTGATAGCCTACGCGTTGAGCTGGCTCGGCTTTAGTTACAACTACTCGGAAAATTTCGCTCCGCTGGCAGGTGGAGTGGCGCCGACGCTTTATGGTGATCCGCTAAAAGCGTCCAAAGGCCGCGGTCAGACGTTTGGAGTGCGCGTATCGACTCTGGATCGAAAATACTATGCTGCACTAAACTATTACGAAGACCATTCGTCTGGACGGCTCAAAAGCGGACCAGGTTTTCAGGGGCTTTGGAACCGGTATATCGACGCAGGCGGCACGAATCTCGACATCGGCCCGGCCGGAGTGATCACGGGTAGCGGAATTTCGGCCAACGCATCGATGAATTTTTCCGACACGACAGATTTGAGGAGCCGAGGCTACGAATTCGAATTTGTCGGGAATCCGACTCCTGATCTGCGGCTGCAATTGAACCTTTCGATTCCGAAATCTGAGTTTTCAAATTCGATCCCGAGCAGCCGACGTTATTACGCTGAGCACATCGCGATTTGGCAAGCGACGGCGAGCGCGCCGAGTTCAGATCCTGCGGTGCAAGCGCAACGAAACCAACTCCAAACCGAAATAGACAATTTAAAAAAAGAAGTGGATGCGCTTTCTGTTCCCGTTACTACAGGTCACCTGGTTAAGTATACCTTGAGTTTCTTTGGCACGTACACTTTCCCGCAGGAGTATCTCAAAGGATTTTCTGTCGGTGCAGGTGTGAGCGCACTAGGGAAACAGTACGGAAATCCGCAGGACACGGTGAACGGCCAGCGGATTCTGTCTCCTGGTTATGCAGTCTACAACGCGATGCTTGCGTATAGTACTTCGTTCAAAATCGCGGAGCGCAAAGTGAACACGAAAATTCAGCTCAACGTGGATAACGTCTTGGGCAAAGAGACGCTCATCTACCGGAGCTACCAAGCCTACGGAAGCGGAATGGTTCAGTCGATGGACTACGATTTTCTCGATCCAAGGCGTTTCACGCTCACCGTCAGTTTTTTGCTTTAGTCATTTGACGCGCGTCACGAGCTGAAAGGCGGCCTCCGCCAGACGACGACCGTTAATTTGAAGCTCGACGCGATGGATGCCGGCGTGGTGCTTGCGTGTCGTGAAATCGCTAATGGTTTGGCGCTTCTTGAGCATGAGCGGTTGATGCGGATCGAGTGTCGTCTCGGTCCACTTGAAAACCTTCACTGACGTTGAGCCACTCGCTTTGGGGTAATGGATGACGTAATCGACCACGAGTGCGATCGGTTTCTTGTGTGAAGATAATAGTTCGGCTGAAATTTCTACAGGCTCATTGAGTTTGATTTTACTGGGTTCAACCGAAAAACGGCGGACCTTAAGATGCGCAGTGGCTGCGACGTCGACGCCGCGATGGGCGAGGGCACGTGGATGACCTTTTTTGATCAGCGTGCGAAGCGCGTGGCGGATGATCCAGGCTGTGCTGGGGTCTTTGCTGGCCCAGGATTTCACGCGGTCGAGCACCCAATCTGGATGGTCTTTGGCGATATCGTTAAGGTGGTTAGCGACGGACTTGCGGACATAGAGCGCGGGGTCGGCTTTGAGCTTTTCCAGAATCGGCGCGGTGAGATCCGGGTTCTCGACAATGGCCTTGAGGCGCATTCCCCACGGCAAACGCGGACGGCTGCCTTCGCTGGCGAGCCGCCGTACGTGTTCGCTCTCATCGCTGGCCCACGTTCGCATGATCGGGAGCGCTTTCGTCGGATCGAGTTGAATAAACGGCCGCACGGCAAACTCAGCTGAACCGAGGGAGGTGAGGCTCTTCAATGTCCCCATTGAAAACTCAAAATCATCGAGCCCGTAACGCGCCACGAAATCGCAGAAGCTCAAGCTTACAAAACCGCGTTTCATCTTGGGCGCGATTTGACAGAGAGCGGCGACTTTCTCGCGGTAGGTTCCGGACAGCGCCGCTTCGGCAGCGATAGCAGTTTGTCGCAGCCGCTCCATTAATTCGCGCTGGTCCAAGCCTTCGAGCGTGAGCGACAAGAATTTTTTCCGATCAAACTTCAGCCCGACCGATGCCAATTCATTGGCGATGTGTCGATAGAGCTCTTCGTTGTACCAATTCTTGAAAGGCTCGTTGGTTTTCTTTTCAGCTGGCATGAGGCGAGTACCAACCTATTTGCGGCCCTGGAGTTTTTTGCGTAGAAAAAGCACGAGCACGCCCATAACCAACGCGCACCCGCCAAGCGCCTTGAAGGCCATGCCAACGTTGCGGCTCACGGCTACGAAGACGATGCCGACGAGCAGGAAGGTTGCGACCTCGTTGTAGATGCGTAACTGGCGAGAAGTGTAAGGCCTTTCGCCCTTGGCGAGGCGCTTCCGGATACGGCCGCAATCGTAGTGATAGCCGAAGAGCAAGGCGAGCATCGCTAGCTTCACATGCAACCAAGGCTCATGGATCAGATCGTGATAACCAAACATCAACCAAGTACCGAAGATCGCGGTGATGAACATCGACGGTACCGTAATGGCATACCATAACCGCCGTGACATCAGCGCGAACTGGGCGGTGAGAATGCTGCGCTTGGGCTCCTGTTCGTCGAGAGCCTCGGTATGGTAAATGAAGAGCCGAACCAAATAAAAAAGCCCCGCAAACCAGCAAACAACGCCGATGATATGAAGAGCTCGGAGGACGAAAAAGATCATGGTAGATTTTTAAACCGCTAATGAACGCTAATGGACGCTAACTGGAAAAGGCAAACTTACCGCACTACACAAAGGGTACTTCAGACGCAGGTCTCACCAGACTTGGTCGGATTCCTTTAGCGAAAATTAACGTACATTAGCGGTCCGATCGTTACGAAACGAGACCTTGGGCGAAGCTGGTCGTTTGATTGCTGATGCTGAAGGCGGTGGCCTCGGTTTCGCGCGATTCCAGGCGGACGTCGACGGTCGTGGCGTCCGATGGGATTTCACGTTGAAACTGGATTTCCAACTGAAGTGGTTGAGGCGCGAGACCCTGGCGCAAGAGCGCGGACTGCAGCAGGTCGAAGTACGCGATGTGATTGATGTGGCCGTTCGCGTCTTGATCGGAGTAGCGGAGATCCAGTGAGAGCGCAGGGACGCTTGTGGCTGGCGGTGTGAGGTGGAGCCGATCGAGTTCCGCGCAAAACGGCGGTGAACCGCTGCCGGTCGGAAAAGTATGCGCGATTTCTTCGGGCACACGTGTCAATGATCGCGTGCGCAGATCGACCCATAGCCAGAGTGAAGAAGCAGAAAGCAGAAGCTCATCGCCGCAGTGCAGGCGGAATTCGCGGTAGCCTCTGAAACCATGAACACCGGTTGACCACGTGGTGACGCGCACCGCTTCGTCGCGGCGGGGATAGCGGCTGAGTTTAACTGCGAAGCGATTGAGCACCCAGGATGTGCCGCGTTCGGCGATGCCGCGCATACCGACGCCGTAGAGATCGGCATGTTGCACGGCGGCCTCTTGGAGCAGCTTGAATAGTTGCGGGAGCAACATAACCTGATGCCGGTCCACGTCCGCAAACGGAACGATTGTGGTGAGAATGTGTTCTTTGCTCATAAGAGCAGTGGCTGGTGTTATGGGCGCGGACACTGTGCGGTCAACGACTGCCGTGCAACAGATCTCTGGTTTGGCGTTTAGGAATGGTTTGCTAAAAGCCGTTCGATGGCGCGAGCGAGGGCAGTTTCGGGCGGTCCGGGTGGAGCAACAAACGTCGCATGGTCGCGGGCAGTGGGCCAGCCGTGCGGCATCGCGACGGAGGTGCCAGCCCAGTCGAACATCGGGATGTCGTTTTCACCGTCGCCAAAAGCCACGGCGTCGCGCGCATCGATGCCGAGATGCTTGGCCAGCACGGCGAGTGCGGAGCCTTTGCTCACGTCGGGCGGCATGATTTCAAAGAAGTACTGGTGAGTGCGAACTTTCGTTGCTGCGAGAGCGGCCACCTCGAGGTGGGTGGCGAGCGCGTCGAATTGCGCGGGGTTGTTGCCGACCCAGATGATTTTGAAAATCGGACCAACCAGCAGCTCTTCGGGAGCGCAACACGTCGGCATGCTTCCGGCCAAGCGGGCGTAGATACGTACACCTTCGTTGTCAGCGGAAGCGCGAACATCGTTGGCGGTGTAAACGATGGCCGAGAAACCAAAGCGCAGGCCGAGCATCGTGGCTTGGTGGGCCAGGGTTGGTTTGAGAAAAACGGTATGGAGGCACTGGCGACGTTCGAGATCGGAGACTTCACCGCCTTGGGATGAAACGAGCCAGCGGACACCGGGCACCGCTTTTGCAATCTCCTGCATGTTCGCGTGGTGACGGCCCGAGGCCAACACGATCTCAGTGCCGCTCTGACGCAGGCGTTCGACTGCCGCGAGGTTGACCGCGCTGAGCGAGGCTTTGGGGCCCAAAAGCGTGCCGTCGAGATCGAAGGCGGCGAGCCGGTACTGGCGCGAAGAATCTGGATTCATCGCGAAAGGAATTCCGGCGCGCCCGCAGTGAAGACGTTTTCTTTGCTCACGGAGAGGAAATCGAAATTTCTAACCACTGATGAACACTGATCGACACTGATTTCGGAGGAAAACGAAGGCTGGGGCCTTTGTTTTCTCAGTGTCAATTGGGTGAGAATAAGTGGTTGAAAAGGTTCGGTCTCAAACGCCGAGGACCTCGGCGAGTTTCGCGGTGTCTTTGCCGCCGCCCATAGCGAAGTCGGGTTTGCCGCCGCCTTTGCCGCCAAGTTGGGCGGTGAGGGCGGAAACGATCTTGCCGGCTTGGTGACCGGCTTTGATTGCAGCGGGCGAACAGAAGGCGACGACGGTGGCTTTGTCCCCGTTCGCGGCACCGAGTTGGACCACACCTTCGCCGAGCTTGGCGAGGATCTGGCTGCCGAGCGCGCGAAGAGCGTCGGGCGAGTCGGTGGTGACGATCGCGCTGATGAACTTGAGACCGTCTTTGGTGGTGGCTTTCGCAATGAGTTCGTCGGCGACACCAGCCGCCGCTTTTTGCTCGAAGGATTTCAATTTCTTTTCGAGTTCGGCTTTCTGAGCGAGCAGGGTGTCGACTTTTTTAGCGATGTCGGTTGGTCCGGCTGAGAGAGCGTGTGCGACGGAGGCGAGCGCAGCTTCGCGCATGGCGATGAAATCGAGCGCGGCCTGGCCGGCGACGACTTCGACGCGGCGCGTGCCGGCGGCGATCGCGGCTTCGGAAACGATTTTGATCAGACCGATTTCGCCCGTAGTGGAAACGTGGGTACCGCCACAGAGTTCGCGGCTGTAGCCGCCGATGTCGACCACGCGGACGATCTTGCCGTATTTTTCGCCGAAGAAGGCGAGGGTGCCTTCGGGCTTTTTATCGAAGTCGGTTTCGTAGGCGTCGACCTTGGCGTTGTCGAGGATGCGCTCGTTGACGAGCTGTTCGACCTCGCGGAGCTGCGCGAGCGTGACGGCTTCGAAATGCGAGAAGTCGAAGCGCATGCGCTCGGCAGTCTTGTGCGTGCCGGCCTGGCGGACGTGCGTGCCGAGAGTTTTGCGGAGCGCCCAGTGGACGAGATGTTCGGCCGAGTGGTGACGGGAAACGGCGCGGCGGTGAGCGGCGTTGATCGCGAGCTCGACGATGGCGCCCTTGGTCGCGTGAGCGGCGAGATCGGCGTCGAGCGGTTGGGCGAGCTTGTGCAGGTAGCGACCGTGTTTGTCTTTGATCGTGTCGACGATCTCGGCGGGCCGGCCGGCGATGGTGACGGTGCCCGTGTCGCCAACCTGACCACCCATTTCGGCGTAGAAAGGAGTGCGATCGAAAATGAGGAAGATGTCTTTGTCAGCGTGGGCGACTTCGAGCAGGTTAGCCATGTATGGTTCGGGATGCAGCACGTAGCCGACAAAGAGCGTGGGCTGGTGATCGGTCTTTTCGTCGCCCTCGGTCGCGGCGACGACGATGGTCTTTTTGGTCGAGGCTTGGCCAAGTTTCTTCTGTTTATCCATCAGGCGCTCGAACTCGGCGGTATCGACCGTGAGTCCGCGCTCGGTCGCAAGCAGCTGTGTCATGTCGAGCGGAAAGCCGTAGGTGTCGTAGAGTTCAAAAGCGACAGCTCCGGAAATGGTCCGGGGAGCGCACGCGTCTCGCGTGCTGGACTCGGCGTCTCGCCGAGTCCCTTCCGGGCCGGGGACAACATAGGGATAAGGTTTTTCTGCCGTGGCGAGATTTTCGCGGGCTGGATTGCCGATGATGTAAGTGAACTTTTCCTGAAGGTCACCTTCGGAGCGGATAACTCGGTCGAACGTCTCTTTGTCCCATACTGGACCGGACTGGCTTCCGAACCTGTTGATTTCGTGGGCAGAGAAGGACTTGATCGAATGGAGAATGTCAGTCAGGGAATGGAACTCGGTAGCACCCGCGGAGTTTTTACCGCTTGGAGCTGGTTCGATCAGCGCATGGACGTGATCGGGCATCACGCAGACGGCGTACAGGTGGAAACGACCTTGGGTTTCGCTGTGGAGGAAAGCATTCAGAACGATTCCGCGGGCCTCGGGCGAGAGAGCGCGGCGTTCATGGGTGGAAAACGTAATGTGATATTTTGCCCACGGACGTTCGAAGTGTGGGAGGTTGCGCTTCGAGTAACGCATGTCGGAAGCGGACGGCGGGACGCCATCCGCAGCACGCGAGACGCGTGCGCTCCCCGGACCGGCGGAATTTTCTGGACGGTCGGACGTAAGCGTTGATCGTTCGAAAATCTGTAGTCCACGCTCCAGCGTCCGTCCAAAACTCTCTTCCTCGCTGCGGATCACGCGTTGCAAGATGTCGCGGCGTTCGACGAGTTCGGGGAAGACTTGGCCGAGGCTTTCGACGACCGGGGCGACGAGTTGTTCGAAGAAGCCAATCGGCAGGCCGAGTTTCTTGCCGTACAAAATGCCGCGGCGGAGAATGCGGCGGATGACGTAGTTGCGGCCATCGTTGCCGGGGAGAATACCGTCGGCGATGGCGCAGCTGACGCAGCGAGCGTGATCGCCGAGGACGCGGAAGGCGATGTCGGTGTTCTCTTGTTCGGTTAGTCCTTCGCGTTTGGTCGGGACGGTGCGCTGATAGTCTTTGCCGGAAAGTTTGGCGATGACATCGAACAGCGCGGTGAAGACGTCGGAGTTGTAATTCGACGGTTCGGGGCTGAAATCGGTGAAGCCTTTCGTCGTGGCGTAGATGCCGGCGACGCGTTCGAAGCCCATGCCGGTATCGACGTGTTTGGCGGCGAGTGGGGCGAAAGTGCCGTCGGCGTTGGCGTTGAATTGAATGAAGACGTGATTCCAGATTTCAATGCAGCGAGAGCTGGACGAGTTGACGCCTTTGCGGCCTTCGGACTCGTCGTCGGAGGGAAGTAGGTTGAAATGGATTTCGGAGCACGGGCCGCAGGGGCCGGTGTCGCCCATTTGCCAGAAGTTGTCCTTGCGATTGCCGTGGACGATGTGGACCGCGGGATCGAGGCCTGCTTTTTTGAAGAGCTCGGTCCAAATGGCGGCGGCTTCGTGGTCGAATTCAGAAGGGTCTCCGGGCTTCGGTGCGTAGACCGTTGCGAAAAGACGCTTGGCGGGAATGCCCCAAACCTTGGTGAGAAGTTCCCAGCCCCAGGTCAGCGATTCCTTTTTGAAATAGTCGCCGAAGGACCAGTTGCCGAGCATCTCAAACATCGTGTGGTGGTACGTATCGAAGCCGACGTCCTCGAGGTCGTTGTGTTTGCCACCGGCGCGAATGCATTTCTGCGTGTCTGCGGCGCGGGTGCTTTTCGATGGGCGAACGCCGGCCCAGGTGGAGACATCGGGTTTGCGGTCACCGAGGAAGATCGGCACGAACTGGTTCATGCCGGCGTTGGTGAAGAGCAATCCGGGAGAGTCAGGCAGCAGCGACGACGACGGGACGATCGTGTGGCCTTGCGAGGCGAAGAAATCGAGGAAGCTCTGGCGGATTTGCGCGGAGGTCATGGGAAGGGAAGAACTCAGCGGATTTGCGCGGCGGAATCAAGGCCGCTGCGCAGGTAAAATCGAATCGCCGCAGCCGCATGCGGTATGCGGCGCTAGCGGGATCGATATCCTTTGCGTGAAACTCATACTAAATGACAATCGCAATTGCGTAGCCGCGCTTGGAGCTATTACTTTGCCGTTCGCAACCGGCGAAACCAGCGGGCTAGTCTTGCGCAAACTCCGTATGGCGCCCCTCAAGGGCCTTTGTCGCACATGAATCTCGTAAAACGTGTTTCGCGGCCGACCTATCTTGTAAATAGATTGGCGACCCGCACGGTCGCAATCTACGTGTTGGTGGCGGCGGTTTGGATTCTTGTCTCTGATCGCGTGTTGGCGGCGATTGTACAAGATGCGCAACTGCGCGTGACGCTGAGCATGGTGAAAGGCTGGGGCTTCGTTGCTGTCACCGCGACGTTACTTTTCCTGATATTGCGGCGCGAAACGCGGCATTGGACTGAAGAGCGTCTCGCGCGAGGAAAAGCAGAAGAAGAGATGCGTGCGCAAAACGAGCGCCAACAACTGTTGGTTGACGCCTCGCGTCTGGCTTGGGAAGCGAGCGACCAAGAGCATGATATTTCGGCCGCGTTGATGGCGATTGTCGGCCCGCATATTCGGGCTGATTTTTGTTTTCACTATCGTTTGGAGGATGACGGTCAGCATCTGCGGTTAATTGCTGGGATTGGCGTCCCACCGGGATTGTCCGAGCGACTGCAGCGCCTAAAATTAACGGAAGCTTTCTGTGGCAAAGTCGCGATGACGGGCTCTGCAGTGACGGTGACTGGGCAACAAGTGGCCGAGGAAAAAGAACGAGGTACACTGGCGCGTTTATTAGGAGTGAAGGCCTATACTGCTCATCCGTTATTAGCGGGTGATGGACGGGTGTTGGGCACACTTTCTTTTGCGAGCAAAACTCGGGAATCTTTTTCGACTGAAGAAATTGCTCTGCTCCAAATCATCTGTCGTTTCGCCTCCTTGGCTACAGAGCGCGTGCGAGCGATGGCGGCCTTGCGCGAAAGTGAAGGGCGCTATCGGCTGCTGGCTGAAAACACCGCGGACGTTATCTGGGTTTTGGACGTGGAATCCCAACGTTTCAGGTATATGAGTCCGTCGATTGAGCGCCTGCGTGGCTTTACCCCTGCGGAAGCGTTAAATCAATCGGTAGAAGAGGGAGTCACGCCGGCTTCATTTGCGGTAATCCATAATGCTCTGCCGGATCGACTCAGAGGAGTTGCGGCTGGCGACCCGAACGCTACGACGCAGATCAACGAGGTTGAACTCCGGCGCAAAGACGGCTCCACGGTTTGGACCGAAATCGTAACAACTTTGGTCAAAACGCCAAGCGAAGGTATGCAGATGATCGGAGTGTCGCGCGACATCACGGAACGCAGGAAGATGGAGCGGAAACTTCGTTCTCAAGAAACCCTTTTACGAGAGACAACGGAGCTGGCTCACATTGGCGGCTGGGAATTTGATCCGGTGACGTTAGAAGGCACCTGGACGGAGGAAACAGCGCGTATCCATGATTTGGATCCTGCGGAAAGGACCAGTGTGGCGAAAGGCGTTACCTTTTATACAGGCCCCTCGCGGGCTACGATCGAAGCCGCTCTGCGCGAGGCAATCATACACGGTACGCCCTACGATCTGGAGCTTGAGCTTACCACTGTGCTTGGGCGTAGCAAGTGGGTTAGGACGATTGCGCATCCCGTAGTCGAAAACGGGAAAGTGGTTAGAATCCGTGGTACGATTCAGGATGTCACAACAAGGCGCCGCGCAGAGGCGTTTTCAGAAGGACAAAAGAAAGTCTTGGAGATGATCGCCAGCGGTCAACCTCTGCGGGAGACGCTTGGAGCTTTGGTGCGTTTGGCCGAAGCGCAGATCGACGGTGCCATGTGTACGGCGATGATCCTCGACTCGGACGATGTGCATCTGAGTGTCATGGCCGCACCGAATTTACCGGAAGATTACGTGAGCGCGATAGACGGCTTAGAATTAGGGCAACTTAATGGATCGTGTGGGGCGGCTGCTTTCAGGCGTGAGGTGGTCGTAGTTGAAGATATCGAAAAGGATCCTCTCTGGGCAAAAAACAAAAACGTGGCGCTGGCGCATGGTTTGAGAGCTTGTTGGTCGACGCCGGTATTGGGCGATCGTCGTGAAATGCTAGGGACATTTGCTTTCTATTTCAAAAGGCCGTGCAAACCCGAACCACAGCACCACAGCCTGATCGAGTTAACAGCCCATGCTGCGGCGATTGCGATCAACCGGTCGAAAGTTGAGTTAGCGCTGCACGCCAGCGAAGAACAATCGCGCGCGGTCGTAGAGTCTGCGCCCGAGGCCATTTTTATCCAAACGAAAGGCTGCTTCGCCTATCTCAACCCGATGGCGGTTTCTCTCTTTGGGGTTAAGAGCGAGCAGGAGTTGATCGGGCGTTCCGTGGTCGGGCAGTTTCATCCGGAGGATAGAACGAGAATCGTTGAACGCATACGACGCATCAATGAAGAGCGTCAATCCGCACCGCTAATGGAGCAACGATTACTGCTTCCGAATGGTTCGACGCTGGACGTCGAAGTTTCAGCTGTGCCGTTTGTTTACAACGAAGAGAGAGGCGCTCTGGTCTTTGCTCGCGACGTAACGACGCGCAAGCGAGATGAGGAACGCTTACGCTTTCAAGAGGCCATTCTCAGAGAAACAGGGCATATCGCCAAAGTTGGAGGCTGGTCTTTTGATCCTGTAACGGGCAAAGGCAATTGGACCGAGGAAGTGGCGAATATCCACGATCTTCCTTTAGATGCGCCTACTTCCATAGATCATGCGCTGAAACTTTACGACGGACAATCGCGGAAACTGATCCAAAACGCGATTAAGGCGGCGGTGGATCAAGGTGCACCGTACGACCTAGAGCTCGAGCTAACTACGGTGAAGGGAAACCATAAGTGGGTGCGTACGATCGGCCATCCTGTAGTGGAAAACGGGAAAGTCGTCCGTGTGCGCGGCTCGTTTCAAGATATTACAGAGCGCAAATTGGCCGAAGAAGCGTTACGCGAGAGCGAAGCGCGTTTTCGTCAAGTCGTAGAAAACATCGAAGAGGTGTTTTGGGTTACTGACCCAGAAAAAAATGAGGTTCTTTATATTAGTCCGGCTTACGAAAAAATCTGGGGCCGCAGCGTGGCCAGCGTGCTTGAGTCACCCCGTAGCTGGATCGAGGCGATCCAAGAAGATGATCGGGAGCGCGTCCTGCACGCCGCAACGAGCAAACAGGTGAAAGGCGACTACGCGGAAACTTACCGCATTCGTCGACCAGACGGTGCGATTCGGTGGATACAAGATCGCGCGTTCCCGGTTAGAGATGCGGCTGGCCGAGTCTATCGCGTAGTCGGAATCGCGTCGGATATTACCGAAAGGCGAAAGTTGGAAGCCCAGTTTCGACAGGCGCAAAAAATGGAGGCCATCGGCACTCTGGCTGGTGGAATTGCGCACGATTTCAATAATATTTTAGGAGCAATCTTAGGTTTCACCGAGCTGGCCAAGATGGATATGGTGACTCCGGTCGCTCAGACCAGCCTCGACGAGGTTTTGCGTGCGTGCAAACGCGCTAGCGATCTGGTTCGGCAGATTTTAGCCTTCAGTCGTCAGCAGGAATACAAGCGACAGCCATTGCAATTGTGGCGTGTAGTCGACGAAGCAATACGACTGTTGCGCGCAGCCCTGCCGGCGACGATTGAATTTAAAATCGAGTTAGCTAAAAATCTCCCCGCAGTGATGGCTGACGCGACTCAGATACATCAAGTGGTTATGAACCTGTGCACCAACGCTGCGCATGCGATGTCAGGTCGGGCTGGTCGACTGAGTGTGAGGCTGGAGCGTTTTGAAGCGGACGAGGCGTTTGTCCATTCGCATCCCGGTAGCAGGCTCGGAATCTATGCCAAGCTCGAAGTTAAAGACAATGGTCACGGAATGGATCAGGTCACTTTAGATCGAATTTACGAACCATTTTTTACCACCAAAGCTCCTGGCGAAGGCACGGGTCTTGGCTTATCCGTGGTGCATGGCATAATACAAAACCATGACGGGATCATCACCGTATACAGCCGCCCTGGAGAAGGAACGGTCTTTCACGTGTATTTCCCCGCGGAGGAACTCGAGTTAACCGAAGTACCTCAAGAGGCCAGCGATCTTCCAAAGGGGAACGGCGAACTCATTTTGGTGGTGGATGACGAGGCGCCGCTCGCGCAGATGACCGGCAAAATGCTTGAGAAGCTGGGATATCACGTCGAGGTTTCGACTCAGCCAGTCGAGGCTCTGCACAACGCTATTTTGCAGGGCGTGCCGTATGATCTTATTTTGACGGACTTGACCATGCCGGGAATGACAGGAACCGATTTTACGAAAGGAGTTTCTTGTGCGCGACCGGCTGCACGTATAGTTCTTATGACAGGTTATGTTACCAAGGAACAACAGGAGCAGCTTAAGACCAGTGGAGTTCGCGAAATACTGATCAAGCCCATTACTATGCGCAATCTAGCCGAAACCGTAAGACAGGCGCTAAAGAGTTAATAGAGATTTTGCTATGGCTCAAATACTCCTTGTCGACGACGACGAAAATTTCCGTTTGATGCTCAAGATGACGCTAAAGGCCATGGGGCATGAAGTCAGCGAGGCGACGAACGGCGACAAAGCATGGGCGAAGTTCAATGCCGAGCCAACCGACTTAATCATTCTCGATCTAATCATGCCGGATAAAGAGGGACTCGAAACCATTCAGCTTTTCAGAAAAAATCGGATCTCGGTGAAAATCCTCGCGATCTCTGGCGGCGGGAGGCTGAACGTCCGTGATATTCTCGGCGTAGCTTTGCAGTTTGGCGCTGATGCGATTCTCGCAAAGCCATTTAGTAACCAGGAGCTAATGGTGGTGCTCGACCGCCTTTTAGCGCCGCTGAAATAGAGCGATTGACAGGGAGTAAAGAAGCACGGTTCGCCGCGCTGGCGTGAAAGTTTTGCGTAGTGATTGACCGATTTCTGGAAACCCAAAGTATACCGGACGATGGCGAAGATACTCCTAGTCGACGACGAAGATTCATTTCGTAAGATGCTCTCGCTCATGCTGACGAGGTTGGGGCACGAAGTTGAAGACGTGCCAAATGGCACGACGGCTTGGGCAAAATTCGAAGCCCGGCCGGCCGACTTGGTGATCATGGATTTGATCATGCCGGAAAAAGAAGGGCTCGAGACCATTCGGCAATTTAGACGCAATGGAGCAGAAACGAAAATTCTCGCAATTTCGGGCGGCGGCAGAGTTGACGCGCGAAATCTTCTGAGCGTGGCCCAGCAATTCGGTGCCGACCGGGCGCTAGCCAAGCCCTTCACGACGGAGGAACTTATTGAGGTTTTGAAGCAGCTGTTGCCTGCGTGACGCTGAGGTCGGTTAAACCAATTTTGATGCCGCTGTTTAATAGATGCGGCGCTGCGGCACTGCCGCTATAACCCGCGCCCCTTAAGGCGCGGGATTTCAGAGGCGCCCGGCTCAGAGGTTTTTGATGATCGCGTCGGCCATCGCTTTGGTGCCGACGGATGGTTTGCCAAACGCGATGTCACCTGTGCGGACAAGATCGACCGTGACGGTTTTGCGCACCGCGGCTTCGATTTTCGCTGCGACGGTGTCGAGGCCGAAGCTGTAGCGGAGCATGAGCGCGACCGAAAGAACCTGCGCACAAGGATTGGCGATGCCTTTTCCTGCGATGTCGGGTGCAGTGCCACCAGCAGGCTCGTAGAGACCGTACGCGCGACCATAGGAATTCTTGCCCGTGCCCAGTGAGGCGGAGCTCATCATACCGAGCGAACCGCAGATGACGGCCATCTCATCGGAAAGGATATCGCCAAACATGTTTTCCGTAAATAGGACGTCGAACTGGTTCGGGTCGCGGGCAAGCTGCATCGCGGCGTTGTCAACGTACATGTGCGAGATCGCCAGGTCGGGATGATTTCTCGCGAAGTAGGCAGTGACTGTCTTGCGCCAAAGGACGGAAGTTTCGAGGACGTTGGCCTTATCAACGGAGCAAACCTTCTTGCCGCGTGCGCGGGCTGTCTGGGCCGCTACTTCGGCGATGCGCTCGATCTCGGAGGTTTTATAGACCATCGTGTCGGTGGCTTGCTGTTCTCCGTTTTCGAGGGTGACGGTCGACTTCGCTCCGAAATAAATGCCCCCCGTCAGCTCTCGGATGCAGACGATATCGATGCCATTGGGGATGCGTTCGGTCTTGAGAGGGGAAGCGTCGCGGAGATCTGAATACAGAAGACCCGGGCGGATGTTGGCGAAGAGATTGAACGCCTTGCGAAGCGGCAGCAACGCGGCGCGCTCTGGCTGGTCTTTGGGCGGAAGTTTTTCCCATTTCGGACCACCGACGGAGCCGAAGAGAATGGCATCAGCCTGGCGGCAGAGCTCGAGCGTGGAATCGGGGAGCGCTTTGTCGTGGTTGTCGATCCCGGCGCCGCCGACGTCGGCGATTTTGTAATCAAGCGTTAGGCCCTCTTTTTTTGCGACGTGGTCGAGTACGCGTAAGGCTTCGGCCATGACTTCAGGCCCAATGTAATCTCCGGGAAGGACGGCAAATTTTAATGTCGGCATGGGAAAAGGGTTAGACGTAGCGGGCCGGGGCGGCGGAGGAAAGGGAATTTTCACGATTGCACGCCAGCGTTTTCCCGGTGGATTGGGCGTCGATGAAGATTCATGTCCTGCCAGCCGGACCGATCCAGACGAACGCTTACCTGTTAACCGCCCCTGAACGTGGTGAGGCGGTGCTGATCGATGCGCCCGAAGGCATTTGGACCGAGATCGCCCCGATCCTCGCTGAAACGAAATGCAAATTGACCCAACTCTGGCTGACGCATGGCCACTGGGATCACATGCAGGGCGGGGCAGAAATCGTGCGGGAAACAGGCGCAAAGGTCCTTGCGCATCAGGCTGACCAGCCGCTCATCGAAACACCGGAAGTGATGAAACGTTTCATCGGCCAAGATCTCGGGTTACAGCCAGTGAAGGTCGACACTTGGATCGCGCAAGGCGACAAGTTTGCTGCACTCGGAGTCGAAGTTGAAGTGCGCCACGTGCCCGGACATTGTTTGGGCAACGTGCTATTTTATTTTGCGGGCAACAAAGAAAAGAAAGCCGCGGGCGCCGCGTTTGTGGGCGATGCACTTTTCGCCAGCAGCATCGGACGCACGGATTTGCCGGGTGGAAGCATGGAGCAGCTCGAGTATTCGATCCGTGAACAAATTTATACGCTGCCCGACGATACGCTGGTGTTTCCTGGTCATGGGCCGCGCACGAGTGTCGGTGTTGAAAAGCGAACTAATCCCTACGTACAAGGATGAAAAATCACGAATACTACATGGGCCGTGCTCTTGAGCTCGCGCGGCAAGGATGGGGTGCGACGCCTCCGAATCCGATGGTAGGCGCTGTGATCGTCGAAAACGGCAAAATTGTGGCCGAGGGTTTTCACGCCACCGATGGTGGACCCCACGCCGAAAAAGCTGCGCTCGCCGAACTCGGGCGCAAAGCCAAACCAGGCGCCACGATGTACGTGACGCTTGAACCATGTTCGACCGAGGGCCGCACGGGAGCCTGTACTGACTCGATCAAAGCGGCCGAGATTACGCGTGTCGTGGTGGGCGCGACGGATCCCAATCCAGCGCACGCCGGGCGAGGCCTTTCCGTTTTGCGTGAAACCGGCATCGAGGTTGTGACGGGCGTGCTCGAACATGAATGCACCGATCTAAACCTTATCTACAACCACTGGGCAGCCAATGGCACACCCCTGCTGGCGGCAAAGTCGGCGATCACACTCGACGGTAAAATCGCTACGCGTACTGGCGAGTCGAAGTGGATCACAGGTGAAGCTGCGCGCGCTGACGTGATGCGCTGGCGGCGGCTTTTCCCGGCCATCGCGGTAGGTGCCGGCACGGTGATGAAGGACAATCCGAAACTTACCGCCCGCATCGCAGGCCAAGACGAGTGGAGCCCGGTACGTTTCGTATTCGATGGGCTGTTACGCAGCGTGAGCGATAAGGTCTTGCCGGACGTGTTCACCGATACGTTTCGCGAGCGCACGATTGTCGTGACAACGCCCCGTGGAGGCATTGGTTATGTGCGCAAGTTACGTGATTTGGGTGTACAGGTTTGGGAGTTACCATCGCCAACCCAACGTGTGAATATTGCCGATTTTCGCAAAAAGTGTGTCGAGGAGCGGATTAGCGGCGTGTACTTTGAAGGCGGTGCCCATCTCGTGAGCGAACTCCTCTCACTGCGAGAGCTCGACTACATGTTTGTCTATCGGGCCCCCGTGCTGTTGGCCGACGACAAAGCGAAAAGTGCTTACATGGGTCTGCGCGGTGAGAAACTGGAGCAAGCGGTGCGCTTGACCGATGTTCATCACGCTCACCTTGGTGACGACCAGCTGATGCGCGGCAGGGTCGTTTATCCACCCAAACTACAAATCGATGAAGCTGTATTTAGCCTCGGGTAACGCGCACAAGGTGCAGGAATTTCAGGCGTTGGCGAACGCGAGCGGTTTGGCGCTAGAAATCGTCTCGGCCAAAGCCATCGGAGGTATGCCCGCCGTCGTGGAAGACGCAGGTACTTTTGTCGGCAACGCCACCAAAAAAGCCCGCGCACTCAAAGCCATTCTGCCCAGCGAAGCGTGGGTTTTAGCCGACGACAGTGGGCTGTGCGTCGACGCGCTGGACGGCGCGCCCGGCGTAGAATCGGCGTACTACGCGGGTCCTCAAGGCGACAGTGCCGCGAACCTCGCCAAACTCGTAGAGACACTGCGAGACGTTCCCGACGGAAAACGCAGCGCCCATTTCACCTGTGTCTTGGTTTTGATCGACGCGGCAGGCCAGGAGCAGGTCTTCGAAGGCCGCTGCGACGGCCACCTACTGCGCGAACCACGCGGCGGCGCCGGCTTTGGCTACGACCCGCTATTCGTGCCGGCCGGCCACGAAAAAAGCCTCGCCGAAATCGACGAGGCTTCGAAAAACCACCTCAGCCACCGGGGGAAAGCTTGGGCTGAATGGGTAAGATCGTTTGAGAAACGGACGCGTGATTTGCGTCTACTTGACTAGGGAATTGCGGTCCAGCCTTCCATGGTTGCTTTACGAGTGGCGTATTCCGTTGAACTCAGTTGGCGGAAGCCCATGCGTGTCGCGCTATACACGACAGGCTCGAGCGGCACATCGTGGTTCGCTAGACTCAGTCCGTAGTGCAACCCCCATTTACGAGATGGGGCTGAGTAGCAACGACCGTGGGTAAAAGGCTCCATCGCGATACGGCTTTCGAATAAGGCCACCATCGATCCGCGTATATATAGAGTGTCTCCCGACCAGTTTTCTAAGAGGCGTGGAAAATTATTCGCACCGCCGCTGTTTACGTTATTGGCCGTGCCGTCGTTGGGTTCTGAGCGGTCGGTAAGGCCGGTGGGTTTATGATTGCTGGGAACGATACCGACCACAAAAGCCGTGGAAATTTCGGTATCGACCGCGCCAAACTTCGTGGACGAAGTACCAGCAGCGGCGACCGTCCCTTGCCGGTTGATACTAGGTAGTTTTCCGGCCCTGATTGCGGTAGCGTTATAGACACCGTCGAAACTACCGGCCGCAGAAGTATTCCATCCTGTCGAGGAGGCTGAAGAGGGGAGCGCACTGTATGCGTCGCACCAACCGCCAGTTTGGTAGTAATCAAAATTAGGGGAAGTCCCGGTGCGGGTGAAAGTTGGCTGTGAGAGAATGGTGAGCGAATCGCCGTAAACCGAGCAGAGGCGCTCCGTGCTATTATCGGCATAGAGGGAAGGATCGCTGGAAGAAGCGGTGGTGACCCCGTCCTTATAGGTATTGTCGGTGGCGTCGCCGTCGGCGTTGAAATGGCCGACGACGTATAGAGCGTCGTTGGTGGCAATTGTACACCCCCTATCGCCAACGGGCGTTAGCGATATGACATTACCTCGTCCATTCCACAGTCGCACGCCAGAATCGACGCGATCATTCTTCCCTGCTGTCACGGCTTGGGAGCGTTGTTCAGCACCCACAGAGTGAATATAAACGGCTACACCGTCATACCAGGCGGCAGTCAGATCGGCCGCAGGAACGGCAAACCCTGTGGGATTTGTGGCTGCAGTGGCTCGTTCAGCGGCATCTACTGGGGCATAATAAAGCTTAAAAGGATCCCCTTGGGTGAGATTTCCGGCGCTGTTAAAACAATTTGCATTTGAATATGATCCGGTTGTCAAAACGCCTAGGCCGTAAATATCAGGAGCAGCGGCAGCATTGTAGATGCAATTGCCCCAACCCGTGCCGTTGCCATCGGGCAGATCGAGCTTATAGGTGGTGCTGGTGGTCGCGTTTGAATATGTGCGATCAACCATTAACTTTAGCCGGGCCATATCGAAATCGATTTTGGCGATAGGGCGGGGGCTGTACTTACTCGTGCCAGTGCCGCGATTGAAGTCCGTGCGATCACCTGCTGAACCTAGTGCGCCATTGTTGTTAGCCCGACGCATATCGAAAAAGTAGGCTTCTGGGACGGCTAACGCTGCCGCAGAGCAGCCATCGGCAGGATAGGTCGGGAACGCTGTACCTGTATCGTAACCAGCGATTCTGGTCGGGGTAAGATCGGTGGCGCCGGCGGTGCCGTTGGTGCCACTGGTATCGATCTGAGTCCCCGGTGCAGCCGTATAGTCGGTCCATCTGTTCGACGCGGGGAGAGGAAGTGGAGTAGCACCTGTGGTGTTCATGGGAGCGCGGAGCACCTGATTTGATCCAACCGACGTTGTGTTGGTATAGCGGTTCGGAAGATCATTTCTAAACATCTGACAGTATCTCGCGTTTGCCGGGTTTTGAATACCTAGGGTTGCATTGGCGGCGGTATCATCAAAACCGTAACAGGGTTGGCCGGGGAGAACGACTTCTTTACACGTATGTGCGCTGCCGGAATTCAGCCAGCACCGGTATGAGCGGGGAAGTAATGTCACGGTCGCACCGCTGGGAAGTTGGGCGGAGCGAAAGCTATCCGATGGATTGACCATGATATAGAGACCGGCACGCCAGGAGATTTTGATCTGTTTCAGATCGGCAGTATCCGCAGTCACGGTGAAATTGGTGCCGTCATAGCGAGCGTGGTTGGGCGACTCGATAATCTGCCGGCCATTTTGGCGATCATCCTCTGCGGTGGCAGGAAGGTTGGTCTCATTATAGCCGCCGATGCCTGGGAGCGTGAGTTTGCTGACCTTCATATCCGTGCCCGCAGCGACGTAACCGTTATATTGATTGGTGGTCCACGTTTTGAAATTACCCAACTGGATCGCGGTGGGAAGGGCTGTTGTAATGTTTTTATTCGTGTCACCCCAGCGGCAATCGGCCCATAAATTGCTCGCGAGGGAAGGGGTACCGGAGCCGGTGCTTTTCATAGAGACAGTGGTGGTGCCGTTGCTATTTGTGCATACCACGTCGCCATTGGTCGGAGGATAGCTGCTGACCGTGCCGGTTGCATTCGACGAAATCACGCCGTCGGCATGGCGGGTGGAACATTTGATGGCTTGGTTGGCGATCAAATAATCGGTCGCCGTCACACGGCCAGTGAATGTTACGGTGGCGCTTGAGCCACCATCCGCATGGACCAGAAGGCTGCCATTGGTATGGACAGGGCCGGTGACCCTAAAGTCAGCGCTCGGGTAGAATTCCATATCCATGTTATAAAACATGCCGAATTGAAAGAGCGGGATGAGCGTCAGTTGCATATCCTGCTCCACGTAGCTAGCGACCGCCTTGAGGTAGGGATGTATGGCGGTGCCTTTGGCGATGATGGGCACACGCGCAGTCCCGGTCTGTAGCCCGTAATTTGGATCCGTTTGATCGGTTACGAGGGCGTAGGAAGTGGCTACTTCGATACCGGCCCGTACTTCCAGATTGCCAACTGCTGTCATCGAGTTGAACTCCGAATAGAGAACATTGTCGGCACCAGCGGTACTAGCGGGTGGCATGTAGATTCGGTTGGCGCTGGTACCCGTCCACGGGAAAACACCCACTGGCGCGGAACCTATGCGCTGAAGCTTAGTGGTGAGTTGCTCGGCGGCGTACATGGCGATGTTCTCTGCAACGTTTTCTGAGCGCAAGGTTAGGCGCACGCGCTCGTTCATGCGTCGTTCGAACACCGAGTAGCCCAAAATGCTGGCGGAGACTACTGCCAAAACCAGTGAGAACACGATGACGGTAATGAGCGCAGAACCGTTGTTTTTTTGTTTGGGGTGCATGATCTTAGCTCCTTGGAGATATTGTATAGTTAAAACTGCTGCTCGAGATGGTATTTCTCGCTGTTGTACCATTTATGAACTCGACGTTGATTGAGATATTCCCTGCGGTGCGACTGGCTGTGGGAGACAAGGTAGAAAAGATAGGATAGCGGTCGCCAGCTACATAAGGCGTACTCGGCGAGGGAACAAGTCGTCCACGAGTGCGAGAGTTGACCAGCTTGCTACCGGTAATGAGTGGGCTGGTACTCAAATTTATGGCGTTAAGCGTTGCCGCCAGATTGCTGACTGGATGGCCGTTGGACGTCGTGGAATTGCCCTCGCCCCAATCCGCCGTTTCGTAATACCGTAACGCGGCGTCAGCATTAGCGCCTGCCTGGTTAGTCGTTACACGATAGTAAATGCGTACACGTCGAATATCCGACGTTCTAAATTCCGAAGTTTTGGTCACCAACACGAGGCAATCGCCAAAAGCCGAGTACTCGTCAAATGTATCATTTGCGGCATTATAAATTTGTGTGAGTGCGGAGGGGTCGTTAATCAGATCCACGCTGCCATCCAGCGAGGTATAATAGGGGAAAAGATAATAGAAGGAGGAGCTGACGGTCTTATTTGTGATGTTGGAAATAAAAGTCCGTAGATTTGCATTAGATTGCAGTCGCTCGGTATCCTTATACATCATGCGCAATCCGAACAACGACGTTCCGATCGCCAGGCTAGTGATCAGCAAGACGATGGTTGAGCTGATCATCAGCTCAATCAGGGAGAATCCGGCGGTACCGGCTCGACGAGATGGACGTGTAATTTTCATTGGTTATAGCGAGTGCGAAGGAAAACTTCTCGGTCGCGGACGGTCATTATGCCTGCCCCCGTGTCAAACTTGTAGGTGTAAACAACGGTGACCCTTTTCACGTCGGTGACATCGCGCGTCGTATCAGGAATTTCATCGATCCAAATCCAGAGCTGTGGGGTAATGCTTTGCGCGTTACCGACGCTGGAGAGTTTGATCGGATCAAGGACGTTATCATAGTTAGTCATACCCACGTCTGCCGCCGATGCGGTAGGTGAGGGTGTGGTGAGCGGAGCTGCTGGAGTCGTTGGCGTTGTGGCGGTTGACGCCGGAGTGTATTTAACCTTTAACCAATACGGTCGATTCTGGTCGATTTTGACTCGTAGATAGGGATTGATTTGGGGGGAATTATTGTCAGCTGGATCGGCAGGGCTGCCGGGAAGCGCGGAAGAATAATCAAGGCCTTTAATCTGCTCAATGATACCATAAACAATCGTCGTCGCCGAAGCGTGCATGATGCTCTTTTCCGTGAGCGAACGGGAGTTCATGAAGGTGCTTAAGAAACCCAGCATCATAACGCCGAATATGAACATCGCTATCACTGCTTCGATCAGAGTCATAGCGCGCGAGCGATGACGTCGGAAACGGTCAATACTACTAAAAACGGGCGGGGCAGATCGGTACATGATGACGGAGTGTACACACCTTTGGGGACCTGCGGTAGAGTCGAAGCCGTGTAAATGGGCCCTAGTCCGATAGAGCCGTTTGGCCCTTATGGCTCCGGCTATTTCCTAACTGTTTGGCGGAGGCGAAATTATTCCCTGACGAACATCGCGACCGCTTGTGAGCGGCGGTTAACGTTGAGCTTGTCAAAGACGTTTGCCAGGTAGTTTTTCACGGTTTTCTCACTAAGGTTCATCTCGGCGCCGACTTCTTTGTTGGTTTTGCCCTCAGCGATGAGAGAGAGCACGCGATTTTCCTGGGGCGATAAAGCTTCGAGCAGTGAGTTTTGTTTGCCGCCGGTTTTGACCAGTTGCATCACTCGGGCGGTGATAGCTGGGTCGAGAATCGATTTGCCGGCGGCGACGTCGAGGATGGCTTGGACCAAACCACGGCCATCGATCTCTTTTAGTAAATAGCCATGGCCGCCTGAACGAATCGCTTCGTCGACGAGATGGTCGTCGACCACTGACGTGAGAAAAAGGACGCGAACATCGGGTAGCTGTTGCAGGATTTGGCGGCAGACGTCGAACCCGGTGCCATCGGGAAGTCGGATGTCGAGTAGAGCGACGTCTGGACGTAATTTGATGGCTGCGGCCACCGCACTCGCGACGGTGGCTGCTTCGCCGATGATCTGAAGGGCGCGCTCGTCTGAGAGCAAAGTGCGCAATCCCGCACGAACGACTTCACTGTCGTCGACAATGAAGAGCTTTAACGTGGGCGGGCGCGAGGATTTCATGATTTGTTCTCAGTCGAGACGGGAAGGGTTAATACAATGCGAGTGCCCTCGCCAGCGGTACTGGAGATACGCAGCTCTGCCTGAATGCGGTCGGCGCGGGCTTTGATATTATTTAGTCCGTGCCCTTGGTTATTGAGAAGTTTTTCGTCGAAACCGGATCCATCGTCTTGAATCAAAAGTCCTAGCTCATTTGCACTTTGATGTAGGCGGACCGTTATTTTTTTGGCTGCGCCGTGGCGCAAACTGTTGCTGATGGATTCACGAATGATTTGGAGAAGGTCGGTGCTTTGAGGGTCGGTGAGTGTGGCCGCCGCATGTTCGTCTATTCTTACGTCAAAGATGACTGCACGGCTGCCATTCAGATTTTGCGTGAGCGAGGCCACGGAGCTAGAGAAACTTTGCTGGCGAAGATTTTCAGGAGCGAGTCCGCTTATGTAGCTGCGAACGTCGCGGATCGTGGCGTTGAGCGCTTTCAGGCCTTCGTCGAGTTGTTGTGCGGTTTCAGCAGGTATGTTCACCAGGTGCTTTCGCGCAGCTTCAAAAGTGAGTCCGGTAGCGTAGAGGGATTGAATGATACCGTCGTGCAGTTCGCGACCGAGCTGGATTTTTTCCTCTAGCGAGCGGTTGAGTAGAACTTGTTGGAAATGTAAATCCTCATCGGCGCGAACTCGTTCGCTGCGTTCGTGCTCAAGTTCAAGCCTCTGTTTGGTCGAGACCTTTGCGAGGTGAGTAAGGCTATCGAACTCGTTATTTTGGGTTGTACGTTTTTGCGCTGGGTCTTCGATGAGCGTTTGGCGGTGCTCTAAGCTAAAGATCATGGCAATCACCACGATCGCGATAATCCCAAGTGCCAAGATAAGCAGGATGAGGGCAGCTTGCCGGTAGAGTGCACCGAGTCGGAAAGAAGGCGGCTGTGAAAAATTGACCTGCAAGATGGCCTGAGGTTGGCCCGTGTTGTCTTTCAAAACATATTCAAAGTACCAAGCGTCCGTTTTTGTCTCGGATATTTTTTGCTCGTTTGGATTCAGGACCTTTATGTGCGCATCGAGGATTGTATTCAGTTCCCTGATATAAGCGTCAGACCACGGAAGTGCGGTCGGCTGCGTGAGGGCGAGGGCGCGTTCGAGTTGGAGTTGTCGCGTTTCGACCGCGGCTTTGTGAACGAGCTCAGTCTGTCGGCGCAAGCGGACCCAACTCGCCAGCACAACGGCGAGGAAGATGGTGAGAAGCACGGCGGCCAGGCCGATCAGTCGGGCGATCCGGTTCATGGAGTAGTGGATACGCAACAGTGCGGACTACCGGTAAAGCCGTGCTGAGAACATTTCGCAAGTCCTGCGAGCAGCTGCGGGCGCTTTTCATAACATTTCGACTTTTCATGCGCAGTCCTTTTGCTTTGGACCTCTTACGCATGAAAAAATTCTTCATCACGACCGCCATCGACTATGCGAACGGTTCGCCGCACCTGGGCCATGCCTATGAAAAGGTGTTGACGGACGTCATTGCCCGGTTTCGGCGCCAGATGGGGGATCGCGTACATTTCCTTACCGGCACAGATGAACATGGTCAAAAGGTGCAGCAAAGCGCCCGCAAACAAGGCGTGGAGCCGCAACAATTCGTCGACTCTGTTTCGCAGGAATTCCAAGCGCTCTGCAAACGCCTCAACATTTCCAACGACGATTTCATTCGCACGACCGATGAGCGCCACAAAAAGGTTGTCCGCCGCATTCTCCAAGAGCTCTTCGACAAGGGCGAAATCTACAAAGCCGACTACAAAGGTTTCTACAGTACGCGTCAGGAGCAGTTCTTGCAGGAAAAAGACCGCCAGCCCGACGGCGCCTGGCCGGAGATTTACGGCGAAGTCGTCGAGATTACCGAGAGTAATTACTTCTTCCGGTTGGGTAAGTACCAGCAATGGCTGATCGATTTTCTGAAGGCCAACGAAGATTTCGTTTTCCCGCGCTACCGCCAGAAGCAGGTGCTCGAATTCCTCAAAGATCCGATCAACGACCTCTGCATCTCTCGTCCGAAGGAACGTCTTTCGTGGGGCATTCCGCTGCCGTTTGACGAGAATTATGTCACGTATGTCTGGTTCGACGCGCTCATTAATTACTACTCGGCGGTCGAAGGCACCGATCTGTGGCCGGCGGACTTTCACGTCATCGGCAAAGATATTCTCGTGCCAGCGCACTCGGTTTATTGGCCGATCATGCTGAAAGCCGCGGGTATTTCCCTGCCGAAAGCCTTGCTCGCTCACGGCTGGTGGTCGGTGTCGGGCAGCAAGATGTCCAAGAGCACGGGCAACGTGGTCAAGCCGCTCGATTTTGCTGATCAGTTCGGCGTCGACGCGCTGCGCTATTTCCTGATTCGCGAAATGAACGTCGGCCAGGATAGCGACTTTTCGCCCGATCAATTTCTCGTGCGCTACACGAGCGAACTCGCCAATAACCTTGGCAATCTCGTCAACCGTACACTCAACATGACCAACCGCTTCGCCGGTGGGCTCGTGCCCGAACCAGCCGAGCTCGACAAGCCGGAGCAGGACCTGCGCGCGCTTTGGGACAAAACCCGCGACGAGGTCATCCAGCTTTGCGAAGGCTTCCAGTTTCATCTCGGTTTGGAGCGGACGTTCACGTTCATCACGGCGACCAATGCCTACATCGAACTCCGCGCGCCTTGGAAACTCGGGAAATCAACCGACGCCAAGGACCAGGCGCTCCTCAAAACAGCACTCGCGACCATGGCCGAGGCGCTACGCTGCTCGGTCGGTTTGCTGACTGCGGTGATGCCGGAAACCTCGCAGAAAATCTACGGCGTACTTGGCTATCAGCCCGGGTCGCTTTGGAGCGAAGAACTGGTTTGGGGCAACAAGCTCGCGGGCAAGAAAGTGGCCGAGAACGCGATCTTGTTTCCACGCCCGGAAAAGCCGACCGCGACGGCTAAGGTTTAAGTTGTAAGTGATAAGGTTTAAGGAAGAGGGGTAAAACAGATCTGACTTATTCCTTATCACTCAAGCCTTACACCTATGACGATCCTGCCGCTTAATCCTGCTGAAAACGCCTCGCCGGAGGCGTTGCACACGTTTCTCGCGCAGTGCCAGGGCGTGGCGGCGAAGGTGGGGCGCGGGCAGTTGGTGAGTATTTCACTCGAAGTAGACGCGCTTGATCCGTTGGCCGTGCTGGAATCGATCTTCGAGCCGGTCGAGCGTCACTTCTATGTCGAGCGTCCGGCGGAGTCGGTAGCGGTGGCGGGAGCGGAGGTCGTCGCGGTTTTCACGGCTTCGGGCCCGGGGCGCTTTGCTGAATGTCAACGTTTCGTCGAAGAAACGTTGGCGAACACCATCGCCGTGGGCGACCAGGCCGCTCCGTTTTCGGGGCCACATTTTTTTGCGGCATTTGCGTTTGCCGATGAAGCCGAATCAGGCGAGCCGTTTGAAGCGGCGAGCGTCTTTGTCCCTCGCTGGCAGGTGGCTTGTACGGGTGGTCGAACCGTGGCGGTGGCGAATTTACTGGTTGAAGCGACAACCCCGCTCGATGCGCTGGCAGCCAAACTCTGGCGAGCCCGGCAAAAGTTCGGCGCGTTTGATTATGCGGCACCAAAATTCTCCGCACCCGCCGCGCGCGACGCGATCGCGGTGAGCGAAGTGGGCGAGGTGAGTCATTATAAAGAAGCGGTGCAAGAGGCCCTGCGAAAGATCGGAGCCGGCGCGTTCAGAAAAATCGTGCTCGCCCGTGCAAAAGACCTGAACGCCAGCGTGTCGTTTCACCCGTTACAGGTGTTGAATGGTTTGCGTCAGCGTTATGCCGATTGCTTTGCGTTTTCAGTCGCAAATGGACGTGGTCAAAGCCTGATCGGCGCCAGCCCGGAGCGACTGGTACGTTTGCGCGACGGCGTGTTGCAGACCGAGGCGTTGGCCGGTTCGATTTCGCGCGGTGCTTCGGCCAGTGAGGACGCTGCGCTTGCCTCAACGTTGCTGCACAATGACAAAGACTTGATCGAGCATTCGTGCGTGCTCGATTCAATCGTGCGGCGTTTGAAACCGTTGGGCGTCGAGCTTCGTTTTCCAGCGCGGCCAGCGATTCGGCGGCTCGCAAACGTCCAGCATTTGCACACTCCTGTGACGGCTCAGATGCCACCCGAGACACGCTTGCTTGATGTCGTAGCCCGCCTTCATCCGACTCCTGCGGTAGGCGGCTCTCCGCGTGACGCTGCTGTTTCGTGTATTCGAAAACTGGAGGCATTTCCGCGCGGACTCTACGCGGGAGCTTTGGGTTGGCTAAATGCGCGTGGGGAAGGGGAGTTTTTTGTGGGATTGAGGTCCGCTCTTATCGACGGTCCGTCCGCGCGTCTCTACGCAGGAGCCGGAATCGTGGCTGGTTCTGACCCGGTGAAAGAGCAGGCCGAGACGGAGCTTAAATTCGAAGCGATGCAGGCGTCATTGTTGGACAAAAGTTCCTGAGCTGCCCGTGACTCTTCGGAACGTCTCTCTAGTCAAGGGGTAGCGGCGGCTAGAAATCCCCAGCTGTTTTCTTTGGTTGGCGACTGAGGTATTAGAACGGCCACGCCGGTGTCGTTGTGTTGCGAATACCTTCTTAAAGGCCCCTTTGTAGGTTCGACTCGTGCTCTGGGCGCAGTGCTTTAATGCGCGAATTTTTATTTATATGAACCGACTCACACGAGCCTACCTGAAACAAAACGGCGTTCCTGCCGGCAAAGCCTCCTGCGGCCCTCTCACGGTTTTTCCGGAGAAGGTGGTCCAATTTGGCGAGGGCAATTTCCTCCGCGCCTTCGTCGATTGGAAGATTGATGAGCTGAACGAAGCGGGCCTTTTCGGCGGAAGCGTTCTGGTGACGCAGCCGATTAAGCAGGGCATGGCCGCCGAGATCCAGGCGCAGGACGGCTTGTACACGGTTCTCATGCGCGGCGTGGAGGCCGGCAAAGTCATCGAATCGCGCCGCGTGGTCACCGCGATCAGCCGCGCCATTAATCCCTATGACTCGTGGGTCGAACTCGTGAAGGCATTCCGTGGCGATGTGCTCCGGTTTGTTGTTTCCAACACCACCGAGGCCGGCATCGCTTATGTCGAAGAGCCGCACACACCCGGCGTTTGCCCGAACTCTTTTCCGGCCAAAGTCGCCAGCCTGCTCGTCGAACGTTTTGAAGCCACCAAGGGCGACGCAAAGAAGGGCCTCGTTTTCCTCCCGTGCGAACTGATCGAAAAGAATGGTGAAAACCTGCGCAAGACCGTGCTTCAGCACGCCGTCGCGTGGAAGCTTTCAGCTGACTTCATCAAGTGGGTCGAGACCGCCAACCATTTCTGCAACACGCTCGTCGACCGCATCGTCCCGGGTTACCCGAAGGAGGAAGCCTCGCGCATCGGCACGGAGCTTGGTTACGACGACAAGTTGCTCGTCGCTGCCGAATACTTCCATCTCTGGGTCATCGAAGGGCCCAAGCATCTCGGCGAGGAAATCCCGTTCCACAAGGCCGGGCTCAACGTGATCTGGACTGACGACATGACGCCTTACCGCACGCGAAAGGTTCGGCTCCTCAACGGTGCCCACACTTCCAGCGTGCTCGCCGCCTTCGAATCCGGCTGCAACACGGTTCGTGAGATGGTAGAAGACCCGATTTGCGGCGCGTTCATCCGCAAGGCCGTTTTCGACGAAATCTTGCACCAGGTGCCGCTTCCTCCGATGGAGCGCAAGGCCTACGCCGACTCCGTCATGGAACGTTTCTGCAATCCGTTCGTGCGCCATGAGCTGCTCTCGATCTCGCTCAACTCCGTTTCGAAATGGAAGGTCCGCGTGCTCCCGTCGCTGCTCGATTGCCAAAAGGACTTCGGCAAACTCCCGCCCGCGCTTTCGTTCTCTCTTGCCGCTTTGATTTGGTTTTACTGCGGTGAACCCGTTTCCGCCAACGAGCTTCGCGGCCGCCGCAACCGCCAGGCGTATCCAATCAAGGACGACGCCCAGATCCTCGCGTTTTTTGCCGAGGCTTGGAAGAACGTCACCGATCTCAAGCCCGAGAGTCTCCGCGAACTCGCGGTCTCGACGCTGGCGCGCAAAGATTTCTGGGGCCAGGACCTGACCGAAATCCCTGGCTTCACCGATCTCGTTGCCTCCGGCCTGCAGAAGATCGCCTCGAAGGGCATGCGCGCCACGTTGAGCGAAATCGTTGCCACGAGCTATTGAGCCATGAAGGAAAACACGCTTCTCATTCACCCGACTGACAACGTCGCCGTGGCGCTGGTCGATTTCACCGCCGGCCAAACCACAACCGTCGCTGGCAAATCAATCACGCTCTCGACCGCCGTGGGCCGCGGGCACAAATTCGCACTCAAACCCGTCAAGAAGGGCGAAAACATCCTCAAGTTCAGCCAGCCTATCGGGCACGCGATCGAGGATATTCCCGTCGGCGCGAAAGTTCACGTGCACAACGTCAAGACCAACCTCGAAGGCGTGCTGGAGTACAACTATCAGCCCGCGCTCGTCACGTTGCCGCCGATCAACGACAGCCTGACCTTCGACGGCTATCATCGCAGCGACGGCGAGGTTGGCATCCGCAACGAAATTTGGATACTACCGACGGTTGGGTGTGTGAACGAGGTCGCCAACGCCATCCGACGCCGCATCCTCGAGAACGGTTTACCGGACGGCATCGATGGCATCCACGTTTACGCGCATCCGTACGGCTGCTCGCAGCTCGGTGGCGACCACGCCAACACGCAGACGATTCTTGCCGATCTGGCGCGTCATCCGAATGCCGGTGGCGTGCTGATCGTCGGCCTTGGTTGTGAAAACAACACGATGGCCAGTTTCCGCACGGTCCTCGGCGAACTCGATGCCCAGCGCTACCGTTTTCTCGTCGCGCAGGATCATCCTGACGAAATCGCTGCGGGCGTCGCGCTTGCCGGCGAGCTCATCGCCTACGCAGCGAAGGCGAAACGTAAACCAACACCCATCTCCAAGCTCCGCATCGGTCTCAAGTGCGGCGGCTCGGACGGTTTCTCCGGCATCACGGCCAATCCGCTCGTGGGTGCGTTTTCCGATCGCCTCATTGCGCGCGGCGGCACCTCGGTGTTGACCGAAGTGCCCGAGATGTTCGGTGCCGAAGCGCTTTTCATGAACCGTTGTGAAACCAGGAAAGTTTTCGACGACTGCGTCGGCATGATCAACGGCTTCAAGGAGTACTTTCTGCGCTACAACCAGGTCGTGTACGAGAACCCGTCGCCCGGCAACAAGGACGGCGGCATAACGACGCTCGAGGAGAAATCACTCGGTTGTCTGCAAAAGGGCGGCACGTCGACCGTTGTCGAGATTCTGCCGTACGGCGGACGCGTGAAAAAGCAGGGACTCAACTTCCTGACCGGTCCGGGCAACGACATCGTTTCCTGCACGGCGATGACTGCCGCGGGCGCTCACATAATCCTCTTCACCACCGGACGCGGCACGCCGCTCGGCGCGCCCGTGCCCACGTTGAAAATTGCCACCAACTCCGATCTCGCCACGCGCAAGAAGAGCTGGGTCGATTTCAACGCCGGCCAACTCCTCGAAGACAAGACCATGCCCGAGCTTGCCGACCAGTTGCTAGCTCACGTGATCGGGGTTGCCAGCGGCAAGCTCGCTCGCAACGAGGAAAACGGCTTTCGCGAAATCGCCATCTTTAAGGACGGCGTCACGCTGTAGTTCCGAAATGGTGGAGCGAGCTTGCTCGCGATCATATCAGGAGATCGCCTGCGAGCAGGCTCCTGCAACAAATCCGTCTGCCAAGGCCGCGGGCTCAAGCCCCCGTGGCCTTTTTGTTGCCTCCGCCACGAGGCACGGGTTTTATCCTCCGATCGGCTCCTCTGAGATAAAACCTGCGTCCATGATTTCTTCCGAATTGCCCCTCGACTTCCGTAATACCAACACGCTCTGGTGCAGTGTCATGGTTGAGGCTCTGGCCCGGTGCGGGGTGGTGCAGGCGGTGATTTCGCCGGGGTCGCGGTCGACCCCGATCACTATCGCGCTCGCGAGCAATCCCAAGATCGAGGCCATCTCGATCCTCGACGAACGTTCAGCGGCGTTCTTCGCACTCGGTCTTTCGCGGCAGCACCGGCGACCGACGTTGCTCGTTTGTACCTCCGGTACGGCGGGCGCTAATTATTTTCCGGCCATCATTGAAGCGCAGGAGAGCGGGGTGCCGTTGATCGTCATCACGGCGGATCGCCCACCGGAGATGCGCGAGTGCTCCTCGGGTCAGACGATCGATCAACACAAACTTTTCGGCTCGCATGTGAACTGGTCGCACGAGCTCGCTGTACCCGAGCCACGTCTCGAATTACTCGCGTACCTGCGGCAGACCGTCGCTCACGCCGTCGAGCGTGCTCAACTTCCGGAGTCCGGCCCGGTGCATCTCAACGCTCCGTTTCGCGATCCGCTCGCGCCCATCGCCGACACCGGCAGCGCGGCAGCGCTAAAAGGCGATATCGGGGAAACGTTTTTTGCGCATCTCGCGCCGCCGATCATTCCAAAATTCGGCGCGGCGCTACCGATGCTCCCGAACGAAGGCCGCGGCGTGATCATCGCTGGACCGAGCCAGCCGTCGAATGCCGCTCAATACGCTGGCGTGGTCGAACTGCTCGCGCACAACACCGGGTGGCCCGTCCTGGCCGAAAGCCTTTCGCCATTGCGTACGCACTCCGCTCACGGACAGCCCTTCGTTTTCGGCTACGATATTCTCGCCCGAAACAATGCCCTGATGCAAAAGCTCAAGCCGGACTTTATCCTGAGCCTTGGCGGCTGGCCGATCAGCAAGTCGCTCCGCGAATGGATCACCGCGCTTGACGTGCCGGTGTGGATTGTTTCGGAACGCACGAAAAACTTTGATGCCCTGCACAACCGCGCTCGCTCCTTCCGCGCCGACCTGGAGGCGATCGCGATGACACTGCCCGAACGCCCTATCGAGACCTCCTATTCGGGCAGGTGGACCGCGGCCGATATCATAGCGCGCGATTTCATCACTGAAAAGCTTTCTGGTGTCGACTGGTTGTTCGAAGGCAAGGCTGCATGGCTGCTCTCGCAAAACCTTCCGAAGGAGACGCCGCTTTACGTTGCGAACAGCATGCCCGTCCGCGACCTCGAGTATTTTTGGGCTCCGAGCGATGGCGGCCACTCGATCTATTTCAATCGCGGCGCCAACGGCATCGATGGCACGCTTTCAACCGCGCTCGGCGTGGCGCACGGCAACAAACCCGCGCTCCTGCTCACCGGCGATCTCGCGCTGTTGCACGACACGAACGGTTTTCTGTTCAACCCAAAGCTCAACGGTTCGCTCACAATCGTGCTGATCAATAATCACGGCGGCGGCATCTTTGAGCATCTGCCGGTCGCGCAGTTTGATCCGCCGTTCGAGGATTTTTTTGCCACGCCGCAGCAGGCTGATTTCGCAAAACTCGTTTCAGCCTACGGCGTGAAACATGTGAACGTGGAAGACTGGCCCCAGTTCACTTCATTGATCTCCGCCTTACCCGAAAAAGGCATTCGGGTCCTAGAGCTTCGCACCGATCGCAAGCGCGACGCCTCTTTCCGCAAGCAACTTCTCGCCGACGCCTCCACCAAAGCCGGCGAATTCAGTGAATAACCAACCCGAACCAACTATGAAACCTCTAGCGACGGCTATTTTCTTCGGCACGTTCACGTCGGTGACGATGGCAGAGCCAGCTCCAGCGGTCAGCGGTCTTAGTCGTCGGCATCTTTCAAGCGGCGGGTAAAAATATTATGCGAGCCTTCCTGATCACTTTTTTTGCTTTCACCGTCAGCCTGTGTGCAGCGCCGACCGCGATTCCCACGTATACGACCACACATGTTCCTGATGACGGGGAGACCTACTTTAGTTTTCCGTCGGGGGAATCCGACAGCTATTATACCGATGCGAGCGTGGCAGTCGTGGTTGAGGCGGTTTATGCCGACGGCGTGACGCTCACCGCTGTTCCCTACGAAGGCACGCAACGCGGTGAAATCGGCACCAAGACGTTTCGACCAGTACTGCCGTCACGCATGATCTACCGCCTACATTGCCGGTCTTTCGTTTCGGCAAAGTCTCGCGATAAAAAAGGCGGACTCGATTTACGGCTCTACGACATTCCGATGGACGCGAAGAAAATAGAAATCAGCTATCGGGTTCGCTATCCTACCGGTTATATTTCGCAAGAGATGCAACTCGTCTCGCTGAGCGCTTACGAATTTAAGACGGTCAACGATAAGTAACCAAACCAGATCCTTGTGATCCTGTTCCTTTTTGAGAGCGGTCACCGCGGTAGAGTTTCATTGTTTGCCAAAACGCGATCTCAGATCTTTGGCTGACGCAGAGGATGATTGTCCGGGAGATGTTGGGCGAGGAGCGCTTTGAATTCGGCTTCGCCTTTTTGGCGGGCGACGCGCTTCTGGTAATTGGCGCGTGTTTGATCGTTAAGGTGTCGCGGACCGGCGATGTCGGAATTTTGCAGCGAATCCGCCCAGGCGCGTAATTGCCGCGAGCAACTCTCGGCAATTGATTTGAGATCTGAAATTTGAGATTTCAGATTCTCGGCGATCCACGAGCGCCGAGAGAGGAGCACGAGCATCGAGCGAACCTCGCCCGCCGAGCCACGCGCGATGTAGAGGAAGGCGAGTAGTTCGTTGGTTGTGCCGCGTTCAAATCCCTCCGCCACATTATTGGAGACGGAGAGTGCGGCTCGCTCCAACTGGTCGCGGAAAGAAGGCGCGATTTCACCCTCTTTTTGTTCACATTTTCTGCTCACAGATTTGCGATTGTTGAAACCAGAGATAATAAAAATGCGTCTCGTGTGTGGACCGTAACATTTTGCAAACGACGGAGGAAGTTCCAGCTACAATGAAAAATCGAATCCTTATTGTGGAAGACGACGAGTGGATCGGGGCGATGATGGTCGATGTCCTGAGCAATCTAGACTACGAAGTCACGTTCATAGACGGACTGTCGTCGGCAAAAAAACTGACGCGCTACGATTACGCAGCCGTCATCTCCGATTTTCGGCTTTTAGACGGAGATGCGTGTGACGTGATCGAGTTTTTGCGTAGCAAAAAGCCCGACATTGCCGCGATCGTGACGTCGGGCGACGGCAAGCAAGCGGCGACCGACTTTGAGGATCGACGGATCTCCGGCGTGGTCTTTGTCAGCAAACCCTTCCGTCCCCATCAACTGCTCGACGCCCTCAACACCTGCTTGCTGACCAAGTCCCGCGGCTCGTGATCGGCCGCCGCCGAAAGTGTCCGGGCCGACATCGCGCTCCGCTACTTTCGCAATTCTGATCCCATCCACGGAGCCCTGCAGCGGCGAAAGACGTCGAAACTGGCGGTGACAGCGGCGAGCCGCGCGGCGTAGGCAAATCACCGCCGGGCTTTCTCGAGTAAAAGATTAACATATCATAAGGGACAGGAGCAGTTGAATGGTTAAGAACCCGTAAACAAAAACGCGTGCTCCATAACCGGTCGCGCTACCGCCCAAACTGTCCACAGCGCCAACGAATTGTCGGAGTGGGGCCACAGAGGACACTGCGGTTAGGAACAGGGTTAACTGGTTCGGGATGTAGCCGGCCGCGCTGCAGGCCGGGGATTGGAAAGACGGGGCGCGAGGTAGTTCGGCCGAGGTCGGCGCCCTCGGCTACAGGAATACCGCGAATAAGGGGATCGGGCTGGCCTCGGCTGAGGAAATGGCGTTGTTGCCAGTGAATGACGATTTTAATGCCAGTTTT
>Ga0302321_100000413_pt1 | contig 37211 bp, 26 predicted proteins | sample Fen_T0_1_FD_202505 | JGI IMG/M metagenome (GOLD analysis project Ga0302321, IMG submission 202505) | Peat permafrost microbial communities from Stordalen Mire near Abisko, Sweden - Fen_T0_1 | ecosystem: Environmental > Terrestrial > Soil > Wetlands > Permafrost | place: Sweden: Abisko... | reverse complement strand
GCCGTGTCCAGCCGCTTGGCCATGTTGGCGAAGTTGCTGAAGAACGGGCTCAGCTTCACGGAGACGGGAATGCTGACTTTCGACTTCACCGCTTTGAGAATGTCCAGATAGGTCAGCTCGACTTCGGTGCCGGTGAGGTTGATGTCGGTGGGGATGTAATAGATGTTCAACTCCAGGGCGTCGGCCCCGGCCTGCTGAATTTGTTTGGCGTATTCCGTCCAGCCGCCCGTGGACGAACCGTTGAGGCTGGCGATGACGGGCACGCGGGTGGCTTTCTTGGCGGCGGCGATGTGCTTGAGATATTCCTCGGGTCCAAGACGGAAATCGTCCGGTTCCGGGAAGTAGGAGAGCGCTTCGGCAAAGCTGTTAGTGCCTTGCTGCAGGTTCTCGTTCAGCTCAAGGCGGTCCTGGCGGAGCTGCTCTTCAAAGAGCGAATAGAGGACGATGGCGGCGGCGCCGGCGTCTTCCATGCGCTTGATATTGTCAATGTCTTCGGACAGGGGCGAGGCTGAAACGACCAGCGGGGTCCGCAGTTTCAAGCCGAGATAATTGGTGGCGAGATTCATAAGTTGATTTCGTTTGAATTAACCGGTTCAGGCTTCGGTGCTGGTGGCGGGTTTGGCGGCCGGTGCGGCGGCGGCATCATTGCGGGAGGCCATGAAGGAATAGAACTTCCAACGGCGGTCGGCGTCCACCTGGGCTTGCGCGAAGAATTTTTTGGCGTCTTCGGGTTTGCTCTTGGTGAGCATCTTGAAGCGGTTTTCCGACATCATGAAATCCGCGACCTTGGCCTTGGCGGCGCTGGAGTCCAGTTGCAGCGGATTCTCGCCGCGTTCGGCCCGGCGTGGGTCGTAACGGTAGAGCAGCCACTGGCCGGATTCGACGGCGAGTTTCTGTTGGCGGGCGCCGACGCCCTGGTCCAGGGCGATGCCATGCGCGATGCAATGGCTGTAGGCGATGATGAGCGAGGGCCCCGGATAGGATTCGGCCTCGATGAATGCCTTGAGGGTGTGTTCGTCCTTCGCGCCCATGGCGACGCTGGCGACGTAGATGTTGCCGTAGCTCATGGCGATCAAGCCGAGGTCCTTTTTGCCTGCGGGTTTGCCGCCCGCGGCGAACTTGGCAATCGCCCCGCGCGGGGTGGATTTGCTCATCTGGCCGCCGGTGTTCGAATACACTTCGGTGTCCATCACGAGCACGTTGACCTTGTGGCCGCTGGCGAGGACGTGGTCCAGGCCGCCGTAGCCGATGTCGTAGGCCCAGCCGTCGCCGCCGAAGATCCAGACGCTCTTCTTCACGAGCATGTCGGCCAGCGGGATGAGGAGCTTGGCTTCCGGCGCGGTCAGCGCGGGCAGTTTCAGTTTCAAGGCGGCCACGCGTTCGCGCTGGTCGTAAATGCCGGCTTCATCGCTCTGGTCGGCCGTGAGGATGGCGGTGACGATATCGTCGCCGAGCTGGGGCGCGAGTTTCTGGAGGAGTTCACCGGCGAAGTGTTTTTGCTGGTCAATGGAGGCGCGGAAGCCCAGGCCGAATTCGGCGTTGTCTTCGAACAGCGAGTTGCACCAGGTCGGCCCGCGGCCGCAGTCGTCCGTGGCGTAAGGCGTGGTCGGCAGGTTGCCGCCGTAGATCGAAGAGCAGCCGGTGGCGTTGGCTACGACCATGCGGTCGCCGAACAACTGGGTGAGCATCTTGATGTAGGGCGTTTCACCGCAGCCGGCGCAGGCGCCGCTGAATTCAAACAGCGGGCGCAGCAGTTGTTGCTGGCGCAGGGCGGTGCTTTTGATCTTGCGGCGGTCGACTTCCGGCAATGCGAGGAAGAAGTTCCAGTTCAAGACTTCGGCATCGCGCAACGGGGCCTGGGGCCGCATGTTGATCGCCTTGAGCTTGCTCTCGGCCTTGTTCTTGGCGGGGCAGACATCCACGCAGATGGTGCAGCCGGTGCAATCTTCGGCGGCGATCTGGAGCGTGAATTTCTGGCCTTTGAACTCCGGCAGACGGGAGTCGCAGGTCTTGAAGGTGGGCGGGACGTCTTTCAATTCCGCCGGTTCGTAGACTTTCGCGCGGATGGTGCCGTGGGGGCAGATGGCCACGCACTTCAAGCATTGGATGCAGGTTTTTTCGTCCCACACCGGAATTTCCAGCGCGAGGTTGCGCTTTTCGTAGCGGGCCGTGGCGGTCGGGAAGGAGCCGTTCACAGGGAAGGCGCTGACGGGCAGTTCGTCCCCGTCGCCGCTGGCGATCTTGCCGAGGACGTTGCGCACAAACTCGGGCGCGTCGGCGGTGATGGACGGGAGGAGCGGGCCGGCGCCATTGACCTTGGTGCCAAGCGTCACTTCGTGGAGGTTGGCCAGGGTGTTGTCCACGGCCTTCAAATTCATCTGGACGACTTCCTCGCCCTTCTTGCCGTACGTTTTCTTGATGGAGTTCTTGATGGCCGTGATGGCTTCGTCCTTGGGCAGCACGCCGGAGAGGGCGAAGAAGCAGACCTGCATGATGGTGTTGATGCGTCCGCCCATGCCGCTTTCGCGGGCGACCTTGGTGGCGTTGATGACAAAGAACTTCGCTTTGCGGGCGATCAGGGTTTGCTGCACCGGGGTGGGCAGCGTGGCCCAGATTTCTTCCTGGGAGCGCGGGGTGTTCAGGAGAAACGTGCCGCCGACAATCAGGCTGCGCAGCATTTCATAGCGTTCCAGAAACACGGGGAGATGGCAGGCGACAAAGTTGGAGCTGGTGATGAGGTAGGACGAGCGGATCGGCTGGGGGCCGAAGCGCAAGTGCGACACGGTCATCGAGCCGGACTTCTTCGAGTCATACACGAAGTAGCCCTGCGCGTAGTTGGCCGTTTCCTCACCGATGATCTTGATGGAGTTCTTGTTGGCGCCCACGGTGCCGTCGGCACCCAGACCGTAGAACAGCGCGCGCACGACGTTGGCCGGCTCGGTCGAGAAGCTGTCATCATACGAGAGGCTCGTATGGGTGACGTCATCATTGATGCCGATGACGAAATGGTTTTTCGGCGCGGCCACGGACAGGTTGTCGAAGATCGCCTTGATCATGGCGGGCGTGAATTCCTTGGAGGACAGCCCGTAGCGACCCGTCAACATCTGCGGCATGGCTTTCAAATGGGAACGGCCGGCGGCGGTTTCTTCCATCAGGGCCGTCAGGCAGTCTTGATACAGCGGGTCGCCGGTGGCGCCCGGTTCCTTGGTGCGGTCGAGCACGGCGATTTTTTTCACCGAAGCGGGCAGGGCGGCAATGAAGCGCTTGCCGTCAAACGGGCGGTAGAGGCGGACTTTGAGCACGCCGATTTTTTCGCCAGATTGGAGCAGATGTTCCACGGTTTCATGGGCGACTTCGGCGCCGGAGCCCATCAGGACAATGACGCGTTCGGCGTCGGGTGCTCCAACGTAGTCGAACAGGTTGTAGGCGCGGCCGGTCAGCTTGGCAAATTCGTCCATGACCTGCTGGACGATGTCGGGGCAGGCGGTATAGAAGCCGTTGCAGGCTTCGCGGCCCTGGAAATAAACGTCGGGATTCTGCGCGGTCCCGCGCAGCACCGGCTTGTCGGGCGTCATGGAGTTCACGCGATGCGCGGTGATCAGCTTGTCATCGATCAGGGCGCGAATGACGGCGTCGTCCAGCAGCTCGATCTTGGAGACTTCGTGGGAGGTGCGGAACCCGTCGAAGAAATGGATGAAGGGGATGCGGGACCGAAGCGTGGCGGCCTGGGAGATCAGGGCCATGTCCATGGTTTCCTGCACGGAGGCGGCGCCGAGCATGGCCCAGCCGGTGGAACGGCAGGCCATGATGTCGCCGTGGTCGCCGAAAATGGAGAGGGCGTGGGTGGCCACGGTGCGGGCGGTGACGTGGAACACGGTGGGCAGGAGTTCGCCGGCGATCTTGAACATGTTCGGGATCATCAGCAGCAAGCCTTGCGAGGCCGTAAACGTGGTGCTCATGGTGCCGGTCTGCAGCATGCCGTGGACGGCGGCGACCGCGCCGCCTTCGCTCTGCATTTCCACAATGTGCGGCTGGGTGTTCCAAAGATTCTTTTTGCCTTCCGAGGCCCATTGGTCGCACCATTCGGCGATGGGGGAGGACGGGGTGATGGGGTAGATCGCCATCGTTTCATTTACCCGATAGGCGACGTAGGCAGCGGCTTCACAGCCGTCAATTGTCTTGAATTTTTTCATGTTAAAGGAGGCTACGGTTGGTTGCTAAATTGTTTTAAAATGTCGGCGGACCGGAAATGGTTGTTTCTGGTATTAATTTTGAGTCATCGTAAACCGCGACGGTGACCCCGACATCTCCTTTTTTGGCAAAGTCCTAACCTCCGTTGTGTCGACTGCTGGTGAAGGGGAAAGCGAGGTGGTTGGCGGTGGCGGAGCGGGTCAATGGCGTCGGATGCCCTGTGTTTCTGAAGGGCAATGACCGGGTGGAGGGGATGGGCGCGGCGGCGCGCCTGCGGGTTGGCGCGGCAGGGCGAGGGGTGCTTGGCGCGCCTGCTTGTGAATGGTAGCGAATGAGGGGCGATGATGGGGTTGGCGGGTAGTCCCGGCAGTGATGTAACGGCGAGAATAGCCGCAAACGAACAACGCCGTCCACGGGTGCGGAAGGGTTCTTTTGCCTGCTGCCGGCCACGGCAATTGGGGTAGCGGTGGACGGCCATGGCCTTCCCACCCGCATGGTCGGCGATGACAATATGCTGTCGCCTTTGGGTTCAGCTCGCGCTGTCCCGGGCGCGAATTAACTGGCGTGGGGAACATTCGCCGAGCGGGTAACAGCGGGATTGCGTGACTCGCGGCGGCCAGCCCGCCGGCTTCACGTCTGAGCGCGGCCGGGCCATGAAGGCGGACGGTCCTTACCCCGGCCAAGCCGTTTGCCTTACCCGGCCGGACCGATTTAATCGCGTGCAAACAGGGATCAGTTGTGGACGCGTGACGGGTACGTAAAAAAATTGATTGGCATGGCGGTGTTTTTTTGTATATTTAGAAACACATCCTTATGGGATCACTCAAAAAACGCCGCAAGGCAAAGATAAATAAACACAAACGGCGCAAGAAGCTGCGTTTGAACCGTCACAAGAAGCGCACCTGGCAGAAGTAATTCGCCATCGCCTGTGATTTCAGCCGTTCGCGGTGGTTGTTTTTTGCAGCCACCGCGAACGGTCTTTTTTTAGATGGATTTCGCATGGAATTTCGCTACCGCAAACATTATACGCGTGACGAGGCCCGGGCCTTGTTGCCGCAAATTCGTCTCTGGCTGGCGGAGTTAATCCGGCTGCAAAATGAAATTGAAAAGCTGGAGCAGCGGTTGCACAGCCTCTCGCCGGATGGGCAGGATACGGGTGGAACCACGGTCAATGTTTGGATTCGGTCGCTGGCGGACATGCAGGCGGTGCTGGCGGAGTTTCAGCAGCGCGAAATATTGGTCAAAGACGTGGCGCGCGGGTTGGTGGATTTTCCGGCGCTCATCGGCGGCCGGGAGGTTTTCCTCTGCTGGGAGACGGATGAGGATGACATCGAATTTTGGCATGATTTGGAATCGGGGGCGGCCGGCCGCGAACGGCTAGATTAAGCTCCCGGTGTCAGGAGGCGAAATGGGCGCGGCGGCGGCCTTTTGAAAAGTTTAAAGGTCAACCGGCTTGTCAGCGGCGGGCAGAGCGATTAACTTTCGCGCCTATGGAAAAAGTTGTCATCATTGGTTCTGGTCCCGCCGGCTGGACAGCCGCACTGTACACGGCACGCGCGCAACTCGCGCCGCTGGTGCTCACCGGCCAGCAGCCGGGCGGTTTGCTCACCACCACCACGATTGTGGAAAATTTCCCCGGATTCCCAGAAGGCGTGGACGGCTATGAATTGATGACGCGCATGCAGAAGCAGGCCGAACGATTTGGGGCCCGCACCCAGTTTGGGGTGGTGGAATCGGTGGATTTTTCCCAGCGCCCCTTCGAGCTTGTGGTTGATGGCGAAGCGGTGGTGGCGGAAACGATCATCATCGCCACCGGTGCCGGGCACAAGCATCTGGGGGCGCCGGGCGAGCATGAGTTGGAAACGAAGGGGGTGACGTATTGCGCGACGTGCGACGGCGCGCTGCCGGTTTTTCGCAATCAGCCGCTGGTGGTCGTGGGGGGCGGTGATTCGGCCTGCGAGGAAGCGCAGTACCTGACGCGCTTTGGCTCGATCGTGTATCTGGTTCACCGGCGCGACAGTTTGCGGGCCTCGAAAATCATGGCGGACCGCACCCTGGCGAATCCGAAGATCAAAATGATCTGGGATTCATCGGTGACGGAGGTGCTCGATGTGAAGCAAGACAAGGTGACAGGGGTGAAGTTGAAAAACCTCAAGACCGGCGTGGAGTCGTTTCTAGAATGCGCCGGGGTGTTCATTGCCATCGGGCATGTCCCGTGCACGGACCTTTTCAAGGGCCGTATCACCACGGATGAAAATGGTTTTATCGTGCCACAGCAGGGCACCATGACCAATGTTTCCGGGGTGTTTGTGGCGGGTGATTGCGCCGACCACGTCTACCGGCAGGCCATCACCGCGGCGGGAGCCGGCTGTGCGGCGGCGATCGACGCGGAGCGGTTTCTGGCGGCGGTCAGCCAGTAGTACGGCTCAAGCTTTGCCGGGCTTCGGGATGCAGTCTTTAAGCTGCATGTCAATTTGCAGGATGTGCCCGACGATCCAGTCATGGGTGTTCTGGTGCAGTTCCGTCAGGATTTCCTGGCGGAACCCTTCGGCGGCATAGCGTTCCTTGAAGTGGCGAAAGAACTGCAAAAACTCATGGTGGGCTAGTTTGTTTTTTTGGTGCGCCGGACACCGGTAGCGCTCCATGCACTGTTCTTCAAAACTGAAATGTGAATTGACATAGGATTCCATGAAATCCACCAGGCTGATGATGAATTCACAATCCTGCCGGTTGGGATTGGTGGTCTTGAGCAAGCCTTCCAGCCGGTTGATGTAGGTGACCAGCATTTTGTGCTGGGTATCAATGGTCGAGTGTCCGGTTTCAAATTTTTCCTGCCACAGCAGCATAAGTTGTCTTGTTGTTCTGATTTGGGATTGCGTATCTGACTCCGCGTTAAATCTGCGTTAAACGGGCGCTGGCGTCTAGGTTTGAATTGCTTATTCTACGCCAGTTTTTGATTTTTTTTAAACCTTGGTTTTGAGATGCCACAAAAAATGCGGAGGCTTTGGCAAGATTGTCCCTGAATTCAGCGTTGACGATAAGCCTGTCCACGCTAAAATTCCCGCTCGGTGGTTTAAAATTTATCTAAACATAAAAAATATGGCAGTTAAAGTAGCTATCAACGGATTCGGCCGCATCGGCCGGATGGTCTTCCAGGCGCTCTGTGACCAGGGCTTGCTGGGCAAATCAATTGATGTCGTTGCCGTCGTGGACGTGTCCACCGACGCCGACTATTTCGCCTACCAGATGAAGTATGACTCCATCCATGGCAAGTTCAAACACACCGTCAGCACGGAGAAGAGCAATCCCGCGCTGGAAGAACCGGACATCATTGTGGTCAACGGCCACAAGGTCAAATGCGTCGGTGCGGTGAAGGATCTCGCCACGCTGCCCTGGAAGGCGCTCGGCGTGGATATCGTCATTGAATCCACCGGCCTGTTCACGGACAGCGAAAAGGCCAAGGCCCACATCACGGCCGGTGCCAAGAAGGTCATCATTTCCGCCCCCGGCAAAGGTGAAGTCAAAACCATCGTCATGGGTGTCAATGAAGGCGAATACGATGCGGCGAAGCACAACATTGTTTCGAACGCGTCCTGCACCACGAACTGCCTCGCGCCGCTCGTGCACGTGCTGCTCAAGGAAGGTTTCGGCATCGAAACCGGTTTGATGACCACGATTCACGCGATGACGGCCACGCAGAAAACCGTGGACGGTCCGTCCAAGAAGGACTGGCGCGGCGGTCGCGCGGCCTCCATCAACATCATTCCGAGCACCACCGGTGCCGCGAAGGCGGTCGGTGAAGTGCTGCCCGTCACGAAGGGCAAGCTCACCGGCATGGCCTTCCGCGTGCCGACGGCTGACGTCTCGGTGGTTGACCTCACCATCCGCACCACGAAGGACACGAGCATCGAAGAAATTGATGCCGCGCTGAAGAAGGCCTCCACGAGCTATCTCAAGGGCATTCTCGGGGTGACCGATGAAGAGCTGGTTTCGACCGACTTCATCCACGACAACCGCAGCTCGATCTATGACAGCCTCGCGACGTTGCAGAACAACCTGAAGGGTGAAAAGCGCTTCTTCAAGGTGGTGAGCTGGTACGATAACGAATGGGGTTACAGCAACCGCGTGGTTGACCTCGTGAAGTACATCACGGCCAAAGGAATTTAATTTCCGCGCATTTCAGAGCGGCGATCCGGCAACGGATCGCCGCTTTTTTGTTGCTCACGAAATTTACCAAAATATGTGGATGAAAATGCAATCCGAGGTTTGCTTAACGGAAGGATTGGCCTAGTATGCGGACAGGTTCAACTGCCTGCTATGCAAAACTCTAAAAAAACAAAATCAATGGCTGGTGGGGCGGGGTGCAAGAGCGCGGAGCCGACAAACTCAGAAGTGTCGATCGCAAATGCCCATGCCATTCCGGCATCTTTTTCGGATTGGCTGGAACAACCTGCCGGGGCGGTCGAGGTCGACGCTCAATGGGTTTTTCAAGACGAGAATCCGTCTGCCACCGGTGGGACGTGGAATTTTAGCTCCCTGACTTAAGTTTGCCCGCCAAGTGATTTGGAGCCACCAACGCCAGCTTTGGCGGGGTTTGGCCGTCGCTCTAATCGCCGGGAGCCAGATCGGAGTATGGTTCGAAACGTTCGGGTTTGAGCGGTTCGCTGATGGCGTGTTCGCCGCCGAACCATTTGCCCAGATCAATCAGCCGGCAGCGGCTTGAGCAAAATGGGCCATACTTCCCGGCGAACCAGTCGCCGGCCTTTTTACAGGTCGGGCACTTGATGGTGGCCATGACTATTTCGTCTCGGTTACGATGGCGTGGAGACTGATCAAAATGGCTGCCGAATCGTCCACCGAGCAGCCCGCCTCCGCCAAGATTTTTTTAACCTCGTCTAAAATTGTTTGTCGTTGAGCTTCAGTGAGATGTGATCCGTTGAATAACGCGTGGACGTAGCGGGCCAAGGTTGCCTGCCGGGCGGTCATGGATTTTTTGCCCAAGAGTGCGGTGCCCAACTGGCCGGCCAGTTTTTGAATTGTGGCGGACGACGGCTTGGGGCCTTGGGCGGCGGCGGACAGATGATTGAGCAAAGATAGGCGTACATCGGCACTGGGGATGGAATCCGCGGAATTATTCAGGGCTGCGAAATCGGTGCGCAGGTTGGCGATGTTCGCGAGCGTGGCGGCCAGCGCCGGATCCATGGGCTGGTTATTTTGCGGGGCCTGGGGCTGGGGCTGGGTTCCGGCCGGGGCACTTTCTTGACCGCCCGCCCGTTTAGCCTGGCCTTTGGCCTGGGAAAACACATCGGCCCGGCCGGTGGCCACAACCGCCAGCAGCAACCCGATCACCAAGGCCGGCTTCATGTTATTTGTTGGCTGATACCTCGCCATGCTTCGATAACAGGTAAATGTAATCTTCTAAAATCTGTTCGGTTTCATCCAAAACAGGGTCAGGTTGGAAAGACTTGGAAACGACGGGCTTGGCAACGACGTTGGTGGTGGCAGAACTGTTTGCACCCAGATTCTGATTGGTGAAAACGGTGGTGAAATCGGCATTGGTTACGGTGGCAAAGCCGGTCGCTTTATTGGCGACGCTGTTGGTCTCGTAGTAAGGTTCGGGGGCGGGCAAGCCGTCCTCGCTGGAATTCTTCACGGTCAACTCGTAAATCTTCAGATTGGGTCTCGGGCGGTTTGCGCGTTCCGACTCGCGCGATTTGTCACGCAGGGTCCTTTCTTCCCGGTCCTTGATGGCTTCGCGCTCATTGAGCGTGGCCGTTTTTTCGTCCTGTGCTTTCTGCATCAGTTGAATGTCCTGACGGACGTAATTGAATTCCTGATTGGTCACGAGCCGGGCAGCCGAGGAGGACAGCAGGTTGGTCAGGTAAGGTTGCACCAGGTTCAGCTTGTCATAGGGCACGGGCTGAATCGTGTCCCAAGGCAGGGGATTATCCTGGGCGGATTCGCCAATCTGCTTGGAGTAATCGAAAATGGACGGCAGCACAATGTCCGGCTCCACGCCCTTGAGCTGGGTTGAGGCGCCGCTTACCCGGTAGAATTTGCGGATCGTGATTTTGAGGGTGCCAGGATCATTCGTCGCGGTTTTGTTGGCGGGTTTGACGAATGGCTTGAGGGGAGTCAGGTTTTGCACGGTGCCTTTGCCGTGCGTGGATTTATCGCCCACGATGAGGGCGCGGCCATAATCTTGCAGGGCGGCGGCGGCGATTTCCGAGGCGGAGGCGCTGAAGTGATTAATCATCACCACCAATGGGCCCTCGTAAAGCACGCTCGGGTCGGGGTCGGATTCCACCATGGTCTGGCCGTCGGAATTGCGGGCGAGCACCACCGGGCCTTCCTTGATGAACAAGCCGGTGAAGCGTTTGGCCTCCTCGAGCGACCCGCCGGGGTTGAAACGCAGATCAATGATGATGCCGTCCACTTTTTCCTGCTTCAGTTTTTCCACGAGCTTGGCCACATCCACCGAGGTGAATTTGGGGGTGCTGCCCAAATTGCCCAGACCGCTGACGGGCGCGTAGAAAGAGGGCAGGTCAATCACGCCAATGCGATTCGTGCCCCCATGGCCGTCGGGCCGTTCAATTAACTTGGCCTTGGCCTCGGAGTTTTCCAGCTTGATCTCGTCGCGGACCAAGGTGACCACCTTGCGGGCGGTGCGGTCCTCGGCGGGGCTGATGGTCAAGCGAACTTCCGTGCCCTTGGGGCCGCGAATTTGCTGGACCACCTTTTCCAGTTCCATGTCCACCACGTCCACCGGCGGCTGATTGGTTTGCGCCACGCCCACGATCCGGTCGTTTTGCTTGAGCTGTTTGCTGGTTTCCGCAGGGCCACCGTGGACCAGTTCGCGGATGGTGCAATACCCGTCATCTTCCATCAGTTGGGCACCGATGCCGAACAGCGAGAGGTTCATGCCGATGGAGAAATCCTGGGCTTTGGGGGCGCTGAAATAATCCGAATGCGGGTCGTAGGCGTGGGCGAGCGCATTGAGATACACGGTCAGCACGGTGTCACTGTCCAGATTGGTCATCATGCGCGAACTCCACCGGGCGTGCCGGGCCAGCTTGGCGATGATATTCGTATGGGCATCGGCCGGCAGTTTCACCGTGAAGACGCCGTTGGTTTCGAAGATTTCGCTCGCCAGTTTTTCCTGGAGATAATCGTAGCGCAGCCGCTGCCGCCAGAGCTGTTCGGCTTCCGTCAAGTTTTTGGGGAAGGGGGCGTGCCGGCGATCCGTCTGGATTTTTTCATCCGCGTTGAACTTGAATTTGCTGTTTACCAGCAATTTATCGGTGTAGGCGTTGTGCTGCTGGTAACGCTTCAAGTAACGTTCGTAAACTTGAAAGACCGGGCGCAGGTCGGCCACGGTGATGAGCGTGAGGTTGGTGAACAGCGGGGCGAACTCCGCGACGTCCGATTGCAGGAAGTTTTCGTGCCGGGGATCAAGGGTATTGATGTAGCCATCGAACAGCCGTGCCGACAGCTCGGGGTCCAGGGGCCGCTGCTGGTAATGAAATTCCTCCAACAATCGTGCCGTCCAATAGGCGATGCGCGCATCATTGGGGCCGGGTTGCAGACCGGTGACCGGCACCGCGGTGACCGGAATCGACGGCTGGGCAGGGGCGGTGTTTGCCGTCTGGCAACCCATCCAGATGGCCAGACCGATGGCGAAGGCCGCCAAGACCGGCAGGACTTTTTTCGTTTGCAACATTATCATTGGCACAATTTGACTCAAATTAAGCCAAATCGTTCAGCGAGGAAAACAAATTGCGCGGTTTAATTTGCTGGATGGCGACTCTGACACGGGGTTGATTTTGACCCCAAAGGCGTTGGATCCAAAATCACGGGTGGCGCCCGCCAATGCAGACGGATTAGCACGGCTGAGTCAAACTTGATCGCGCCGCTTGAAACGGCCTGGCCAAGGCAGGCTCAACGAGGTGCTACGCCACGGCCACCGGAGGCAACCCAGGCCGCGAACGACGCAACTGGACACAAAGTGATGAATTTTGATGGGGAATGGCGCCAAAAGGACGGGCTGGCAGCTTAAAATTGGGTTTGAATAGGGGTCTTATTGGGTTCGTTTTTAACTATTTGTTTTTCTAATATTGCTCGTATAGTGCTTAAAAGTAGCGTTTTATATGAAAAATAGTTTGGGTTCGTTTCGTAATTTTTAATATTTAGCAGAAACGCTCCCAGGTGGGCGGAATGGGTAAAATTTTCCCGGTCCGGCGGCGCGGCGGCGGGGACGGCTCGCAGTCTGAATTTCTGAAAAATTTAAGGTTCTATTTTTCATGGTCACAGAATCTCGGTGGTGCCATCCGCGGCACAAGTTGGCAAAGGTGAGTGGCTTTACCCGCTTGGGCTTTGGGGCAGATTTCTGCCTAGCTATTTTTAAGCCGACTTTGAATGTTTGTAAAATAATATTTTACACAATTTGCCGGTGGTGTGCATGACCCATAAAGATTTCTGCGGGCGGCCGCTAACCGGGGGACAAGCACATCGAGGGCGACGATAATGGCCGGTGGCGGAGAAAGTTCCTTTTTTTTTGCGGCGGCTTGTTCCATGATAACTGGCATGTTGAAACGCACCTCGTTGTTTGCCGCCCACCAAAAACTCGGCGGCAAACTCATTGACTTTGGCGGCTGGGAAATGCCCGTGCAATATACCAGCATCACCGACGAACACCTGGCCGTTCGCAATGCGGCCGGCCTTTTCGACATCTCGCACATGGGCGAAGTGACAGTGAATGGTCCGGGTGCGGTGGCTTTTCTAAACCGGGTGCTCACCAATGACATCCGTAAACTGGCGTCGGGGCAGGGGCAATACACGCTCATGTGCAACGAACAAGGCGGGGTGATTGATGATCTTTACGCCTACCGCCTCTCGGTGGACGTCTATTTCCTCATCATCAACGCCTCGCGCATTGCCGATGACGTGGCCTGGCTCAAGGCGCAGGCGGCCAAATTTCCCGCAGGCGAGGTCAATCTGACGGACGCCTCGCATCACTACGCGGCCATTGCCGTGCAGGGGCCACGCGTGAAAGAGTTTATTGGCCAGGTCATCCCCGGCGCCTCGGCTTCGGTCTGCCCGGTCAGCTCGGTGACGGATTTGACGAAGAATCAGATTGCCGGCTTCCATTTTGACCATGGCAACATCCTGGTTTCCCGGACGGGCTACACGGGTGAGGATGGTTTTGAAATTCTCGGACCCGACTCCGCCGTGTTGCATCTGTGGGACAGTCTGCTGGCGGCCGGGGCCGCCTTTGGCATCAAGCCCTGCGGACTGGGCGCCCGCGATACGCTGCGCACGGAAGTGTGCTATCCGCTGTATGGTCACGAACTGGACGAGCACACCACGCCGATCGAGGCCGGGGTGGGCTTTTTCGTGGCGCTGGACAAGGGGGAGTTCAATGGCCGCGCCGTGCTCGCCGCGCAAAAGGCCGGCGGCGTGAAGAAGAAGCTGGTGGCGTTCAAGATGACCGACAAGTCGGCGCCGCCGCGCCCGCACTATGCCATTTGGGCGAACGATGCCTGCGTAGGGCAGGTGGTCAGCGGCACGCAAAGCCCCTCGCTGAACGTGGGCATCGGCATGGGCTATGTGCCGCCCGAGTTTGCCAAGGCGGGGACGGCGATTGAGATCGAAATTCGCGGGAAACGCTTTGCCGCGGTCGTCGTGGCCAAACCCATTTACCGGTCCGGGAAAGTTTAAGCCAAAACGCCCGGTTGAAGTTCAAATTATTTAAACCACGGATGCGCACGGATGCGCACGGATAAGCAGGGACGGGACCAAATGACGAATGAATGACGAATGACGAAGACGCGTCGCACGATCGGGGAGGGGTTGGCCGCAAAAAGGCGCAGGCGGCGCAAAAACGATGCCATTTTGTGGCGTGAATGGAGAGGTTGAACAAGCAATGAATTAACCGCGGATGACGCGGATGACACGGATGGGGGGAAGACTTTTACGCGAATTTCACGCATCACGCATCACTCAGTGCGCGCCGCCATCTGCCATTCTCCCTAAACCGGTCGCCCGGGTTTTGCTGCGGGCTGGTTTGTCAAAAGCGGTCGGCTATGCGAGGATGTCGCTTTTAAGTGTTGATGAACAGCCCTGCCACACCCGCCCCGACAACCGGTCCCAAAACCTCGTTTGCGTTGGCGGTCGTGGCCGTCATGATTGCCGGCGGCTGTACTTTTCTGAATGTGTATTGCACGCAGCCGCTGCTGCCCCTGTTCCAGCAGTTGTTTCAGGCGTCGGAATTTGAGGTGAGCCTGACGGTGGGGGCGGTCACGTTTGCCGTGGCGCTCACCGCCCCATTCGTCGGGTTGATTGCCGAAACGTTCGGCCGCAAGAAAGTGATCGTGCCGGCGCTGTTCGCCATGACCGCCACGACCTTGCTGACCGCCACCGCCTCCAGCCTGCACGCACTCATCTTTTGGCGGTTTATGCAGGGACTCTTCGTGCCCGGGGTCATTGCCGTGATCATCGCCTACATCAACGAGGAATTTTCCGGGCGCGCCGGCACGGTGATGGCGGCCTATGTGGCGGGCACGGTGTTTGGCGGCTTCATCGGGCGGTTCCTGACCGGCGTGCTGGCGGCCCACGGCAACTGGCGGTCGGCCTTCATCATCCTGGGGATTTTGAACCTGCTGGGCGCGCTGGCGGTGCGGCAATGGCTGCCGCTGGCCGTCAAGTTTGTGCCCGCCAAACACGTGTACAAATCGTTCGCAGACACCTGGGGCCATCTGCAAAACCCCCGGCTCCTGGCCGTGTGCGGCCTGGGGTTTGCGGTGTTGTTTTCGCTGGTGGGAACCTTCACCTACGTCAGCTTTTATCTGGCCAGGCCGCCGTTCAGTTTGAGCACGGCGGCTTTGGGCAGCGTGTTTTTCGTGTACCTGCTGGGGTGCGTGGTCACGCCGCTGGCCGGGCGCTTCCTGGACCGGCACGGCTTTCGGCGCACGTTGTTTCTCGCGGTGGGCATGAGCCTCACCGGCCTGCTGCTGACGCTGGTTCCGGTCCTGTCCGTCATCATCGCGGGGCTGGCGATTTTCTCCTCCGGCATGTTCATCGCACAATCCGCCGCCACCGTGCTGACCGGGCGGGTGGCCAAACATGCGCGCTCGGCGGCGGCGGGGCTGTATGTGACGTTTTATTACATCGGCGGCAGCGCGGGCACGATGGTCACCAGTTGGTTTTGGCTGCGCGCGGGTTGGCCGGGGTGCATCGGCCTGTTTGCGTCTGTCAGTTTGGTGGCGCTGGGGTTTGGTCTGCTGGGCGGGAAGGCGGCCAAAGCCGGCCAAGCCGGCGGGCCGGTGATTGATGTGGCGTGTTGAACATGCAATAATTAATTTTGGTTCTGACTCATAACAACTTTTAATGAACAGTTAATGCTTGCTGTTAAGAACTATAAAGTAGAAGTTTGTTTTAATTATCATGAAACTATTAAGGCTGCTATTGTTTCTGCTTCTTCCCGCCGTAGGGCAGGCACAATTTACTTTCTCGACCGACAATGGCGTAATCACCATCACCGGCTACAGCGGTGCCGGCGGCAATCTGGTCATCCCCAGCACGACGAATGGCTATCCGGTTGTCAGCATCGGGTTTAGTGCATTCTCTTCCCGCTCGACCCTGACAAACATCACCATTCCTGACAGCGTCACGAACATTGCATCTCGGGCATTTTCTGGGTGCTTTAATTTAACCAATGCCGTCATGGGCAACGGCGTTTCGAGCATCGGCGGAGACGCGTTTGCCGACTGCACCAGCCTGCGCCACGTCACGCTTCCAGACAAGCTCACCAGTATCGGGAACCGTGTATTCTATAACTGCACCAATCTGACCGACGTCACCATCCCTGATGGCGTTACCGACCTGGGGGATTCTGTCTTCTTCAATTGCCGCAGCTTGACGAATGCCACCATTGGCAACGGCGTTACGCACTTGGGCAATAGCGAGTTTGAAGGCTGTTACAATTTGACAAATATCATCATTCCCAACAGTGTCACCAATATTGGAAACGCTGCTTTCAGGGACTGTGGCAGCTTGGCCAGCATCACCATTCCCAACAGTGTCACCACGCTCGTCAGTGCTTGCTTCTCCTGCTGCAGCAGCCTTACGAACGTCATGATCGGCAGTGGGGTTGCTAAAATTGGAAACTCAGTTTTTTATTCCTGCACGAACTTGAATGCGTTTGTGGTTGATGCCGCCAATTCCGCCTATAGCAGTTTGGATGGCGTGCTGTTTAACAAAAACCAGACCACTCTGATCCAATGTCCCCAGGGAAAATCTGGAAGTTATGTCGTGCCAGGCAGTGTCACAAGCATTGGAAATTATGCGTTTTCTCAATGCGCCAGTTTGACGGATGTTACCATGGGCTACAAAGTTTTTACCCTTGGCAGCTACGCATTCTCCTATTGCTTCGGACTGACAAACATCATCCTTGGCAACAATCTCACCGGCATTGGTGATCATGCTTTTTACGCTTGCACCGCCTTGACGGGCATTGCCATTCCCAACCGCGTCGCCGATATCGGCACCTACGCCTTTTATGGCTGCGGCCAGCTGGCCGGTCTCACCCTCGGGACCAACGTTTCCGACATTGGAAGTTATGCATTTTCTGACTGCACCAAACTGACCACGATCACGTTTCCCAAGACGATGGCAACAATCCAAATAATGGCTTTCTTCAACTGCTCAAGTCTGAAAAGCCTCTATTTTTTAGGAAATGCCCCCAGCACCAGCTTCGGCGCCTTCGCTGGTGACGACAACGCGACCGTATATTACTTGCCAGGAACTACCGGTTGGGGAGCGACCTTGGGCGGCCTGCCAACGTGGAATCCTCAGCCGCAAACCGGCGATACCAGCTTCGGCTTCCAGACCAATCAATTCGGCTTCAACATCACCGGGAACAGCGGCTTGGTCATCATCGTGGAAGCCTGTACAGATATTTCCAACCCTGACTGGCAGCCGGTGCAAACCAATACGCTAACGGATGGATCGGCCTATTTCTTTGATCCAAAGTCGGCAAATTCGCCCGGACGCTTCTATCGCCTGCGCGCCCCGTAAACCGGCGACTGGGCGGATCACGGCAGTTGTGGTTGTTTAAGATTATTCTTCTCCTCGCCCCGGCCAGTCCGAGGCCGCTTGGAGAACTACACATTTGTGAGGCTAGGCAAACGACCGCCGGTGGGGGATTGTGTTCACAATCCGTATGTTTGCACCCGCGCCCCGGCTGTCTTGGCATCGTCCGCTTCGGCGGCGGCGGGTGGCGTTTACCTTGATTGAACTGCTGGTAGTGATCGCCATCATAGCCATTCTGGCGGCGATGCTGCTCCCGGCGCTTGCGGCGGCCAAATTCAAGGCCAAGGTCATCAATTGCACCTCCAATTACCGCCAGTGGGGCGTGGTGGTGAATCTGTACGCGAACGACGATGTACAGGGCCGGCTGCCCTCCGCCAGCATCCCCAACACCTCGCACAGTCCCTGGGATGTCTCCACCAATATAGTGCCTATGCTGGCGCCGTATGGTCTGAACGTGCCCATGTGGTTCTGTCCGGTGCGGCCGGATGAATTGGCGCTGGCCAATGCGTGGATGCTGTCGACTTTCAACCGGTCCATCACGACCACGGATGATTTGAATACCTTCCTGCTGAAGCGCTACAACAGCACGTTTGCTATCCTGTATCAGGCGTGGTGGGTGCCCCGGCCCATCAACGGCTCCATGGTCTATCAGGTGCCTTCCGCCGCGGTCGGCACCTGCCGCACCACCGATGGCTGGCCCACGCGGACGACGGACCGGAACGTGGCCCTCCAGCCGTTCATCAGCGATTATTGCAATACCGAGACCGCCGGGAACACCAATGTGGCCCAGGCGCTGAACGGTCATTCGGTCGGGAACAGCCTGCGTTCGGTGAACCTGACTTTTACGGACGGACACGTGGAAACCCGGGCGCGTCCGGCGATTCTGTGGCAGTATTATGGAGCCAATTCCACTGCTTTTTATTGAATGAAAACTGGACGCAATATTCTGAAGCAAACAACCAACCACCAACCATGAAAAACAATACCCTCCAGACATGTTTTAACTCGGTTCTGGCTTTGTTCTCGTTCGCCTCCGGCAGGCGGTCGGGAAGCCCCTCTCCCCAGCCCTCTCCCCGCTCGTTCCTCGCGGGGCGAGGGAGAAGGCAGGCGATGGCGACGGTTAACGCGACAAGGTTCCCTCGTCGCCTCCAGTTCACGCTGGCCGCAGGGCTCTTGTTCGGAGCCCTGTTAACGGCCCCGGCCGTGCCAGTCACGTTTCGGATCAACCTGTCGGTGCAAACCGCCCTGGGCAACTTCACCGCCGGCAATGGCGATACGGTGCTGGTCGCCGGCAATTGGGATGGCTATGCCACCACCAACACGCTGACGGTCAGCGACAATCCCGACATTTATACGAACACGCTGGACCTCGCGGCGGCCAGTTGGCCGAATTATAAATTCGTCATCAACCCGTACGGCACCGCCAGCGGCAGCGGCCTGAAATGGGAAAGTCCCACGAGCTTTGGCGGCGGCGACCGCTGGTTTCAAGTGCCCGCCGCCGGCACCAACCTGCCGGTGGTCTTTTTCAGCGATGCGGCCGATCTGCCGACTTATCAGGTGGCCATCACGTTTCAGGTGGACATGAGCGCGGCGATGGTGCAGGGGATTTTCGCCATTGATTCCTCCACCGTGAACGCCTTCGGCTCCTTCGATGGCTGGTCCACCACGGGGGTGGTGCTGACCAATGTCACCGGCACGAGCAATTACATCGGCTCGTTCGTCACCAGCGCGCTGCCGACCAATTCGCTGGTCAGTTATAAATACGCGATCAACGGCTATTACGGCACGTGGGAAGGCAATGTCGGGGCGGGTGGGGCGCAAAACCGGTCGTTCACGCTGATCAGCACCAATGAACTTCGGCCGCAGGAATACTGGAATAACATCACCAACGCCAACGTCAGTTACGACGTGCAGTTCCGGGTGAACATGAGCGTGGAAAACGCGCTCGGCAATTTCACGCCGGGCTCGGACACCGTCTACGTCAATGGCGATTGGAACTGGACCGGCAGCGCGCTCCAGTTGCTGCAAACCGAAGATCTCAACGTCTACACCGGCACGGTGGCCCTGGCGTATTCCCCGGGCTCCACGATCAATTATAAATACGCGATGAACATGGGCATTCCGGTGAATAGTTGGGAAGCGAACGGGGTGGGGCCGAATGGCGGGAACAACCGGCAGTTTGTGCTGTACGCGGCCACGAATCTGCCGGCCGATTTCTTTAACAATCTCAGCAATCTCGGCCCGCTGACGATCAACCGGCCGACCGCCACCACGGAGGTCGCCTGGGCCTACGGCACCAACGTCAACAACCGCATCCGGCTCCAGACCGCCACCAACCTGCTGTCCGGCTGGACGGATGTGCCGGGCACCCAGGGGCAAAGCGGGGTGACGAATGACTTTGGCGCCGGTCCCGTGTTTTTCCGGCTGATCGGGCCTTAAGGGGGCACCTGAAAACAGTCACTGGTTTAATGGGTCGCAATAAAACCCTGTGTTTAAAGGCAAAGTATGAGCACGAAGCACCTCTCCCCGGCCCTCTCCCCATTTTGCTATCGCAAAACGCGGAGAGGGGGAAAGACTCACGGCGGTTGGCAAAATCATGGCCCCGGCGATTCGTTGCCGTGGCGAGGACAGTCGCAAGAGGCGCCGCTTGGCCGGCGGAAATAATTAGGGTGGCCGGCTGGTTGGGCTGCCGGGTAGTATCCGCAAAACATTCCAACGCCCAGCCAACTTTGACCATGTCAATGAATCCAGCCATGCCGCTCCGCTTCTGGGCGCGCCGCAGTTTGTGCCTGCTGCTGCTCGCCGTCCTGCTGGGCCTGAACCTCCCGGCGGTTTGGGCCAATCAGGTTACGTTTCAAGTCAACCTGGGGGCGCAGCGGGTGCTCGGGAATTTTAAGCCTGCGGCCGGTGACACCGTGGTGGTGGCCGGCACCTTCTCGGCCACGGACTGGACGACGACGGCCACGCTGACGGCGGGCGTGGCCGACCCGGATCTTTACACCGGCACGTTCAACAACAACGTCGCGAGCGGCAGTTCCGAGAGCCACAAATTCGTGATCAATCCCGGCGGCAACAGTGCGGCCGGCCAGTTGGTCTGGGAATCGCGCGCGAACCGGAGTTTTCAAGTGACCGCCGCCAATCAGACTCTGCCGGCGGTTTATTTCGATGACATCACGAACGTGCCTGCGACGGCGGCGGGCGGCTTCATGGCCGGGGCGGATTTTTCCCTGCTGCCATTTTTCGAGGCCCGAGGCGTGACCTACAAGGACAATGGCGTGACGCAGGACGGGCTGGCGATTTTGAAAAGCCACGGGCTGAATTGCGTCCGCCTCCGGCTCTTCACCAGCAGTGCGGCGCAGGCCGCGGCCGACCCGTACAACTACACCAACAATCTGGCCTACACCGTGCCGCTCGCCGTGCGGGTGAAAAACGCCGGGCTCCAATTCATGCTGGATTTTCATTACTCCGATACGTGGGCTGATCCCGCGCATCAAACCATGCCCAATGACTGGACCAATCTGACCTTTGCCGAACTCGTGCCGGTCATGCGGGCTTACAACAGCAACTGCCTCGCCGCGTTCCAGGCGGCGGGCGCGCTGCCGGATTATGTGCAGGTGGGCAACGAAATCACCGGCGGCATGCTCTGGCCGCTCGGCGCGGTGCCGGGCACGAACGCCGCCATCCAGTGGTCGCAACTGGGGCAGTTGCTGACGGCGGCGATCCAGGGCATACGCGATGTCGCCGGCACGAACATGCCCCAGATCGTCGTGCACATAGACCGGGGCGGCGATTGGGCCACCACCAAATGGTTCTTTGATAATCTGATTCAGACGCAGCATGTCGCCGTGGACATCATTGGCCAGAGCTATTATCCCTTCTGGCACGGCACCTTTGATGACCTGGCCAACTGTCTGACCAACGCCGCGCTGCGTTACGGCAAACCGGTGATGGTGGCGGAGACCGCCTTCCCGTGGACCAACTCGGTTTGGACCACGAACCTCAACGGCCTGCCCGGCACGACCAACGGCCAGGTGCAATATGTGGTGGCGCTCGCCGAATTGGTGAAGCGTGTTCCCAACGGCCTGGGCCGGGGCATTTTCTGGTGGGGCACCGAGTATCAGAAGGCCAGCGGCGTCAATACTGCGGGCTTTAACACGACTTCGTTTTTTAATAACAAGGGTAATGTGTTGCCCGCCGCCAGTGTTTACGGGCAGATGGTCGCGCCGCTGTGGCTGAACTCCAGCCGGCAGGGCGCCAGCCTTCAGATTCAATGGCCTCTGAGCGGCGCGGGCCTGTCGCTCACCACGACCACCAGCCTGTCGCCCTCCGCCGTCTGGCTCAATGTGACCAACCCCGTGCAAATGACGGATGCGGTCTATAACGCGACCTTGCCTATGACCACCAATGCAGCCCGCTTTTACCGGTTGCAATCCAATTGAATACCAGGCTGGATATTCTGCCTGCGGGTGCGTGCGGATGAGTGGCTCGTTGGAACAGGGCAGGGCGGGAATGGAACCGTTCGTTGAGTCCAGCGTCATGGACGGCCGCGATCGCTGGTCATGCGGGCTTCACCGCGCGGCGGGCACCCGTAGCGCAGGTTTTTAAACTTCTAGATTACAGGTTGTTAGAATGCTTTCCGTAACCGTGTTCTGCGCGTCCGAATGGCTCAAGGCCAGCCGTTCATTCCTTTCCCCGGGTTGTCGGCGGACATTTTCAATCACTTGGCGTAAACCCCGGAACCGGGGTGAAAAAGTGATTTTCAGCCGGGGCGTCTTGCGCGTTGCCGGGGCTGGGTGCATCTGCTATTGTGTGCGCCTTGATATTTGGCCGTAAAAAATCCATGAGTAATAACGAAACGCAATTGCCGACTGCTGAAGCCGCCGCGAATCCGCCGGTGCCGGCGGCGCCGACCCCGGAGCAGATCGAAGAGTTGAAGACCCGCGCCGCGAAGGCCGACGAGAACTGGGACCGGCTGGTGCGCACGACCGCTGATTTCGACAATTTCAAAAAGCGGGCCGCGCGCGAGAAAATTGAATCCGGCCAGTACGCCAGCGCCTCGCTGCTGCAAAAGCTGCTGCCGGTGCTCGACAATTTTGAAATGGCCCTCACGGCCGCGCAGACGGCCCAGGGCGACAAGCTGGCGTCGCTGCAATCCGGCGTGCTGATGATCCAGCAGCAGTTGAAAACGGCGCTGGCCGACACCGGGCTGGAGGAGATTGACGCCACCGGCAAGCCGTTTGATCCGACCTTTCACGAGGCGGTTTCCCAGCAGGAAACCACGGAGGTGGCCGAAGACCACGTGGCCCAGCAATTGCGCAAGGGGTATAAGTTCAAAGACCGGCTGCTGCGTCCCGCAACGGTGATCGTGGCGAAGAAACCGGCTGCGCCCGCCGCGTAAGCCGGCGGTGCAATCCTGATCTGAATTTCCATGGCTAAACGCGATTACTACGAAATCCTGGGCGTCACCCGCGGCGCCTCCGATGAAGAAATCAAAAAGGGCTACCGCAAGATGGCCATCAAGTTTCATCCGGATAAAAACCCGGGGGACAAGCAGGCGGAGGAAAGCTTCAAGGAACTGGGCCACGCCTACGAGGTGTTGAGCGATCCGCAGAAGCGCGCCGCGTACGATCAGTACGGGCATGACGCTTTCGATCCCCGCGCGCGTGCCCGGGGCGGCGGTGGCGGGTTTGGCGGCGGCGGCGGATTCCATGATCCGGCCGACATCTTCCGCGAAGTCTTCGGCGGTGGCGGTGGCAGCATTTTCGAAAATCTGTTCGGCGGCGGCCAGGACCCGACCGGGCCGCAGCGCGGCGACGATTTGCGCTATGACCTACAGATCACGCTGGAGGAAGCCGCGCTGGGCTGCGAGAAGGAAATTTCCGTCACCAAGCTCGACAAGTGCGAAGCCTGCGCCGGTTCCGGCGCGGAAGCGGGCTCCAAGCTCAAGACCTGCGGCACCTGCGGCGGTCGCGGCCAGGTGCTGACCTCGCGGGGCATTTTCAGCATTGCCCAGACTTGTCCGCATTGCAAAGGGCAGGGGCGCATGCTCGAAAAACCGTGCAAAACGTGTCATGGCGACGGTAAGCATCAGCGTTCGTCGAAGATCAAGCTGCGCATTCCCGGCGGGGTGGAGGGCGGCTCGCGCCTGCGCTCCCAGGGGAACGGCGAAGCCGGTACGCGCGGCGGTCCGGCGGGTGATCTCTATGTTTTTCTCCAGGTCAAGCCGCATGAAATTTTTTCCCGCGAAGGCGATGACCTGGTCTGCGAAGTGCCGGTGAGTTTTGTGCAGGCGACGCTGGGTTCGGAAATTGAGGTGCCGACGCTGGAAGGCCGGGCCACGATCAAGATTCCCGCCGGCACCCAGCCCGGCACCCTGCTGCGGCTCAAGGGCCGCGGGGTGAAAAACCTGCAAGGCTACGGCCAGGGCGATTTGCATGTCCGCGTGCAGGTCGAGGTGCCCACCCACCTGAACAGCGAGCAAAAGACGAAGTTGAACGAATTTGCCGCGCTTTGCGACGGCAAGGAAGCGCCGCTGGCCCAGGGGTTTTTCGACAAGGCCAAAAAGTTTTTCAAGTGAGGCGGGGGCGGTTGGTCTGGGGCGCGCCCGCGTTTACTTGACTGGAATTTATGCATCGTTTCTACCTGCAACCGGAACGCTGCCGCGAAAACTCGCTGCGGCTCGACGGACGCGAGGCGCATCATGCGCTGCACGTCCTGCGCCTGAAACGCGGCGAACGCGTGACCGTGTTGGACGGCGCGGGCGCGGAATTTCTTTGCGAGGTGGAAGATTCCGCCAAAGATTCGCTCACGCTGACGGTGAAGGACAAGTGTGTGGCACCCGCGCCGGTCGGCACCATCACCCTGCTGGTGGCCATCCCCAAGGGCAAACTCATCGAAAGCATCATCCAGAAGGCCGTGGAGCTGGGCGCGCACCACATCGTGCCATTGCTGACGGACCGGGTGATTACTCAGCTCGACGATGACGGGGCCGAACACAAGCGCGAGAAATGGCAGCAGGTGGCCATCGAAGCCATCAAGCAATGCGGGGCCGTCTGGCTGCCCCGGGTGACGGCGCCGGTGACGATCGCGACCTGGCTGGCGCAGGGCGAAACGATTGAACTGCCGCTCGTCGGCTCGCTGCAAACCGCCCGCCGCCATCCGCGCGAATGGTTTCAGGAATTCCACCAACAGCACGGCCGCCGGCCGCGCTCGACCGCCATTTGGATTGGCCCGGAAGGGGATTTTACCCTGGCCGAGTTGCAGCAGATCGAAGCCGCCGGAGCCCGGCCCATCACGCTGGGCAGCCTTACTTTGCGGGTGGAAACGGCGGCGATTTATTGTCTCTCGTTTCTGAATTACGAATTGACCTCCCGGTGAAGAAGGCAATTGTCATCGGCGCGACCTCCGGAATTGGCCGGGCTTTGGTAAAAGTTCTGGTTGAAAACGGTTTCATGGTGGGTGCCACTGGTCGCCGGAAACACCTGCTGGACACCCTCCAGGCGGAGCATCCGGGCAAAGTTTTCATCTCGGCCTTTGATGTGACCGATGCGACGACAGTTATTCCGAATTTGTCGGCTTTGGTGAAGGAGTTGGGCGGTCTTGATTTGCTGGTGCTGAGTTCCGGCACCGGTCACATCAATCCCACGCTTGATCTGGCCTTGGAACAGGCGGCCATCGATACGAATGTTTTTCCGTTCGCGCAGATTGCCGGCTGGTCGTTTAATTTTTTTCAGCAGCAGCAAGGCGGGCATTTGGTTGGCATCAGTTCCATTGCAGGCGTGCGTGGCAACCGTCATGCGCCCGCCTACAACGCGACCAAGGCATTTCAGATCAGTTACCTGGAAGGGTTGCGGCAGAAAGCGGTGAACGGGCGGTGGCCGGTATTTATTACCGATATTCGCCCCGGTTTTATGGACACGGCCATGGCTCAGGGCGATAAAGTGTTCTGGGTGGCGCCGGTGGAAAAAGCCGCCCGCCAAATCTATCGGGCCATTGAAAAGAAAAAATCCGTGGCCTATATCACCCGTCGCTGGCGAATCATCGCCTTGCTCATGCGCCTGATGCCGCGGGCGCTTTACGAGCGGCTTTAAGCTGCGGGCCGTTTCAGCCCAGCAATCCGGGCTTAATGGCTTTGATGGCGTTCAGCATGAATTGCACCGCAATGGCCGCCAGCAAGAGTCCCATGACGCGTGTTCCAATGCGCAGCGCGATGGGGTTGAGCGATTTTGCCCCATGGGCCGCCATCCGCAGGACGACATAGCAGGCCAGCGCCACCAGCAGGATGCAGCCGCAGAGCGCCAGGCTGTACCAAAACGACTTCGCCTCCGATTGCAGCAGGATCACGGTCGAAATGGCCCCCGGTCCGGACAGCATGGGGATGGCGAGGGGAGTCACCGCGATGTCGGTTTTTTCCGCGCCCGCCGCCGTTTCCTCACGCGTTTCCTGCACCCGCGAGCGCTGGGCCCGCAACATGTCCAGCGCCACCAGCAGGAGCACGATGCTCGCGGCGATTTGAAAGGCCGGCATGGTGATGCCGAGAAACTGGAAAATCCATTTGCCGCCGAAGCCGAACACGATCAGCACGCCCGCCACCACCAGACACGCGATCTTGGCCATGCGCGTCCGCTCCCCCGGCGTGTCGTTTGGCGTCATGGCGATGAATGCCGGAATTACGGCAAACGGATCCACGATTACAAACAGCGAACTGGCCGCGAGCAGGCTGTATTCCAGCAACTGTCTGGCTTCAATGAACGTCATACGGAACAGGGTGCCAGAACCGCGTCGGTCATCCCATGCACAATTTTTTTATCCGCCGGAACAATCGTCGCCAGCGCGCCGCCCAACTCCGCGCGCAGGTTGTCGCCCTCGCCGGTGACAAAATAATACGGGCAGAGGCGCGCCCGGCCCTTCATCGGCACCAGTTCGTTTTTCGCAAAATCAAACCAGCCCGTGTCCACCAGCGACGGTTTGTGGAAACGTTGCAGGACGCTGGGCGAAGTTTCGAAATTCTTCAGCGCGGCATCCACGGCCACGCTCCAGTCCGCGCTCGAGAGGTCGCTGCCGAGGAAGACCCCGCGCGCGCCCCACGCATTTTCCGAAAAGCCGGACACTTTTAAAATCAAATCGCGCTCGCGCTGCGACATGGTTTTGAGCTGCGCCCAGTCGGTGAGATTCAATTCCGGAATCGCCGCGTGTGGCGGCAGCGGGGCCGGATCCACCAGCCAGGTGTAGGGAATCACCTTTTTCAGCCGCGTCAAAAAGCCTTCCCCCAGCTCCTGGCGCCAGAAGTTTTGCAGGTTGCGGTTCCACAGCAGCGCGAAGAGCATTTTTTCCTCGAACATCGGCTTGGGCGGCGGCGTCAGGCGCAGCTTCTTTTCCGCGGCAAGGTCGAAAATCCGGTTGGCATTAGCCACGTTGGGCAGGTCGAACAGCTCGAAGAACCGGTAGGCGGCGCTGCCGTCGGCAAAATCGATGAAGTTGGAATCGTGCACGCTGAAACGCGGCCCGAGTTGGGCGGCCAGCCAGGCCATTTCCGGACGGTAAGTGGCCGCCTCGGCCGACACGATCAGGTGGACGTGACTGGCCTCGCCAAAGATGGAGGCAAAGCCGCGCAGCATGCCGTCAGCGCCGCCGAGCACGGGGCTCGTGGCCGGGGCTCCGCTGAGCGCCGCATAGGTTTGATTCAGCCAGCCGGTCAAGCCGATGCCCCCGGGCACGGAATCCAGTTCCGTGATGCTGAAGCCGGTTTCCGTCAGCAAAATATCGGGGCGGATGACCCTGGGGACATCGTTTTTGAACACCGCCGCCCGCTGAAGTTCAATCAGCTCGCGCGGCTTGCCCAGGTCCAGCCAGCGCGCGACCCAGTCCGGCTGCTTGCCTTCGACGCTTTTCCGGTAGAGCAGGTTGGTGGCGCGGTAAAATTGCAGCAGGACGCGGCCGAGCGATTCAATCTCTTTGGCCAGCGGTTCGCCCAGCGGAAACGGTGTTGGCGAAACTTTCCACTCCAGTCCCGCAAAGAGGCCGCCGGGCGGCAGCGCCTCGCGGATCGCGCGCGCGTGTTGTTCAGCAATGTTCATAAATCATGACCAATGAGCGAAGAAGTTCGCATGTTCATCCCCGCCTGACAAGTGCGGTGGCGGGCGGGGCAAAACCCTGGGCGAAGCTGGACCCCGGCCCGGTATCTGGCTGGGCCGGCGCCGGCGGTTTTCGAGTGCATCGATGCCCCGCCGGGTTTAAAATGGGGGATGAAAATTCGTCTCTTCATCAAACCGTATTGCCCGTGGTGCCACAAAGCCGTGGCCTGGCTGGATGCCCGCGGCATCAAATACGAGACGCTCGACGTCATCGCTGACAGCGCGGCGAATACCGAGATGGTCAATCTTTCCGGCCAGCGCCTGGCCCCCGTGATTGAGGTGGATGGCAAGATTCTGGCCGACTTCGGCCCGGAAGAGCTGGCCACGTTCTGGGAAAAGCTGGAACGCCAATAAATCAAACCGCGTGCAGGCAAACCTTTGCTAATGTTCGCGCCTGGAAAAGAATTCGTGCAAATGAACGTGTTTGGCGGCAAAATTTTCTCCGCATGGAAACCGTTGAAGTCACTGTGAACCCGCGGCCGCGGCTGCCCGACTGGCTGCGCATCAAGCTGCCCACCTCGGATAGTTTTGCGCAGACGCGCAACCTGCTGGGCGAGCTCAAGCTCCACACCGTCTGCGAAAGCGCCAAGTGTCCGAATCATTGGGAATGCTGGGAGAAGGGGACGGCGACCTTCATGATCGCCGGGGACCGCTGCACGCGCGCCTGCGGTTTTTGCGCCGTGGCGACGGCCAAACCGCTGCCGCTCGAGAACGATGAGCCGTTGCGCGTGGCCGAGGCGACGCGCCGGATGAAATTGAAGCATGTCGTCATCACCGCGGTGGCGCGCGATGACATCGCCGATGGCGGCGCGGAGCATTTCCGCCAGACCATTGAAGCGGTGCGCCAGTTGAATCCGCGGACGATCATTGAGGTGCTGGTGCCGGATTTTCAAGACAGCGATGACTCCATCGAACGGGTATTGTCGGCGAACCCGCAAATTTTCAATCACAACCTGGAAACCGTCCGCCGGCTGACGCCCGAGGTGCGCCATCGCGCGACCTATGACCGCTCGTTGAGCGTGTTGAAAAAAGTGAAGACCCGGCGCGGGACGACGATTTACACCAAGTCAGGCATGATGCTTGGGCTGGGGGAAGCCGAAGCGGAAGTGCTGACGGCGCTGCGGGATTTGCGCGCGGCAGGCTGTGAGATTCTCACGCTGGGCCAGTATTTGCAGCCTTCGGTGAAGCTGCTGCCGGTGCAGGAATTTGTTTCCCCGGAGCGGTTCGCGTTTTTCAAGCAGCAGGCGGAGGCGCTGGGCTTCATCCATGTGGCCAGCGGACCGCTGGTGCGCAGTTCGTATCACGCGGACGAGTTCAACGCGGCCGCGGCGCAGGGCTGAGATGGGGGTTGGCGCGGGGCGGTGGGGGGATGAAATACGGTAATGCAAGGTATTTTCATTGCGTGCGGCCACGGTTTGCCTAGCTTGGGCACAGCTATGTATTTATCTCTGCGTTGCCTGGGTGTCCTGACGACAACATTTTTGGCTTCAATGGCTTTGACGGTGGCGGCGGAACTGCCGGCCGCCACGGTGGCAGCGGTCGCGCCGGCGGCGGCGGGCACCAATGTCCCGGCCAGTGCCGTGGAAAATTCCGTCGTGAAAATCTTTTCCACCGCCCGCGACCCGGATCCTTACCGGCCTTGGACCAAGCAGGCCCCGACCGAGTCCACCGGCTCCGGCGTCGTCATCAAGGGCAAGCGCATTCTGACCAATGCCCACGTCGTGAACTATGCCAGCCAGGTGCAGGTGCAGGCGAACCAGGCCGGCGACAAGCTTTCCGCCACGGTGGAGTTTGTGGCGCCGGGCATTGATCTCGCGGTGCTGAAGCTGGACGACGAAAGCTTCTTTGACGCGCATCCGCCGCTGGCGATGACGAAGGCCTTGCCGGAAATCAAGGATTCGGTCATGGCCTATGGCTATCCCGAAGGCGGCACGAGCCTTTCCATCACCAAGGGGATCGTCTCTCGGATCGAGTTCGCGCCTTACAATTATTCCGTCGGCGGCCTGCGCATCCAGATTGATGCCGCCATCAATCCCGGCAACAGCGGTGGTCCGGCCGTGGTCGGCGACAAGATGATCGGGCTGGCCTTCAGTCATCTGGGGCGGGCCGACAACATCAGCTACATCATCCCGGCCGAGGAGATTGAACTGTTCCTGGCGGATGTCGCCGACGGCCATTACGACGGCAAGCCAGCGATTTTTGACGATTTCCAAACCCTGGAAAATCCCGCGCTGCGTCCGTTTTTGAAGATTGATAAAACCGTGGAGGGTATGATCGTGCACAAACCTTGCAGCGATGATGCGGCCTATCCGCTCAAGGTTTGGGATATTATCACCAAAATCGGGGACACGCCGGTGGATAACGAGGGCATGATCAAGGTGGGCAGCAACCTTCGGGTCCGCTTCGTTTACCGGGTGCAGCAGATTGCGCAGGACGGCAAGGTGCCGCTGACGGTGGTGCGGGGCGGCAAGGAGCTGTCCGTGACGCTGCCGGTCACGGCGAAACGGCCGCAGGTCATCCCCGCATTGGAAAATGCCTATCCGTCCTATTTCATCTGCGGGCCGGTGGTGTTTTCCGGTGCTACCAAGGATTTTGTCCAATACCTCATCCTTGGCAAATACAGCGAACACTGGGTCGGGATTTTTTCCATCAACAGCAGTCCGCTGCTCGCGCGGTTGGCCGATGCGCCGCGTTTTGAGGGCGAGCAGTTGGTGATCGTCTCGTCGCCGTTTTTCCCCCACAAGCTGGTCAAGGGCTACTCGCAGGCGGCGTATCAAGTGGTCAAGACGGTCAATGGCACTCCGATCAAAAACCTCAACCACCTCGTGCAGGTGCTGCGCGGGCTGAAGGATGAATTTGTGACCATCGAGTTTGACAGCCGGTTTGGCGAAACAATTGTGTTTCCGCGCCAGGAATGGCTCGCCTCCACCGACGACATCCTGACGGACAACGGCATCCGCAGCCAGGGTTCGGCGGACACGCTTTCCGTCTGGAACGCCAAGTGACGCGATGAACTGAGTTTTGCCATGCGGAATTTCTGCTGCATCGTTCTGCTTCTGCTGCTGCCGGCCCGGCTGCCGGCGGCCGATGGCAAAGGACCTGCCGCCGATCTGGTGCCGCCTCCGCCGGCGCGTGAATTCCGGGCGGCCTGGATCACCACCGTGGGCAATATTGACTGGCCGTCCAAGCCCGGCCTGTCGGTCGCGCAGCAGAAGGCCGAGATGGTGGCGCTGCTCGACCGCGCGGCGCAGTTGCATTTCAATGCCGTCTTTTTTCAAGTCCGACCCGTGAGCGATGCGTTGTATTTTTCCACGCTGGAACCGTGGTCGGAATATCTCACCGGGGTGCAGGGCAGGGGCACGCAACCGCTTTACGACCCGCTCGCATTTGCCCTGGCCGAGGCGCACCAGCGCGGGCTGGAGCTCCACGCGTGGTTTAATCCCTTCCGCGCCGCGCATCCGGATGCCAAGTCGCCGCCCGCCGTGAACCACATCACCAAGGTGCATCCTGAATTGATCCGGCGCGTCGGCACCCAGACCATTCTGGATCCGGGCGAACCGGAGTCCCAGCGGCACGTGCTCGAAGTGATGCTTGATGTGGTGAAGCGCTACGACGTCGATGGCGTGGTGATTGATGATTATTTCTATCCGTACCCCCAAAAAGACTGGGCCGGGCATGAGCTGGATTTTCCGGATCAGGCGAGCTGGAAAAAATACGGGGTCAAAAGCGGTTTGAGCCGGGCCGACTGGCGGCGCGACAACGTGAACCGTTTCATTCAGAAACTTTCCCAGGGCATCAAGGCCGGCAAACCGCGGATGCAATTTGGCGTGGCGCCCTTTGGCATCTGGCGGCCGCTGAATCCGCTGCCGATCCGCGGCATGGATGCCTACGATAAAATTTTTGCCGATTCCCGCAAATGGCTGGCCAGCGGCTGGGTGGATTATTTCGCGCCGCAGCTTTACTGGCCGGTTGCCTCGCGCGAACAAAGCTTTCCCCTGCTGCTCGGCTGGTGGCGGGCGCAGAACGTCAAGGGCCGCCATCTCTGGCCCGGCTTGTATGATGCCAAACTGCCAACGGATGAAATCGCCCGGCAGATCCAGGCCGTGCGCGCGCAGTGCGGCGCGGATGCCGGCACGGTGCATTACCACTTGCGCAGCGTGCTGGAAAATCCCGCCTTGGCGGCGGCCGTGAAAGCGCAGTACGCGCAGCCCGCGCTCGTGCCGCCGTCGCCGTGGATCGATGCGGTGCCGCCGGAGCGGCCCAAGGTTTCCATTACGGCTACGAAAAATTCCGTCACCATCCGCTGGGAAAATGGCGGGGCGGAGCCCGCCCGCTGGTGGCTGTTGCAGACCTGTGTCGGCACGGTCTGGACGACCGCCGTGCTCCCCGCCAGCCAGGGCGGACGCATTCTCAACAGCGGGAACGTGGCGGCCATCTCTGTCCGCGCGGTCGACCGGTTGGGCAATCTCAGCGCGCCCGCGCTCTGGCCGCCGAAGCCGGTGGTGAAGGAACCGAAAGTTGTGCCAGCGCCCGCCGGTGCTGGTGGCGTCAAACCCAAGGAAACCTTGCCGGCGCCGCCCGCGGTCGGTGCTCTGCTCACGAACGCACCAAGTTCCGGTACAAATTAAGGTTGACCTTTCTCGGCTTCAGATGGAAGCATTGCGACAGGAAACCAAATAACCAAACCACCTCGAACCGTCATGACTTGAAATGACGTCGCCAAACCCCCATCGAATCGACGGAACCGTCGTCCTCGTCCGGGCCACGATCGCGTTTCAGGTAGTGAGTCGGCGGTGGCTGGTGCCCTCGTTCAGGGCTCTTAACCTGCATCAATTATGAGCGATCCAATCGAACAGATAAACCCGGCGCCAGGTCAGACGATGATTTCGGCGATTTTACCCATCGCTGGCGTGCTTTTCATTGTGGCGGCGATATTCGCCTTTTTCACCGTGAATTGGGTGGTCGGACTTTGCGGTTTGGCCATCGCCGTAGTTTTATTTGCCCTGGGAATCATCATCGATTTGTTGCAGGAAATTTTTTGGAGCTTGCGGCGGCTGGAAGTCGCGTCGAAGAAGAACGGCGACAAGAAATGATATCGTGCCATACTACGTGTCAAGCGCCAGAGCCGACGTTGGAACTTGCCGTTCCGCAGTCGCGGTTCGCGGCGCGAGTCGGCGGTGGCACGGCTTTCTAGGCGGCAACACATGATAGGCGCATCACCCATCAGAATTGTCGGGCTGAAGAATCCGGTGGCGGTGGAGTAACATTCCACCTGCTCGCGCTTGTGAACATTTTATACCTTGAAAACCACCCGGTTTTTGCCGGGCTGGTTACGCAGCAATTCTTGTCGGCGCATCGGGTTACGGTTGTTCCAAGTTTGTCGGCGGCTCGGATCGCGTTGGCTGCCGGCACCTGCGATTTGGTGATATCGGATTACGATCTCGATGATGGCATGGGCGACGAGTTCGTCCGTGAGTGTCGCGCCACACATCCACGACTGCCGGTTATTGCAGCCTCTTCGCACGACGCTGGCAATGCGGCATTGATGGCAGCTGGTGCCTCCGCAGTTTGCGGCAAAATGGAGTTTGACCACATACAGGAGGTCATCATGGAGTTGTTGTACGAGTAGGTTTGATTCGTGGAATTGGTGGGCTCAAACCGCGCTTCCACCAGGAAGTCTTCCCCTATAAATCGAAGTAACCTCAGCAATGGACTGCCAGCGTTGCTCGAGCGAAAGGCTTCAAATCATCCCGGGCCACTGTATCTTCGGCTCAGCCCCGGCAACGACCCGGCTGCCTGAAACAACCGGGCGGAAATCATCAGGCTCCTTGGCGCTCGCCGCCACCTCCACTTGGCGGACAAATTTTAATTCCCGTCTTCACCGAATCGTCGCAATGCGGTCTGCGGAACGTCACCTAGCCTGATTATAAGTATCCGAGAACAGGCACAGAAGCGGCGATTATCTGTTGATGGTCACCCGTCTGGGCCGTCGTTTCATTAGAACCAACCAGAATACATATGATACAACCCCAAAAAATTCATCGGTTTGGCTGGCTTGTGGCCGGCCTGTCGCTGGCATCGCAGGCCTATGCCGGCGTGTCGTTTTTAGGTGTCGCCGCCGGTGACGCTTCGACCTCCGACGCGTGTTTGTGGACGCGGGCGGTGGACACGAATGCTCCGGCGGCAGTCGCGCTCACGGCCCAAGTTTCCACCGATCCGCTGTTTGGCAATTTCACCGTTTTTGCCACGACTACGGATGCGGCCAGGGATTACACGGCCAAAGTGACGGCCACCGGCCTGGCGGCGGGCACGAAATATTATTACCGTTTTACGGACGGGGCGGGTTACAGCCTCGTGGGTGTGTTTAAGACCGCGCCGGCGGTGAATGCGGCGGCGGCGGTCAGCTTTGCCTTCAGCGGCGACTGCGATGGACTGATTCGTCCCTATGCGCTGGCCAGCCAGATTCCGGCGAAGAACCTCGATTTTTTCATGTTCGACGGCGACACGATCTACGAAACCTCAGCCAGCATCGGTTCGCCGGCAGTGACGAGCACGGCCAGCGCCACGCAAGTGCAGCTCTTCACCGATTTCTCGCGCAAGTATCGCGAGCAGTTTCTGCCGGTGAATGCCGGGGGCCAGAGCTGCCTGCAATCGTTGTTTGCGGGGCAGGGGAACTACACGGCCTACGACAATCATGAACTGGGCAACAAACAATATATCAACGGCGGTGCGCCGGCCGGCGGCGCGGTGGGCGGCATGACCACGGGGGCGGGTCTGGCGGGCAAGGTGACGGATGGCGCGGATACCAACGCCAGCGGACCGTTCATCAACAAGTCCACCGGTTTCCAGACCCTGCAGCAGGTGTTCATGAACTATCAGCCCGTCAAGGAACGAGGCACGAACAACACGCCCGGCGACCCGCGCACCGATGGCACCCGGCAACTCTACTTCGCCCAGCAATGGGGCAAAAATGTGTTGTTCCTTAATGTGGATGACCGTACCTATCGCGACATCCGTCTCAAGTTGAGCGATGGCTCGACCGATGACACCAGCACGCCCCGCGCGGACAATACCAACCGCACGATTCTGGGTGCGACCCAACTGGCCTGGCTGGAACAAGCGCTCTTGGCGGCGCAGCAGGCCGGTACGCCGTGGAAATTCATCAACCTTTCCGACCCGATTGACGAAATCGGCCCGATTGGCGGGGCTTTGACTTTGAACAATGCGCCGACCACGGCCGATTACGGCACGCTCGGCAGCATCACGACCGCCACGACGACGGCCGCGAGCAGCGGGAAGATCATCACCGTTGCCAGCACGGTCGGCCTCGTGGCCGGCCAGCCGGTCACCGGCGCCGGGTTGGCGGCCAATTCACTGATCGCGGCGCTCAGCACCGACGGCCAGACGTTCACCTTGAACAACACCCCGACCGCGACCGTCGCCAGCGGCACCTTGCTCACCCTCGCTCCGGCCGCGAGCACCTACGCGCCCGTCAGTGCGGACGGCGGTAAATCCTGGATGGGCGGGTATCGCGCGGAACGTAATGCGCTGCTGAAATTCATCGCCGACAACCATATTCGCAACGTGGTGTTCCTCGCCACGGACGATCATCAGAACCGCGTCAACGAACTGACCTACTCGCCCACGGGGGACACGGCCAACCAGAGCACCTATGTGAAAGTTCCCTATTGCTTTGAAGTTGTCTGCGGTCCGCTGGGGGCGACCGGTCCCGATTTCATTCAGAACCACACGTTCGCGCTGGCCAAAAAATTGGCGGACAGTCTGGCCAACGCCCAGGCGGCGGCGAACCTTGAACCGATTGGTCTCGTCGGTTATCCGGGGTTGCATCACCTCGTGCGGGAAGGCGATCCGCTGGCGGCAGTCACTCCGCAGCCGGTGGATTTCTACAGCCCGGATACGTTCAACTACAATAAATTTGACGTCACGCCGGACGGTAAAACGCTCACCATTACGAGCTATGGCATCAATTCCACGGTGCAGAACAGTTTTCAGGAATATGACGCGGCGCACAATCCCGAGCGGCCGATCTTTAGCTTCCAGATTGATGCCGCGAGCGATTTTGCCGGCATTGACCACTTCATTGTCGTGTACCAGGAGAACTGGAGCTTTGATGCGCTCTACGGCAGTTTCCCCGGCGCGAACGGCCTGGCGAACGCCAGCGCGGCTTCTCTGAACCAGCTTGACCGCATCACCGGCAACCCGCTGGCGACATTGCTGAATTACGATCCCGCCGCGAACACGATTCCCACGCAGAATCCGCCGGTGCCGCTGAACGGCACCCAGGACCGGCGTTTCCTGACCGATACCAACAACGTAAACAGCCCCGCCGTGGTCGATACCCTGTTGCCCTACGGCCTGGAAACATTCATTGATCCGACCAGCCTTACGGGCGACATCGTGCATCGCTACTGGCAGGAACAGTTTCAAATTAATCACGGCAGCAACGAAATGTTTGTCACCTGGAGCGACAATCCCGGTCTCGTCATGAGTCATTTTGATGCCAGCCAGTTGCCTGAAGGCAAGCTCGCCCAGCAATACACCATGTGCGACAACTTCTTCCATTCCGCGTTTGGCGGCTCGTTCCTGAACCATCAATTCCTGATCGCCTTGCAAGCCCCGGTTTATCCGAATGCCGCCACCCTCCTCCCGGGCGGGCTGGCGATTCTCGACACGAATGGCCTGCTCCAGCTCACCAACCTTCCGAATGCCGGACGCCTGTTCCACGATGGCAACATCACGCCGGTTGGTGGCGTTGTTTTTGGCAACACGAACCTGGCGTTCGATAAAAACTATGCCGTTAATACCATCTTCTCGCGCAACCTTGCCAACAGCGGCAGTCCCACCGCGGCGGCCCTGCTACCGTCGCAAAACGACAGCGATCCGGGCGATCTCACCCGGCCTTACATCCCGACCATCGGCGACCGGCTGGATGCGGCCGGGGTCACTTGGAAATGGTATTCCGGCGGCTGGGACCGCGCGCTCGCGCAATCGCCCAACAACCCGGCGCACTACGGCACCACCGTCACCGATACGAACATCAGCCTGTTCCAGTGGCATCACCAGGCGTTTGCGTTCTACGACCATTATGCGCCGTGGACCAACGGCGTGCGCAATCCGCGTTCCGCCGCGCATTTGCAGGATGAAAACAACTTTTTCGCCGACGTGGCGAACAACACGATGCCGTCGGTCGTGTTCATCAAGCCGCTTGGCCCCGACAACGAACATCCCGGCTACGCCTCGCTGCTGCAAGGCCAGTTGCACGTCTCCAACATTGTCGCCGCCGTGCAGGCCAATCCCGCGCTGTGGGCGCACACCGCCATCATCGTGACCTACGACGAGCACGGCGGCCGCTGGGATCACGTGGCCCCGCCGGTGCGCGATATTTGGGGCCCGGGCTTGCGGGTGCCGGCCATCATCATCTCGCCGCTCGCGAAGACCAACTACGTGGATCATACCGCCTACGACACCACCGCAATCCTCGCCTCGGTTGAGAAGCGTTTTGGGCTGCCGCCGTTGAACAGCCTCGATGCGACCTCGCCCACCCTGGTCAACGCGTTTGACAGCACCCGCAGCGCCGCCGTCTCGGAGCCGGCCCTGCCGCCCATGCTCACGCTCGATCCGTCGGCCCACGTCCTGAGCTGGCCCGCCGGCTATGGCAGCTTTGTGTTGCAGGCCAGCACCAATCTGGTGACGGGCTGGACGACGATTACTACCAATGGCAGCAATACCTTCAACGTCACGAACGACCCGGCCCAGCCCGCGGTGTTCTATCGCTTG
>Ga0302321_100000412_pt1 | contig 37240 bp, 49 predicted proteins | sample Fen_T0_1_FD_202505 | JGI IMG/M metagenome (GOLD analysis project Ga0302321, IMG submission 202505) | Peat permafrost microbial communities from Stordalen Mire near Abisko, Sweden - Fen_T0_1 | ecosystem: Environmental > Terrestrial > Soil > Wetlands > Permafrost | place: Sweden: Abisko... | reverse complement strand
AAGGGCGCCGTTGTGACCGTCTTGACCGGCAGTTCCACGGGCATGGGGCACGGGGCGTGGAGGGCGGTGGCAGTTACTTGGCGGTGGCCGTCAGGGCGGGATTGGTTGGCGGGACGGCGGGCAGTTCCACGATGAGGGTCAGCGGCGGCGTGGTGGCACTGCCGACACTGTTCGAGATGACCACCACGTAGCTGCCCGCATGGGCCGGCTGGACATTGGGGATGATGTATTCCGCCGCGGTCGCCGCGGGAATCACGACACCGTTGCGTGACCAGACATAGCTGAATGGCAGGGTGCCGTCGGCAGTCGCGGCCAAGGTGACAGTCTTGCCCTGGAGAAAGGTGGCGATGGGTCCGTTTGGGCCCGCCACCGCGGCGGCCGGAGCGGCGGCCTTCGTCGGGGCGGCGCCTGAGCACATGGAGCAAATGCCGGCGACGAGCACGGCCAGCACGATACGGAAGATTTGATTTATTTTCATAGGGGGAAGGGTGCAGTGAGGCTATTCGGTGACGTGGAAAATTTCCTGCAATTCGGCCAGGAAGCGGTCCGCCCCACCCTCCTTGTTGGCGACGAATTTGACGCACGCCGTCACGGCCTGGATCTGGAGATCGGTCATTTCGAGCGTGGCGGTCTTGAGTTTCCAGTCGCGCTCGGCCTTGGCGGCGGCCAGGGCGGCCGCGCGGAAGTCCGGCGAGCGCGGATCGAGCGCGCACGGATCAGGCGCGGTCAGCGCATAGTCTTCGAGTTTGATGACGAGGTGGCCGGCGGCGATTTTCTCTTTCGGCGAGGAAGTCCACCCCGCTTTGAATATTTCGGTGAGGAGCAGCATCGCGCCCATGGAGAGCGTGAGTATCCGCCCGGTGACGACCGGGACGGACACCGGGGATGCAGCAGCAGACAACGGTGTAGAGGTACCTGGATTTTCGTTGGTCATAAAATCAGGGAGCCGTATCGACCGAATCGATGAGGGCCGCGAGGGCCAGGAGCTGGACTTGCACGGTGCCGGGAATCACACCCGCGGCAAAAGTGGTCGGCCCGATATAAAACGGCGGCGAAATATCCACGCCCGCCTGCTGGCCGACGACATAGCGGTGGGCATTGACGCCGACGAGCGCACCGGCCGTGCTGAAGACAATTTCGATCTTTAGCGAACAGCGGATGCGGGTGACCGAGATGGGAGTAGCGTCGAGGATTTTAGCCATAGGAGTGATGCGTTTTTGATTAGGGTCAGTTGCTCAAAATTCCGTTTGCGACCAGCGCCGCGACGACGCCCGCGAGCGTGCCGCCGGAAGCGTATTTTCCCTGCGCGGCTTGGCTGTTGCAGCCGAAGGCTCCGAAAACAGTCACGGCACCGCTTGGAGCAATGGTAAGTGCATTGATACTCGTCCCGTTATACGTTCGGAAAGTATAGGCCCGAGCAGAATTCCCCAAGCTCGAAAATTCCATCTCTTGCGTCGGGCTGTTTGTCCCGACATTGCGAACGTAACAAATGTCAGCGTTTGTTGTGTCTGAGAACGCGAGGAGACCCCCGCCTTTTACCAAAAGTTGAGTCGTCGCGCTGATCGCCCCCGTGACCGTGAGGCCGGTGGAGGTGAACGTCGCAATGCCTGCGCTGTCTGCTTGATTATTTATGTTCAGTCCGTTCGTCCCAGCGAGCAGCACGTTATAGCCGCCAACACCGTGAAAAAAGTTGCCGCCGCCCAGAGTATGATAAGTCCCATTAGCAAACGCCACGGCTCCCGTTGTGCTAATCGTCGTAAACGCCCCCGTGCTCGGCGTGGTCGCGCCCACGGTCCCATTGAACGCACTCGCCGTGATCGTCTTGTTCGATAGCGCCTCTGCGCCCGCGAGGGTGGCGAGCGTGCCTGTAATCGGCAGGGTGATACTCGTCGCGGCCGTGCTCGTGAGCGTCGTCGCAAACGCGCCCGCGGTCGTCAGATTCCCGCCAAGAGTGATCGTCTTGCCAGTGTTCGCCACGCCCGTGCCGCCGTATTGGCCGGCGATGATGGACGCATTCCACACCCCCGTGGTGACCGTGCCGAGATCCGTGAGCGCCCCCGACCCCGCCCACGTCGAAAGCGCGGTGTTTTCCACCAGGGAGAGGCCCACATCGGCCCTGGTGAGCGTGATCGCCCCAATGCGGCCGGCGACGGATACGACGTTGTCCGTGTTGTCGATTTTCTGCCAGAGGGCGCCGTTGGAGATGATCCAGTCGCCGACCTCGAAGCTGAGGGAGGCGAAGGTGCCCGCCGCCGAGACGACGTAGTAATTGCCCTTGGTGGCGGCACTCGGGATCGTCGCGAGCGTGGGCGTGTTCGTCGCGGCATCGTACCCGCCCTGGTATTTCACCTGGCCCAGGATCGCGTCGGGAATCTGCAACGTCGGGATCTTGCCGCCGACATCGAGCGTGGCCACGCCGCTCGCGACGCCCATCTCCGTACGCAGCACTTGCGCGGCATTACTGAGCGCGTCCAACCCCACCGCGGCTTTGTCGAGCGTCTGCCAGCTTTTGTTGCCACTCCAATATTGTCCCACGGTGCCGGGCGCTATGGCCGGCTCCTTGGCGTTCCAGACGGTCGCGGAGGCCACATAGCCGTCGGCAATGGCCGAGCCGCGCCAGATGCCCGCGGTCACGGTGCCGAGCGTGGTCAGCGCCCCCGAGCCAGCCCAGGTCGACAGGGCGGTATTCTGCACGAGGTTGAGGGCGAGCTGGCTTTTCACGGCCGCAAAGTCAGCCGCGCCGAGCAGCGCCTGGACATTGGTGGAAGGCGTGATGGCCGCGTAAAGGGAGAGGTTCGGGCTAAACGGTTGTCCGCCGCCCGTCGCCCCGATCGCGGTCTTCAGCGCGGCCAGCGAACTCGAGCAGACCAGCCCACCCTGCACGACGAACAGTCCATCGGCGTCACCTAGCGCGGCGGCCGCCCCGATATCGCCAAAGAAAGTCGAGCGCATCACGGTCGGATTGGCCGCCTGCAGAAAAGCGTCCATCGGCACGCTCAGCGTCAGGCTGGGCAGGCTGCCGGGCCGGAGATACGTGAATTCGCTGGTGGTCGGATTGCCGCCCGCAGCCGGCGTGGATACGTGCAGGGTGGCGCTCAGGCCCAAGCTGGCGCCGACGTCGTCGACGGCCGCGACGGTTAGCTCGTAGGTGGTTTCTGCCGTGAGTCCGATGAAATCATAACTGAGGCCGCTGGAGACGCCGACCTCAACCCCGTCCAGATAGACCACGTAGCCCGCCACGAAGCCCGTGGCGGCCTGCCAGGTCAGTCGGACCGAGGTGGCGGTGACCAGGCTGGCCTTCAGTCCCGTGGGCCAGGCACTGGGCACCGGCGTCGGCGCGGGCGCATCGCTCGGCGGCAGGATCCACACGGCAGTGCGATACCAGGAGCGCGTGCCCGTCCCGGGCGAGATCAACTGAAATTCGAGCTCAAGGGTTTTCGGCGGCCCTGCCCCGATGTAATCCAGCAGCTCCGGCGCCGTGAGCGGCAGACTGAAGGCCCAGCCGTGCTCGATCGGCGAAAAATCCGTGGGGCCGAGGAAAAACAAGAGCTGCCCCGGCAACCCGAGCGAAAGGTAGGGCTCAAATTCCGGCGCCCCCGACTCGGCCCGATATGCGCCCGCGCGATCGATCAGGAAAATTTCGCAGGCCAGGGTGTTGCCGGCGATTAGCGGCGGCACGTCGACCGTGCGCCGCTCGGTCAGCGAATACATCCGCCGCAGGGCCGGCGTCGGCTCGTCGGCGTTGAGGATGAGTTGGAGATCGATGGGCACCGCTTGGCGCGAATGTCAAAGCTGCCTGAAGCGACCGCGGAAAGGTTGTCTAGACTGCCCCTAATATTTCAACGGCTCGAATCCGATCAACACGTACTCCACCTGAACTTTCATGCCCTCATCCCCACCCAGCCGGGTATCCTTCGCCGTCACTTGAACGCGAATATACGAACCCCAAGACTTATCATAATACGACGCCACAAAATGAGGCGAGCCGCTCGCATTCTGTGTCCCCGACACATACCAAAAACGGTAAGTCTCGGGACCACCCACGACCGCGGCGAACCCCAGCGAAACAGTGCCCTCCGCCAGATCGTACAGCCCATCGGTGGTCCCCGCCTTTGACCAAGAGAAATCACAAAAGAACGCGCTCCCCACCAGTTGCGCCTGCGTGATGGAGCAAAAAGCCGAGCCCCGCCCCTGCGTGACTGTCACCGCCGGAGGGCTCGCCGGGACAACCGCTTTGGCTTTTTCCTCCCCGCACGTGCTCCACAGGAGATCCCCCTGGGCGATGCGCAAAAATCCCCCTCCCGTTTTGGGTTTGACCGCCATCAGACCAGATCGTCGAAATTGATTTCAGTCGTCGCCACCCGGTAGATCGGACCGCCCATCCAGGGCGCGGGGCCCTCGTTCTCGTAGATTTGGTATCCGCTCAGCGGCGTCAGCAGCGCGGCCAGGAATGCTACCGGATTCTGCATGCCGGCGGGCGGCACAATATCCGCCGGGCTCGCGATGCCGGCCGACACTCCGGGCAAATAAAAAGTCTCTGTCACTCTCGTGCGTACGAGCCGGATGCCGCCGGCGTAGTTGCCCGTGCCGCCTATGGCATAGGTCGAAGCGTAAGTGCCGACCAAATTCACCGCGTAGAGGTTGTTGCTCCAGCCGGGGAGCCAGATCGTGTTGGCATCGATCACGCCCCAGTAGCCCGCGGGATAAATAAAAGTGACCGGATTGCCCCACACCGCGGCCAGCGCCCGGGCCGGATCGAAACCGTGGGCCGTGATGGCCAGGTGCGTGGGCAGATAGATTCTTTGCTGGGAGACGCCGATTACGGTGGTCGTGGGATGGGCCGACGTGGTGACCGTAAGACTGCCGGCGCCCATCGTGATCGGAATGAGCCGCGCGGCGTCGGTGCCGCCGCTCAGCGCCAGCGCGAGCGAACCGCCGCCAACGGCGGGCAGGAAATTCCCCACGCCCACCGTGAGGCCTGCGGCGACGATCGAGGCCAGGCCGTTGAGTGCCGCGGCAATCGTGGCGTCCCCGGTATTGTACGCCAGGGCGTCCGTGGTGCTGGCCCCGTAAGAGAGCGTGAAAGTACCGGCGGTGGCGTAGCCCACCGTCTGCGTGCTGGGCACCTTGAGGGGATTATAGAGCTTCGAATCGCCAGTGACGTAGAGCCCGAATGCGGCGGAATAGCTGCCCGACCCAATCGTGGACCATGTCGGGTAATCGGTGGCGGGGCCCTGCGTCTTTGCGCTCAGATCGAAGGGATTGAACGCGGTGTCCGGGGTGTAGTCGGGCTTCGTGAAATAGCGGGAGCCCGGGTAGTTGACTTGCGGCCCGGGAATATTCGCGAAGACGCGCTTGACCGCGGCCCACTGGCCATTGATCGGCACGGGATCGCTCTCGGCGGCGAGGTAGGCCGTAGCATCGGCCGGGTCGCGATCCGGCACGCCGGCAGTGCGCAGGCCGAGCTTCGGCCGATACCGCGCGCGAGCGACCTGATAATGGCGCTCGTAGAGCTTCGTCGCGAGATCGGGCACGAAGGAGCCCTTGAAGGGATAAGTGACGATCGGCCCGGGCGTGAGCTCGTGCTCGTGCAGCTGGCCATCGCGAAAGCGGGGCGTATCCATGAGGCGGTTACCCAGTGAAGAGCACGGTGGGCACGCCCTTGGCGAGCTGGCCGTTCAGGTTTTTGAGCTGATCGGCGATGCTGTTGGTCGTGCCCGCGCCCCCGAGCTGGCCTACGAGATTCGTGAGGAGGCTGTTGGTCTTGTCGGTCTTGTCCTGGGCGCGGGTGTATTGCTCGATCAACTGGTCGACGGCGAGCGGGTCGCCCTTGAAGCCCGCGCGCACGGCGTCGGCACCGCCGAAACTGAAGTCGGTCCGGATCTGGTTGCGCATATCCAGCTCTTTTTGGACGCGCGCATTTTCGTTTTGCAGCCGGAGAATCTCCAGGGAATTGCCGAAACGGAAGGCGCTGCCCGGATCGTCTTGGAGCCCTTGCAGCTTCGCGTTATTCTTCTGCCTCACGTCGGCCAGTTCGGCGTCGCTGGCCGCCGAGATCTCGGCGGCCGACTGGCCCCCCAGGACCGCCATATTCATGAAGCCCTCATAGGATTCCTGCGTTTTTCGAGCGGCTTCGGCCTGACCCTCCATGATCGCCAGCGCTGCAGCTTCCGCCTTCGCTTTCGCTTCGGCGAGCACAACCGCCAGCTTTTTCAGCTCAACGTCAGTCGCGTCAAGCGCGGTCTGTTTGGACGTATCGACGAGCACTTCCTTCTTCAAGACGGCCAGTCTTCCCTGCAGGATGGTGATCTGCTCTTCGGTGGTTTTTTGATCGAAAAGGTATTGCTGGTGTTTCGCCTCGGCCGCGGCCTGTTCCTGGTACCATTTGAGATCCTCGGCCCCCACTTTCGCACTCACCGCGGCCTCCTCCTTTTTCAGCGCCAAGCCCGCTTCGGTCACCTTGTTTTGCGCCTCGGATATCTTGACCCCGAGCTGACGGCGGCCCAGGGCATCGCCCTCGTAGGAAACCAGATCGGACTGCAAATTGCCGAGGGTCACGAGGCGGGCAAAATACTGATCCTCCGTGCTGAGCGCCTTGAGCGCAATCTCCGCCCGCTGCGTGTCCAGGGTGAGCAGATCGGCCGTGATTTTCTTGAATTCCTGCGCGTGCTCCTGTGACTTGCGTAGACTCTCCCGCTGGCTCGCCAGCGCGGCATCCGAGGCGCGGATGGCCTCGTAGCTGGCATTAAAGGCATCGGCCCCCATGTAGGCATACTCGGCCATATCGACGAGGTTTTCGCCCGCTCGGCCGAGGACGCCCACGACCTGCACGCCCCAGTTCTTGGCCGTGCCGGAAATATAATCCCAGCCATCGCCCAGATTGCGCACGGCCTGGGTGTTGGCATCGATCTCGCCCTTGGCGGCGCGCGCGCGCTCGATCACGCCGTCGAAAAAAGCAAAGAGCGTGGCCGCCACGCCCCCCAGCTCGAGCCCGCGACGCAATCCGCTCCACTCCTTCGACGCGCCCTTGATATCGGCGTTCACGCCCTTGAGCTGGGATCTGAATCCCGAGGTATCGAGGCCCATTGCGAGCAGGATGTTGTCGGCCATGCGGAGGGCGGAATGTCAAACGGTTCGCCCGGCTCTCCGCAGGTCTCACCGTTGCCGCGTGGCCTGCGGCCCGGTGCTTGTCCTCAATTCATGTGCTTCTTGCGGTGGTGGTTGGAGCCGCGGCAGCAGCTCTAGAAGCATGCTCCCCGCCGGGTGCGCCAGTCCCTGCTCCCAGTTCTGTAGGTTTTTTAGTTTCAGGCCCCAGGCCTTTGCGGCCTGGCTCTGGCTGAGAGAGTCCCGCTGGCGGGCCGCTTTTAATAGCTTAGCGAATTGGTTTTTTTGGGCCATGGCTCATGTGATCAATAATCCTTCTTTGTTGGAGTTTCTTTGGTCATCCGCCCCGGTGGTGCGCAAACACTGCCGGGGCATTTCTCTTGCTAAACTATCCCCATTTATTAGGATATGGTCAATATGAAAACCGAAGACTCGCTGACCTTTGAGCAGGCCATCCCTGCGTATGCTGCCGGTGGTTGGAAAATCATTAGCGACGGCCCGAGCGGGTTGCAGATGCAGGCACCCAAGAGAATGGGCGGTTTAGACAAGGTCTGCCTGGCTTTCGGCATTCTGACCGTGGTGGCCTACGGAGTCGGGCTTATCTTTATCGGCATTGCGCTCATCGACTATGCGTTTCTAACCAAGCAAAAAACCAAGCTTTTCACCCGTGATTCGCATTTCTCAAAGGCCGAAGCCCAAGGCAAGATTCAGCCCAAAAAAACGTCTAGGGCGTTTGTCTGGGTGCTCGCGGTTGCTCTCGTTTTCTTTCTGCTCTTGTTTGCAGCAGTTGCCTTGAGGCGATAACCCGGCGCGGCCGGGCTTAACCCAATGTCCCGGGCTCTTCCCCCGGCGGCCGCGGCGGCGGGCCGATGAGCGCGTGGCTGGGCGGGGTGTACCGCTCTTCATGGCCTTCGAGGATGTCCGGCACGCGCAACACCTGGAAGGTCCAGGCGACCCCGTAGTCGAGGCAGGCAGCTTGGCTATGGCCGGCCAGGGCGAATTCGCTGGCGACATAGTCATACCACGTGAGGGCTGCCCGCAGTGGGCTCGTGGGCTCCGCCTGGGCGCTCTTCCCGGCCCCGGGTGCATCCTGGAACGCCGCGTTCAGCCGGGTCCGGATCTCCGGCTCCACGGCCGTGGGGCTGAGCGCCCGCGCCACGTGCCGGCAGGCCCGCTCCTGGAGAAAGCTGACAAGAGGCCCCGGTCGCCGCGCACCTTGCGCGATCATGCTTGGCACGAGGTTGGGCCAGGAACCATCAGGCCGCCGGAACGCCGGATTCAGCCGCCAGAGCACTTGGTACACATCCGCCGCGGCGGGTTCGGCCGCCGTGAAGAAAGCGTTGCCCGCCCGGGTGAGCTCGATCGCCTGGCGCCAGGTCAGAGTGCCCACCGGGCGGCCCAGGAGCGGGGCGGCCCACGGCAGATAGGCCTCCAACCTCGCTTGCGCTTCCGCCGCCTGGGCGGCGAGGAATGCCGGAGTACGCCGCATGCGTGGCCCCAACCCTTACGCCGTGACGGTCAACACGAGCGTCGCGAAACCCTCCCGCTTCGTCTTGTTGAGCAACACATCGGTCGCCGTGACGATGAGCGTGTACACGCCCACCTCCAGGGTGGCCGCATCGAAACTGAGGAGACCCGTGAGCGGATCGATCGTCACCCCAACGGGCAGCGGCGAATCGTCAAGCAGCAGGGCGGAGTAAGCCTTGGTCGAGAGGGCGCGATGATTGACGGGCTTCGGATCGAGGGTGGTGATGCCGACGGCCGCGATCGATTTCGTCACGCGGAGCGTGTCGCCCTCGTCGGCCGAGAGCAGGCCTTTGAAAAACGGATTCACGATCTGCGTCACGGTGACCGCAGGCTTAACGACCTGGTTGCGCTCCATGTCCTCGGGGGTTTCCGTGACGACGTAGAATTCGATGAGCGGCCACTTGTCGATCTGCAGCACATGTCCTGGCACCGGGAAGGGATCGTTCGCCCGGTTGAGCTGGAGGCTGACCGAGCCTTTCTTCGCCCCGGTGGATTTCGTGTCCGAGCCGAGATGATCGCCCTCGCCCTCCAGCTCGTGGTCGATCGAGCGGCCAGCCACCTTGAGCGAATCCTTGATCCAGTGGTACGCGAGGGGCAGACCGTCGACGAGCACGTTGAGGTTGACGCAAGACGGATCGCGTAAGCCGCGTTTGCCGTCGGTGAAGGAGGGAAAATCGTTGGCCATGATACTAGCGGCGGAGTGTCAAAATCCCGCGGCCGCCGCCGGACTTCACGAAATATTTTCGCGCGACAGGAAACGGATGCCCAGGCGTTCGGTGGCCTCGTGCGCCAGTTTCTGCTGATCGACGCGCCGGGCGGGCTGAATGAAATTGAGCGAGAGAATGTCTAGCCACACGAGCTCGGCGTTAAGCTGTGCGACTCCGCAGGAGAAAAGTGCGCGGATGCGGCCGCGCTGCCGGCAGAGCCGCTTGTAGCAATCCGGAGTCTGCCCGGGCGCGGGGGGTTCGTCGCCGACCGGCACCCGGTGCGTGATTTCGAGGACACCGCTCCAACCGCCCGCCATGCTCGAGATCCCGCCGCCGCCGTCCTGGTGAAAGACCAGAATGCTTTCGTCGGTTTCGCCCGTCTCGAAACCGACGATGCACACATCGTCCGCGATCGGTTCCAGTTCGGGCCGGCCCGCGGCGTCGGTGCCGAGGACACGCACAAAGGGCGAGCCGACCTTGAAGCCGGCATTGACCAGGAGCTTCGCGGCCGCGGCTTCGAATTGCTCCTCGAAGGCAAAGAGTTCGTCGGGCGTCGCCATATCCTGCGCGGCGAAGTCAAAAGTTCCCCGCTACGCCCGGACGAAACCGGCACTGCGCGCATCCCGCTGCAGCAGGTACGGCAGTTGGCGCGCCAGGTCGTTGCGCGCGTAGCCGACGGCGCGATCCGCCCGCCGCTGCATCTCCGGCCCCACCCAGGCGGGCGCGTGCGCCGGCACAATGTTCACGGCGCGCACGAAGAGGCTGGCGCCGGTGATCTGCACCTGCACGGAGCCGCGGCCGCCGCCGTGCCTGGAAATCCACTGCGCGGGCGAGAGCCCCAGGGCGGTGGCCGCGGGCATCCAGCCGGCGGCCAGCTTGCCGACGTGCCCGCTCAACTTGGTGAGGAGCAGCCGGAACTTGGCGGCGTCCACATAATAGGGCTGCGTGCGGTCCCGCTTCATCGGCGAACCGGGGCGCTTGCTGGCGAGCAACCGCTGGTGGATCTGCACGAGCTGCGTGCCGGAGATCTGCTCCTGGCGCCGCCGCTTGAATTTCACGGGCGCGAAGGCGGTGTAGAGATCGCGCTTGATCGCCCGTAAACCGCGCGCCTTGGCGCCGCTGGAGGAATCGAGGGAACCGGGCCCCGCCGTGGCACTCGCCGGCGGCGTGATCGAGATCACGTGGCGCACCGCGCCCTTGGCCGCCTGCAGGAGGACGGCCGCAAAGGTCTTCCCCGAGGCGAAGGCGAAGCGCTCGATCTCCTGGTGGCCGTCGCGCATGACCGAGGTGATGATGTCCATCGCTCAGGTTTCCACGCGCGCGCAGGTGCATTGCTGCGCGGCTTCCTGGGCGGACTCGGCCAGCACGCTGATCTTCCAGCCCGTGCCCACCAGGCCGGCCGAGGGGCAGGCGGTGATCCGGAAAAACATCAGGAGCTTCAGGGGGAAATCCCCCAGGACGGGAAACTGCATCGTGCCGATCCGCTGATACTCGACCCCGCCACCCTGCTCCTGGATCTGGCCTTCGGTGCGCCCGAGGCCGAACGCCACCTCAAACGCGCGGCCGGGCGCCGCTGCAAAAACGACCGTCGCCGGATAGAGTGAGCGCACGAGAGCGGCTTTGCGCGCGTTGAAACGTTGCAGGGCGGCAGGATTCACATGAGGGCCCGCGAGTCAAAAGCGCTGCGCCAAAAAAAAGAGCCCGCCCGGCGCCTTCGCCGGACGGGCCTATGCCGCATCGGATATGGGTGTATCCTATTTTTTCGCGCGCTGAGAGACTACGACTTGGGGCTGCCCGGTTTCGGGGCGCCCGGGGGATGAACGATAGGCGCAACAAAGGGGACGCCGTTGATGACCGCACTGGGCAACACCGGGTCACTGCCCGGCGTTTTTTGCCGCTGGGCGTGCGCGTCATCGTCCGAGCGATTTTCCGCCACAGCGGCGGGGGCCGTGCCCGCTTGGGCCAGCCGGGCTTTGAGGTCGGCTTTTTCGGTTTCCGTCGCGCTGAGCCTGGTCTGGTGCTCCACCACCAGCTTCTGCGCGGCGCTCAATTTCGTCTGCAGCTCCTTCACCTTCAGGTCCAAGGCGGCGAGCTTGGCTTTCGATTCCGCGGCGCTCGCGTGGAGTTCCACGGCCTCGCGGTCGCGGGTCGCCAGGAGCGCCTGCACGCGCGCGAGTTCGGCCCCGTAGGCGGCAATCCGCGCCGGCGTGATCTCGAGCGCCAGATCGGTGGCGACCGGCGCGGGTGCCTTGTCGGGGTGCACCCAGACTTCGACGCCGGACTCGAGCCGGCCAATCATTGCTCCGGAAAGCTGGTTGAGTTGCACAACGGTGGCGGGCTGGGTCTTGCCCGCCTCGTCTTTGATATCGATCGCGGTCCCGACGGGCTGGGCGGAAGGGGTGGTGAATTTCATGAGGATGAATCCTGGTTCAGGCCGGTGGCGTTAAACTAGTTCAGTCCGGCGACCGTGACGGACGCGGTGCCGGGGGCATCGCAACGACCGCCGGCGACCGGCGTGATGGCAATGCTGGGGGTGCCGGTGTAGCCCGTGCCGGGCGTGGCAATGGTGATGCCGGTGATGGCGCCGACGGTATCGATCTGCGCGGTGGCGGTGGCACCGGAACCGACGCCGCCCGTGAGGGCGACATCGGGCGCGGTGAAGACATTCGTGGCGTTGCGGTATCCGTAGCCAGGATTCGTAACCTTGGCGGAGACGATCGTGCCGGCGGCGCCCACGACCACGCCGTTGATGAGGCGCACCAGGTTGGCCGGGTTGCCGACCGAGTACCCATCGAGCCAGGCGAGGCGCGTATGGACGGACATGTCGGTGTCCATCCATTGCTGCACGAGCACGGAGAACCCGGAATTATCGTCCGTCATGATCGACCAGCTGAAGGGGGCGCGCAGCCCGGCGGCGGCGAACACCTCGTCGGGACTCTTGGGGGCGCGGCCCATGTAGATGAGCGCATCAGGCGTGCCGCCGAAACCGATGAGATTGCTGTCGGACGGGACCAGGGCTGGGAACCGGTCGTAGGCGAGGCCGGTGACGATCGCCGGCAAGCGGCCGAGTTTCACGACCTCGGCATTCTGCGGACTGTTCAGCGCAGAATAGAGGGCCGCATCGCCGAGCAGCGCAATGTTCACCGGGGAGGCAGTCAGCAAATACCGATTCTCCTGGGGCGTGGCGCGATCATCGAGGAGTCCCGTGAAGGGCAGCAGCGTGTTGAGATAGGTCCAGCTGGCGGCGACGCTGAGATAGGGCGCCTTGCCGTTGACCGTCGTGTTGAAATTGTAGCGCGAGACCATGGCGGCCATCGCGCGGACGATCTCGTTGGAGAGGCCCACGGCCATCGGCTCGGCAGTCTGATCGATCAGCCGCAGATCGGTCGTGTTGATCTCGGCCGCGGTAAACTTGTGGTAGATCTGCCGAAAATTGCGGAGCTTCCCGAGCACGTCGACCATCGCGAAATCGCTCGGCGGGGTGCCAAAATTCGTGACCGGCGACACCGTCAGGATGCGGGAACTGACATCCTGCCCCAGCACGGCGCCGGCGATGGAACCGTCAAGCTCCTTGAAGCCCATACTGAAGGTGCGCAGCAGCGGGGGACGGAGGAAGGTGAGCTGCAAGGCGCGCTGGATGATCTTAGCGCCGACGATTAAACCGAATGCATTGGCCATGACGGGGGAGGGTTGAGTTTAAAAAAAGGGTGGAGGGATTGAAGGGCGGCCGTCAGTTGTGGCCGGCTGGAAACATGCGGGCAAAGTTCGCGTTCCAGAATTTGCCGGCTTCGCCGACCTTGCCCGCCTGGACGAGCGACTCGTAACGGGCCAGCAACTCCGTGGATTCGCTGCCACTTTCGGTCGTGGAGGGCTGCGCGGCCGGCAGGGCCGCGGCATTGAAGCCGAGTTCGCTGACCTGCGCGAGCGTGCGGGAGGAAATGAGGTGGGCAAACGCGGCCTGGGTCACCGCCGCGCTTTGCTCCGCGGCGGAGAGTTTTTTAAAATCCTCGTCGGCCTTGATCCCGAGCTTCGCGAGATTTTCGGGGGAGTCATCGAGCGCATCGAGCTTGAGGCCGAGGGCGGTACCGACCGCCGCCAGCGCCCCGGTGGCGCGATCGCGTTCGGTGGTGAGGGTGGCGATCTGAGTGGACTGCGCGGCGACGACTGTGTTCGCGCTGGCCTTGATCGCGTCGGCGATCGCGGCGCAATCTTTGCCGACAAAATCCGTGACCTTGAGGCCGAGGGCGGGGAGCACCGCGCCGAGCGTGACCGCTCCGACGTTGCCGGCCTCGAGCGCCGTGACGCGCTGCTGGAGCACCGTGTTCTCGCGGGCGAGGGTTTCGCGGGCGGAGAAGGCCGCGGTGAACTTGGCCATCAGGCCTTCGACGGAAACGGTCGGACTCTCGGCCGTATCTTTGCTCGCGTCGGGGTGCGCGGCGGCGAGCGTCTGCAAGCTCGCCAGCTCAGTCTCCTCCGGGGCGTTGCGGGTGGCCTGGGCGAGCAGGGAGGCGAGTCGGGCGCGTTGGGACTTTTTCATGGGCGGATGAGAATCCGCCGTTGTCAAAATCGCCCGCCGGCCTCGGTCGTGGCTACGAGAGAATCTGCCGCAGGTCTATTTGCACGCCGACCGGCAATTGCTCGGCCAACTCCGCATCGAACTGGGCCGAGTCCTGGTCCCGATGGACCGCGACGCGGTGGACAAAGACTTTGCAGGGGATGCCGGATTCGGTGGTGCCTTCCCACAAACGCACGGGCACCCCGCCGATTTTGGTCACATGGGGCGTGGCAACAATTTCGATTTTCATCGGAAGACTTGGGTGGAGAAGGCTGCCACCGCCGCATCGATCACGCGCCCAATCCCGCCGTGGTTAGGGGCAAGCAGCTTGAGGGTGGCCAAGGTTTCGGGGGCGACGCGTTGCATGGTGAGTTCGACGCGGGCCTCGCCGCGCGGCAGCGGGGGCCGGCCGCGACGCGGCGCCGGCGGGCCGGACAAGGTTTTGGATTTCGGAGCGGCCATGGCACCGGTTTTTCGAGCAATAGGCGGAAGGGGCAAGCCTAGAAAAAAGGCCCGGCATTGCGGCCGGGCCTTTCCTATTTCCCTGGTCGGTTGCTTTAGCGGCGTCGCGCCGACGTCGGGGCAACGGGAGGGGTTGCACCCGGGCGGGCCGCGGCGAGCGCTTCGGGAGTGGAGGTCAGTCCGGCGGCCGTGTCGGCGGCGCGCTCGGCAATCAGTTGGTCGTCCGGCGTGCTGAGGCCGTACGCCCGGTCGGCGGTGCGGTCCAGGGCCAGCTGCGGATCATCCGTCACCGGCGGCGGGGTCAGGGCATCCAACGCTTCGGCGCGCGTGGCCAGGCTGCCGGCCAGGGTTTCCAGCTCGTCGAGGGTCGCCTGGTCTTCCGCCGAGATCGGGCCGGGCGAATTCTGCAGGGTCACGATCAGTTCTTTGAGTTGTGCGATGTCAGCGGCGATGGCGGTCAGGCCGGCATCCACGCGTTGGAGATGGGCGGTAATGGCCGCCCCCGAGGTTTTGATTGCGCTCATGATTCTGTTTTCCAGTTCTTTCAAGTCGATCTTAGTGGCGAGTCCGGCGTGCGACTTGAGCCAGTCGAACTCGATAATTTTTTGTTCGCGCAGGCCGCCTAGTTCGCGGGCCACGTGGGAGAGTGCTGCCGACAGGTGATGGAGATCCTCGGTCATATTGTATTAGCGCGGACGATGCGCCGGGTTGAGGGTACGGAGCCAAAGCCAGAGGCGGTCGCCGGGAAGCCGGCCGATTCCAGCACCGCGTCAGCTGCGGAAAAATAGGCCAGCCCGCCCCCACCCCGGTGCGGGGCGAGATCGGCGGACGGCGGGGTTGAAGCGCGCGAAGCGACGCGAGTGATGCGGGCGGCGAGGAGTATGAGTTCGTTTGTCATACTGCTAAAGATCGGTCCGGATCTTTTTTTGTATATACAGAAATGATGGTAATTCATGGTGACGTTTGTAAGACCGCGGCAGCGTCATTCGCGCCGACGGCGGACAGCGCCGCGGCGAGCTCGGCGCGGAGGCCGGCCAGGAGCGCGGGCAGCCCGGGGACGAGCTGGTCGGCCAGGTTCAGGCCCACCGCCTGCTCGCCATCGAACCACTGGCCTTGCAGGGTTTCGTTTGCGACTACGCCGCGGCGGCCGCGCACTTCGGCGAGGAAGCGATCGTTGCAGCGGCCGACCTCGGCATCGAGGAAGGCGCGTTGCTCCTTCGAGAGCGTGGTGCCCATGACGCCGATCGCCTTGAACGTGCCGCGCTTAAAGAGTTCGAGCGCGATGCCCTCGGCCTTCAGGTATTGCGCATAGTCGTAGAGTGCGCAGTAGGTGCCGATGCTGCCGACATCGGCGCTGATCGTGCAGACAAAGCGGTCGCACTGGCTGCCCAGCCAATAGGCCGCCGAGCAGGCGATCGTATCGGTGAAGGCGATGACGAGTTTGCCGGTGGCCGAGAGGGCGCGGATCTGCGCCGCCGTCTCCGGGATGCCGGTCGAGATGCCGCCAGGAGAATTGATATTGAGCACCACCACGGCCACGTCGCTCCGGGCCGTCAGTTCATCCAGCGCGGCCTGCAGCGTATCCAAGCAGAAAAAGCCGTAGCACCAGCAGGTGAAGGCATCGTAACCCTTGATGATGGTGCCGCAGATATCGATGACGGCCACGCCAGCCGCGACCGTATAGATCGGCTCGTCCCAGGGCAGCACGTTATCCAGCGGCTCAGAGTCGTCTTCCGGGTCAGGCGCATCGGGGTCATCGTCCTCGGCGCGTATCCGTCCGGGACTCGCCAACCGGGATAGGCCCGGCGTCCGCGCTTCCCGCACGGGCGGCAGCCGCATCGCCGGAGTCCCGTCCGCCAGCTCGCGCATGAGCGCCTGGTGCCGGTCCGGCCGCATGCAGACCGGCCGGGAAAGGAACTCGGCGAGGAGCTGATGAGGGGAAGCGGCTGGAAAATATTTCATGGAAAAAAAGAGGGTCGAGTTGCACCGGTGCAACTCAAGGGGCGGCGGGATCGGCGGTGACCGCAGAGGTATCGGCCCCACTGGAAACGACGGTGGGAAGCGAGGGCCGGCCGTAGATGGCCGCCAGGACTATCTCGGGATCGAGCCCGCGGTCGATCGCGCCCTGGCGGATATAGCAGTATTCATCCATCCACGAATCGAGCTCATCGAGCCCCAGGCCCTGCCAGCCGAAGAATCGGCGGAAAGTGAGGGCACCGGAACGGAGTTGGGCCAGGTAGAGTTTGCCATCGCGGCCGACGTCGACGGTCATCCGCGCGGGCGTGATCCAGTCATGCTTCCACCACTCCGGATCGGCGCAGGGTGGCAGTCGCCACGAGGCCAATTCGTCCGCGATGAAATAAATATACTCAAGCCCGAGATCGCTATCGACGAGGATCTGCTGCTCCGACTCGACGAAGGATTGCGCGTCCTGCATCACGTAGCGCACGTTCGAGCCGCCGAGCGCTACGATATTGTAGAGTACCTCCGGCGAGAGATCCACGCCCAGGGAGATATCGCGCACGAGCTCCTGCAGGAACCCCAGCGTGTTGGGGTGCGGCCGCTCATCGAGGAGGATTTTCAGTTCGCGGCCGGGATCGAGCTCCTGTACCTCGCCCCCGGAGCTGGAGAACACGCGATCGATATTCACCTTCTGACCGCCGCCGAGATCCACCGCTCGACGATTGCCGGCCGCGCCGCCCGGGCGGGGGGTCGGATTGGGCGTCGTGTCTTTCGCCGCCCCGATGTAATAGCCCATGCGGGACGAATTTTTGATCGAGCCCTTGAAGTACGCGTTGATCTCCGTGCGATCGAGCAGGTGGTTGACCGCGTGCGCCAGGATGGAAAGGCCGCGCGCCTGGCCCGGGCGCTCCAAATCCGCCAGGAGCAGGCAAGAAACGGCGGGCACGTCGACCTGCGTGTTGTCATCGCCGAGGAGCCGGTAGGAAAGCGCGCGGTTGTGGCGATCGACCTTCACGCCGTCGTACATCGTTTTCTCTTCGCCGGGCGCGGGCTTGCCGCTGCCGATCTGGTGGCCCTCGAAGAGCGCCGTGGTCGCGCGGCCGTCCGCACCGCGGGTGAGCACGGTGGCGATGTCTCCGTCCTTGTACCGGCAGCCGAGCTTCACGCGCTGCGCGCGATAGCCGTTATACTTGCCGGACAAATCGTACGTGGCTGCCGAGCCCATCACGGCCTCGAAGCGCGCGAGCGCGATTTTATTCCACGCGCGATCCCCGGTCTGCGGACGCGGCATCAGCCCGGTGCCCGCCACCATGCGGGCCATGCCTTTCACCAGGCGGCGGCAAAAGCCGACGTTCGCGAACAGGAAGCGAACCTTGCGCAGGATTTCCGTGCGGGTGAAAGCGCTGATCTCCCGGCGAGTATCGACCTCCGGAAAATAGACCATGCCGCGCGCCATGGTGGCATCCGCTCCCTGGTGCCCTCCCCCCATGCCCCAGCCGCCAAAGAGGCCCGAACCGAAATCGGCCACACTCAGCCGCGCGACGCGCGGTTCGCCCGGGAGCGGGCCCAGCGTGGTGCGGCTTGGGAGCTGGAGCTTGCGGGCCATGGGTTAGCAGCTGACGAGTTCACCGGCGCACAGGTAGCCATGCCAATGGTCCACCCAGTTGATGGACGGCGTAAGCGTTGGTCGCTCCACATTCCCATCCCAGCCCCAGTGTTGGCCGGCCGCATTGGGCCCTTCGCGGACCGGGACATACACGACGCCCAACGATTCGGCGGAGATTTCCGGCGCGTTGATAAACAAGCCGGAGGTCACATTGTCCTCCACGTGCCAGCAAAAATCGCCAATCTGCGTGAGTTCGTCATGCGGACAATCATCCGGATGGCGGCGGCAGGAATAATTCTTCGCGTCCATCGCTCAGGTCTCCACGTAGCGGCCGGAGAAATCGGGGATCCAGCCGCTGGGCGGTGGCGCGGGAGTGTTGGCCGGATCGACCTCGAGCAGCAGCTGCTCGTAGGCCGCGATGAGGATCCACTTGTCGAAGGTCACCTGGCCGCCCGCGGCGCCCAGCTCTGAAGACGTGCTGGTGATTGTGACCTGCTCCGTGCCCTCGGCAAAAGCCGCGGCGGACGCGGTCCGGATCGCCGCGACATCGTAAACGCCCGCGGTGTAGTGGCTCCGGCGGAGAAATTGCAGGCAGGCGGCGAGCTTCGCGTTATCGTCCATTGCCCGCCGGGTGGTGTCAAAGGCTGGGCGGGATCACGTCGGCTTTCGGCGGCGCCGGCGGCGCAGCCGGGACCGGCACGACTACGACCTCCGCCGTTGGCGGCGGCGGAGGCAGCTCGATGACCGCGATCCCCGCGTGCGAGAACTTCAGCAAACCGTTGGCCTTGGCCCGGGAGACGATCCGGTCGAATATTTCCTTCTTGTTGAGCGGGGCCATGGGAAGAGAGGCGAGTCAAAAGCCCGATTACAAACCGCCCCGCCGTTGTAATCCGAAAAGCCTCGCAATGGAGTCAAGACAAAGCATGGTCAGCAACGTCAGAGGGCACCACGCCCCGCGACCTCCGAGCCCCGGAGCCAAAAAGGAAATGAGGCCGGCAACCGAAAGCCGTAAAAATCAGGACCAAACAAAATGAGCGAATACTTCTTCGGCATCACCCACAACAAGCCGACTGCCGCTATCGCTAAGCGCCGCGATCGAGTGGCCCGCAAACACGGCGGGGCCTACGTCGAGGTCAACCGGCGCGAAGGCTCCGCGCTCGGGATCAACCACGGGCGCTACCAGGCCTGGTATGCGATCCCGAATCGGGGCAACCCGTTTGACGCGCAGATAGCTGCGGAGATCCGCGCTGAGCTTGGCGAGTGACCCCCATGAGCCCCGGCCCACAGCCGGGGCTCTCTCATCTATGACAATGCTCTCCGACATCCACTCCCTAGCTCCCCGCCTACAGGCCGAGATACTGCGCGCGGTCGAGACTGCGCCGTCCGCATGGACTCAGCACGTGGCCCGTGTGCAGCTCGATGCGTGGGCTACCCTCGCGCGCTGGCACGAGGGCGGAGAGCGCGTCTGGCGCATCTCGGCCGCAGCAGCCGACGAGACAGCCGACATGCTCCTGCCCCTCGATCTTCCGTTCTCCACGGCGCGTACGCGTGGAGAGGCCGTGGCCTACCAGCTACCAGATCGGCACGAGTGGATCATCCTCGCACGGCATGCGCCCGCGCCCTGTGTCGTGCCCGTCGCCGAGGGTGTGAGCTGGGCGTTCCGCCAGCCTCTGCTCACCTATTGCACCGAGCTCGATGGCGGCACGCTCGCCGCCGGCTACTACTCCCTCGCCGATCAGCCTACGCCCGCGCAGCTCGTGCTGAGTCCTGGCAATACGCTCGGACAATCTCTCCGTGCTCTCACTGAGGCCAGTATCGCCGAGGAAGAGTATCGCGTGGGCCTGGCGCTGATCCACCACTATCTGCCATGAGTAAGTGCAAGCCCAAGACCTCCGCCGCGCAGCTCGCGGCTGTGCGCGCTTGGGAGCGCCGCAATCCCGCAGCCGCCCAGGCGCGCAAGGATCGCTGGTCGCAGTCGCCGGCGGGCCGCGCCTGGCTCAAGAAAAACCAGCGAAAGAAAAACGCGGCGCGCGATGCCTGGCGCGCGCGCAAGAAGGCCGAGGCGCTTCGCGCGTTTTAGCCGGCTGGCGCGGGCGCAGCGGCCGCCAGGGCTTCAGCGTCCCACGCGGCAAAGTAATCGGGCGACGCGATGAACCACCAGACGTAGAGGAGCTTCAGGGCATCGCCCCAGTCGTTGGTCGATTTCTTTTCCCACACCCATTTCGTGAAACCCCAGGGCGTCAGCAGGGGCACCAGGTGCTCGCCGCACAGCTCGGCGATAAACTCCGCGTCGCAGTCGGCCGGGAGCCAGAGGCGGGGGACCTTGGACGTGCCGGCTTGGATCTTGTGGAGATCGCGGATCCGATCGATGTAGAGCGCGCGTTTGAACTCGTCATCGTTGAAGTGGTACACGTTGAACTCCTCGCCATCGTGCGGCGTGATGCTGGCCGAGACGAGTGCGCCGCGGGTCTGCACGCCGCCCCGGCCCTTGGCGGCAAAGAAGCGGTGGCCGCAGCGCACGCAAAAACTCCGCACGTTCTTCGTCTCGAACCCTTCGTCGATCATGCCTTCCGGCGAAATGACCGGTTCGCCCGTCGTCGGATGCGCGATGGGCACGTCGGCCTCGATCAGCAGATCGTCGTAAGCCAGGCTCGCGCCATAGTCGACGACGAAGCACTCCCCTTTTCGGTTGAACGCGCCGCGAATCCATTTCTTCACGTCGCCCTGTACGTCGGAAGCAATCGGCAACACAAACTGCAGGCCGACTCCCGCCGGCAGCGTGCCACGCTTATATTTGCCGCGGAGCTTGTGGATGTCCTCGTGCGTCAGGGCCGCCCGCTGGGTCTTCCACTCCTGGCCGAAGCGGCCGCTCCACACCGCTTTTTTTTCCGCGGGGTTGTGCTGCGTGGAAATGATATCGAGGGCGATCAACCCCAGCTTCGCCCCGGGGAAAAGGGAAAAGAGATCCGAGGACTCGAGGCTGATGTGGCCGGGCTCGGCGTTGGCGTTGGTCGGGCGCCATTCGCCGTGCAGGGCCATGTCGCGCTTGTGCCGGTCATAAATTTTTCCGTCCGGACAGGCGGGCGTGCCGGCCCGGATACAGGAGTAGTAGGCCTCGCGCTTCACGCGCTCCTTGTCGTATTCGCCATCGGGCCGCTTGCAGTGAGAGAAGATCACCCGCTCGGGAATCATCAGCTGAAACTCCCCGCAATGGGGACACGGCACGTGGAATTTATGCTGGCTCCCCTTCTTGTATTCGACCGTCGTGATATCGATTTCCTCATTGGGCGCGGCGAGCACGACCAGCTTGAAGCTCTCCACGGTTTTGAAGCGCGACTTCACCTCGGCGACGACGTGCGAATAGTTGCCCGTCATGCGCGGAATCTTGTCGGCCTCGTCGACCACGGCGAAACTGATCGTCTTGTTGGAGACCGCGCCGATCGATCCGCCGCCAGCGAAGTAGATCGACATGTCGCGCAGGTAGAAAGTCAGGGTCTGCAGCTCGTTGTCGTCATCCTCTTTGATGACGGCCGAGCTGAGCGGACAGGACTCGAGCATCGGCTTCAGCCGGTCCCGGGCGATGCGCTTGATTTCCTGCAGTGAGTCGATCACATAGAGACAATTCTCCGGCGCCGTCGCCACGATCTTGACGAGCTTGTTGAGCACGCCCTGGGTGAATCCGCCCTGCGCGTTTTTCTTGACTGTGATCTGCCGCACGGCCGGATCGTCGAGACACTCCTGAAAAAACTTGGTGTGTGGCGAGATGTCCGGATCGAAGGGCCCGGGGTTCGTGGGCGAACCCTTTTCGCTAAGGACGATATTTTTCTCCGCAAACTGCCAGGTGTTGAGCTTGCACGGCTCCGCGAAGACGCGCGCCAGCACGTCGGGCGCCACGGAATCCGGCGCGAAGGCCAGGGGGAAATCAGAGGTCGACGCTACCATCGGGGAGCCTTTGCCAATGTTTCGCCGTGCGCAGCAGGGTTTCCTCGCGCTGGCTCTCGGCGCCCAGGGCGACCCGCAGCAGCGTGAGCTGCTCGGTCGTCAGCGCCGCGGCCAGGCGCGTGCACACATTGTCCGCGAGCTTGTGCCGCATGCCGCGCATGGTGGTGAGCAGCGTGGTGAGATCCGCCCGGAAGTCGGCCACGGGGGCGAGGTCGCCGCGCGCGGCCTGGAGATCCTGCAGCGACTTCTCCGTCTTGCGCAGGAGATCGAGGGTGTCCTCGAAATGTTTCTTGCGCTTGCTCACGATCAGGTCGCCGTCGCCCGCCTCCATGGCCGTGCGCAGCGATTTCTGGTTGGCGGCCAGTTGTATCCTTAGTTCGTATACCGCGGCTTCCAGGCCGACGCCCTGCAGGCCGGAGAAGTCGACCTTCGTGCCGGCCGTCTCCGCGCCTTTCGCCAGGAGCGGCACCGGCGTTGGCTCGGCCGCGTCGGCCGAGCCCGGCGGCGGGGCTGCGGCCACGGCGACGTCGACGATGCGCGATGGCGGACGCTTCTGCAAAAATCCGCTGGCGAACATTTCTTCCCACCACGTCGGCAGCAGATGGATCTCGTCCAGCGGACAGATCCGCCTGGCGCGCTTCCCGACGGCGACCAGACGCTTGATGTTTCGGACGTTGTAGCCGAGCAGCCCGGCGTAGTGCGCATAAAGCTGCCGGTATACTGGTCGCGCCGGCGGCGGGTTGACCAAGATCTCGGGCGGCAGCACGTCGGCGAGCTCCGCCAGCTCGGTCGCAGCGAGCAACTGCCCGGCCGCCCACCGCTTGAGCAGCCCAGCCTGGCGTCCCTGCTGGAGCAGCCGTAGCTGCTCGAACGTAGGAGTTGCAGCGTTTTCCGTCACAGCGCGGCTCCCTTCCTCGCTAAATCTCGAAAAATTTGCACCTCAACCCTGCCCAACCCCAAAGCCTGCAGAGCACCACCAGCGGACGGCCGCTCTCCTGGGCGCGAGGCGCCTGAGCGCGTTCGCCCTGCACGTCGCGGCCGGACGAGTTGCACCGGTGCAACTCGATGCGATCCGCCGACGGTTGAGTTGCACCGGTGCAACTCAACGCGCGCCGCGCCAGGGCCGCGATCGAGGCGATAGAGGATTTCCAGGTCATACTGGTAGCGCCTGTCAAAGGGTCAGCCGCTTTTTTTATTCTTCGTGCGAAAAAAAGGTGAGGGACGCCGCCACCGTAGCCGAAGGCCCGGGGCCGAAGAGATTCCTTACCCCGGGGGTCCGGGTAGCGGTGGTAGCGGTGGAGGTGCCCTCGCCGCCTTTTATTAGAGCACTACCACTATGATAAAACTCCTCAACTGGTATACCCGCCACATCCCACCACTACCCTACGATTTCCAATATTTGTGTATCAACCTCTTAGGAGGGTATAGGTGACAGAAAAAAGGGTATAGGTGGGTATAGGTGCCCGGGACGAAAACGCGCAAACGCGGGTCCGCAGGCCCGAATCGGGGCTAGGATGGAGCTAGGAAGCCGCCGGCACGGGCACCGTGCCGGGCACCGATACCCCTTGGGGGCAGCCGGCGGCAGACCGCGTCAATTGCCAGTCTCGGGGGGCGCGGGGGCGACTGGCGCCACTACTGCCGGCGGCGGCGCCGGTAGAATTTCAACCTGGTAGCGTCGGTGCCGGTTGCGGCCGCGCTTGCCGAAGCGCACGCGGCGCCCGTCCTTGATCGTGTAGATCTGCGCGTTCATGTCCGTTCCAAACACCCTCCCAAGTGCACTCGAAGTCTTAGAACCGCACTCGTACCAATCCTCAGAGCCGTCCTCGGCCTCGCCGCGCGCCATCTTGCCGTCGGTGAACTTCCACGCGAAGCACTCATTCCGCCGGCAGATATCGACCAGCACCTGGAACGTGAATTCGTGCAGCAGTTTTCCGGCCGGCATCGCTTTGGCCAATTCGTCGACGAGCTCGAGCGCGTCGAGTTGCTCGGGATTGGTGGACTCCTCATCCTTCGGCCGCTGCAGCGGATCGACAAAGCCGGCCGCCGTCACGATCCCGCCGATCAGATCGCTCCATTCCTCAAACCCCGCGATCCGGCGCCAGGTCCTGGCCTGCGCCGCCCGTCCCTTGTCCCAACCCCGCACGAGTGCCCACAGGGCACTCAGTAAATCCCCGCGCACGGCCGGCTTCGCCAGCCACTGCGGCGTGAAGATGCGGGTGAATGTCCTCGCCTGCGGATCTGCCTCCTCCGTGTGCAGCGAGCACAGGAGGCACCGCTCGGCGAGATCCGGGGAGGTCGTCAGGTTATTGCCTGTGATGATCACCATCGTCCCTTTCGGCGCGTCGAAGGTCTTGCTATTGCTGCCGAAAACTCGGCCGGTCCAGATCGGGGTGGTCATGAAACTCTCGAGCAGATTGCTTTTCAAATGCCCCGTGAGGTTGTCGAAAAACAGATACGGCAATCCCTGCAGGGCGGTCGCATCAAGGAGCTTTTTCGTTTCTTCCTGGCTGGATAGTGTCTGCCCCTTCGCCAGGCCGTAGCACGCGGTAATGCCAAATTGCGCGACCAGCGATTTGCCAGATCGCACCTTGTTCGATTTGTAGAGAAAGCCCATGCGCGCCGCGGTGACTTCCTGTAGGCCGAACACAAAGAGCGCCACCATTTCCGCGACCGCCACCGCCAGCGATCGCTCGTCAACGAATGGAAACTCTTTCAAGTAATCGCGCAGCATCGCCGCGCCCTCTTCTGGCAGGAGCTTCTCGTTGATGCGAACCTCGCTGGCGAGGGTGTAGGTCTGTGAGAGCTCGTCGTAGCCTGGTTTCAGCAATTCAATCTGCCCGGCGGCCCTGACCACGGGCAGTGGTGCAGAATTCACCCGTGCGATTTGTCGCAGTGAATGCATAAATTTGTCCGCCGCGAGCGTACCGTTCGCGCAATCCCGCGGCATCGTTGCGGGATCGTGCTCGGTTTGACCTTCGCCGGTCGCACGATTGTTCACCACGAATCGGCTGCGACAGGTCACGCAATAATCCTCGAGCAAGGTCCTGAAGCGATCGGCCGTGACGACATCGAGGCCGCCGTCCTCGGGGTTGACCGTCACCGGGACTTTGTCGCGCCGGTACACCGGCGCCTCCACCAGGAGTTGGCCCGCCTCGCGGGCAAAGGCCGAGAGCTGCCGGCCACTGCCGGGCAGATCGAGCCAGGGCACACTGCTCTTGCCGTCCTCGCCCTCACCATCCTTGAGCACGCGCAACCCCGCGGCACCAGCCGCGTCCAAGACTTCCTTGCCCACATTCTTGAGCGCGAACTTATTGGCGGCATCCGATTGCTTGCTCATGCGTCGACGCGTTGGAGGTTGATCGCGGCTTCGCGACAGCGGCCGCTGACGGGCGCGTAGTAGTCCAACCCCGCCAGGAGCGTGGCCCCGCCCTCCTCGTCCGCGTCACTGATGCCGAGCGCCGCTAGGTCCAGCCAGGTCTTCTCGACGTCGCGTAGCGCCGGCAGCTCGCAGATCGGTCGACCATCGGAGCCCGGTTGGAGGTAGAGGAGCTTCTGTAATTTGGGCTTCGCGTAACGCTGGAACCGATCATCGTCGCCCCATTTCCCTTCTCGAAAACATCCAGGCAAACGCGACAACCGCACTCCCGACCACGTGCCCCGATCGGCGCCGAGCATGAGCCCCGCCATGAGGAAGGGCATCATGGCCGCCTTCTCTGCATCCCACTCACGCTTGGTCCGGCAGTCGACGCGCACGAGCGCATGGATCGAGCGGCCGCCGCTGGTGTAGAGCGCCTCGATCTTGAGTGGCACCTGGACGATGAAGCCGAGCCAGTCGCGCGGCGGCGCCTTGTCGGACTCGAGCAGCATGTAACGAAACGCCCGCACGCTTTCCTCCGACCTGCGACTCAACTTTGGTTCGCCCGTTTTTTTGTCGACCGATCGCGGATTCGGGTGGTACTCGCCGTCGACCGGCTGCGGCAGAAACCATACCCCTTCCTTCGCGCTCGTGGGCAAGGCCTCCGCCGGCCAACAGGCGTCGCCCTGGCTCATCTGGTCAGTGAAAATCAGGATGTTTTCCCCCGGTGGATACAGCGCGGACAAGAACCCGGCGGCCGTCACACCGGCCGGGTCCGTGGCCGAGCGGTTCGCCAGCCACAGCAGATCCGCGACGCGTCGCCAGGGCAACGCCAGGTCGGCCAGTTTCTGGGCGTCGTACTGCACCTGCTTTTTGCGCTCAGTCTCAGGCAGCAGCCCCATGGCCTTGCGCTGCGGGCCCGCCGGCGTGATCCCGATATCCTCGAGTAGGTAGCCGCGGCCGCCCGCGCTGGGGAGGCCGTCGACGCTGTTCAATTTATGATTTATCTCGGACGCCGACCACGGCGGATCGCAACGCTGGCTATATTCTTCTACCAGGGGCCGCGCGCTATCCGCCGAAAAGCCGAAACCGTGCAAGAGGGTCCGCACCACGTTGAACAGCGCCGTGTGTCCGCCCGACCCGCTGACTGCTGGCGGCATCAAGGCGAGATAGCGCCGCGCCCGCTCTTCCACGGGGATTCTGGGATACTGGGTGGCCATGGCTATGGTTCACCGGCGCTCCTGGGGCGTGCGATAGGGCAGCCCGACGAAATCGAAAACATCCGCTTCGCTCCCGACGCGGTGGCACATCGCGCCCGTGTAGTTGCGATCGCAACTGACCCGCGAGAATCCCGACCCGTAGGGATGCCATTTCCAGCCGCGGGCCTGCGCGGCCTGGGCGATAGCGATATTGCTGAGCGCGCCGCCGGTCCGACAAACGAGGTAGTTGTACCAATTATCCTGGGTCGCCGCGAACAGGTCCACGGGAATTCCGCTCGGCAAATGCACCATGAGTTTGTTTTTCTCGCCGAAGGCTTCGGCGCCCTTGATGTTCTTGCGGCGCCCCAGGACACCTCGTTGCTCCAGGGCGGCGATGGCGCGATCCGCCAGATTGACCGGAACCGCGTGCGGCAGCAACTCCAACGGATCCAGCTCCTCAACCACGAGCGGAATATAGAGGAGCTCAATATCCCCCACATGCGGCTTGTGCCGTCGCACGCTGCCGGCGACCTCGATCCGCGCGGCGGCCTCGGCCGCCAGCAACGCCACGCGGATCTCGTCGGCGACGGCCGCCGCCTGCTCCCAAGGCCAACGTTGTTTTTCTGTGCTCACGGATTTATGCAGTAGTCGCGGAGTCTGCCCGGCGGAGCCATCCGGCGCGCGTGTCGCCAAGGCGTTCGTCCATCTCATCCTCCGTTTCAGGATGAAGGTGCATGTCGTTCACGAGCCGGTCATACACGCCGCGCCACCAAGTGCGGACACGCTGATCAGGATGCTTGTATCCGACGACCTCCACGGCATGCATTAGGTGCAGCTGGAAGTGATGCGGGATCGCGTCCAATGAGCGCAGGTAGTCCGCCACGATGGCGTTCATTCCCTCTTCCCAATCGACGTCGAGCGTATGTTTCAGCGATGGTCCGGTGAACGAGCCGCCATTGGCGTCCCACGGATCGGTCAGCACCTTGCCGTCGAGCGCCGAGAGCAGGAGACACCGGCGATACCAGCGCAGGAGCATTTTGCATCCTGCGTATTTCGGGAGTCCGTCAGGGCCTCGCACTGCAGTGAGCAGCACGGTTTGCTGCATCATCGGCAGCGAGTGTGTCCATTCTTGAGTTACGTTTTTCATGGCGAAGGTTGCTGATCCCGAGCGTTGGGCAAAGCAGTCGCGGTCATTCGCTTGGTCGCGCAAGGCCAGCATAAACGCAGCATCTCTCGACCGTTTTCCCTCCACAGCAGCAGCGGGACCGCCTCCTCGCCGTCTTCGTCGAGAATTTTATCCAGGAATTGCCGGCAGCCCGCGCAGCGCTCCTCGCGCTCGTGCCAGAACTCTTCCGGAATGCCCGCGAGGTCGATTTGCAGCCCGCTCATGGCACCCCCTTCGTCTTCCAGTCGATAAAAAGTTTCTCCTGCTCGCGCTGCCACCAGCGCCTTCGCCAGCCGCGAAAGCCAGGAACAGGATTCTCAATCGTGACCGCTACCGCGCCAGCCTCGCGGCAAATGCACCAGCGTTCGTCCTTCAGTCTCATTAATCGGGTGACCGGGGCATAGCCCCGCAGCAAGGCATGCGCTACAATGTATAGACGGTCCCCTGGCTCGATGTCGGGCCGCGCTCCGCCCATAAAGAATCCCCATTCCGTTCCTGTCGGGGGATCCCCCACGGCATCGCCCTCGGCGATCCATTCTTTCCAAAACCACTTGGGGACTGTTACCACGAGGTCGCTCATATCAATTCATCGGGGTTGAATGTTGCGCGAGGAACTGTTTGGCCGCCTGCACGGCCGTCGCCACCTCACCGCAAATGATTTTCGCCGGCTCGCCGGGCTTCATTTCCTCGCGGCGATAAATCAGCAGCACGAAGTCGAGCTGCGGCGGAATCGTCTGCCGGCAGAAAGCCCGTAACTCGGCGAGCCCTCGGTCTTGAGCGTTCCCCGCGTAACCCGGGCTGCAGGCGCTGCAGAGGTCCTCCTCCACCCAATGGCAGGGCGCGCCCGTGCGTTCGATGCAGCCGCGGCAATCGCCGTCGGTGCAGCCGCAGACCCGGCAGGTGCGCACGCTCATACGGCATTCCCCCTTTCTGAGAGTGCTTCCAAGCAGTGGTCGATCACCCGAATGTCGATTTCGGCAGATACTATTTGGCCGCGAGCTTTCATGATTGCCGACTCTGCTTGGAGTCTCTTGAATTTGAGCCGCTGGATTTCGTCCTCCACGGAACTGCCGGCCAAAGTCGCACCGATCCTCATCCCTCCTTTTTCTCGCACGCTGCCTGGACTCGATGCGTCGAGGCATCGGCCGAGTTCCGCGCACCGCACCTCTGTCACGCAGGCTCGGCAGTTTGGATATGCTTTCATACCGCATTCCCCCTTTCTGATTTGGCCTCGGCAAACGCCCGGTTGATCGCGGCCATGGATTCGTGCGCGCCGCCGGCGTCCGGATGATATAATCGCGCCTTGTCCTTAAACGCGGCCGTGATCGCCGTCAGCGACGCCGCCCGATCTACGCCGAGCACTGTCCACCAGTCTTCGTCCCCGGCGCCCGTCCAGGGCAGCGCCAGGTAGCCGGCAAACGCCCGCTCGATGCTGCCCACGCCCCAGCGCTCCTGCAGCCGCAGCGATTCGACATGCTTGGAAATCGCCCAGAGGTTGTCCTCAACCCGGTCCCACTTGTCACAAGGCAGAGCGTACGGCCGGGCCCGGAGCTGAAAATAAACGCAAACGCCTTTGTCCTTCGGCTTGGAGCCGAGCGTTACGTTGCTGCTGATCACGAGCTGGGTGCATTTCGTCAGCTCGAGCTGCCTTTGCACTTCCTCGACGGCCGCAAATACGGTGCGCTCGGCAAACGCCGATCGCAATTGCGCGGCCGCGCGCGGCCAGCCTGGTGGCCAGCTCAAGGGGTAAGCGCTATGCGCGCTCATTGCGGCCACCTCTTTCCACCCGTTGCCCGCGGGGCTCTCTTTTTCGCCCGCTTGCCTGGCTTCCGCTTCATGCTGCCTGTGACGGCCGCCACCGCCTTGGCTGCCGCGCCTGGCTTGCGGCTGACCCGCTTCTTGTCTTTGCGGATTTTGCTGAGGCTCGGCGCTGGCGCTGCGGCGGTGGGGATGAGATTTTCATTCGTCTTTGCCCAGGCAGTGAATTCTGCGAGCCCTGGCGCGTCGACTCCCCGCCAGCGCATCGCGTCGGCGAAAAACAGCAGCGGCACCAGCACTGCTCGCTCCGCTTCGGACTGCTTTTTGAACCACGCTCGAATTACGTGATGCCAACCCTTCGCCGCATGTCCCGGGAGCTTCAGCCAACGGCCAAGGAAGGCCGCTCCTTCGCTTTGCAGCCGCTCCAAGGCGACGATTTCTAACCCCTGCCAGAGCCCCGCGTCCCGCTGCCCATCGATCTTCGTCCGTAACGCGGCGCGCAGATCGTCGAGGCGGTTAAAGGCCGCGGCTTGCCGTTTCTGGGCCGCGGCTTTTTCTTCGCGGATACGTTTGGTATCAGGTGCTGCGGTGGCCGGCTGCCGCCCGTTTTTGCCGCGGAAGATCGGTTCGCCGATCTTTTCTGCGCCGGCGATGATCAGATCCCGGGAAGCAACTTCTACCGCCGCGCCGGCTTGGTCCATCGCCAGGCAAACTTCCACCTGCAGTCTCTTTTCTTTCAAGGCCGAGACGAGTTCGCGCCAGGTGGGAGCATTTTTCACGGCCGGCTTGAGCAAGTGCGCGTCTGGGGGGCCATCCAGGGCGACGTAGGGCGAATCGTAGCTGGTGATTCCTCGTGACGCATGCTCCGGAAATACCTGGCGCGATTCGGCGGCGGTGAGCACGCGCGCCCCCTGCTCTTTCGCCACGGCGGCCGCGCGGTCGAACGCAGCCTGCGCTTTTGCGACATAGCACGCGGGCCGGGTGCAGATATCGCCCCGCTGCACATCGCCGAACAGCTCCTTGTTGTTGCCGGTGCGATACGGGCACAGAGAACAGGGCGCGTGAGGCGCAAACTGCGCCAGGTGCGCGACGAGCGTGGCATCTTCCTCGTCAAACGGCGCGCCCTTCAACTCCCGCATAAAATTCGCCCGCACATAATCCTGGGCCTCGCGCTTCGTCATCGCCTCGCCGTCATGGCCCTTGATGATTTGCTTCGCGGCGTCGGCCCGCTGCTCCCGATCGGGAATACGCGTGATATACGCCGCCGTCGTCGCGCCGAGCCGCCCCGCCTGCAGCGCTTTTTGGGCGAAGGGCGGCAAGTCCAGCAATTCCATGCGCCGGTACACGTAGGCTTCGGCCTTGCCGAGGGATTCGCCGAGCGAGGCGGCCGTGTGGCGGCGCGAGCCGTCGTCGTTTTCGTAGGCGAGCTGCCGCCGAAAAGCCGCGCCTTCCTCGAGCGGCGTCAGCTGGTTGCGCGCGAGCTGCTCGGCAAGGTTGAGTTCCACGAGCTCGGGATCGGTCAGCTCTTTGATGCGCGCCGGCAACTCCGCCAGGGGGATTTCTTTGGCCGCGCGCCAGCGGCATTCCCCGCTGACGATTTCATAGGCCGGCGTCCAATCGCCCTGGGGGCGGGCCGCTTCGAGTTGCGAGGGCGTGCTGGTGCCCGCGCACCAGGCCGGACGGACGAGGAGGTTTTCCAGCACGCCATTTTTTCTGATGTTGGCCCGCAGATCGGCGATGTACGTCCCATCGAAATGCTGGCGCGGATTAAGTTTGCTCGGCGCAAACAGCGCGAGCGGGAGGAGCACGGTGTCGGCTAGTTGCATAGGATAGCCCTTTTGACGATAGGTGGTTTGTCACGCGCAGCGCGCGGCGCCGCCGAGGCGGTTTTGGTTGCCGCGCTGGGCCTCCGCGTAGTGCGCGCAGGCGGTATCCGATTTTTGGAAACGGGCTTTGACGCCGGCGGCGCCGCGGTCCGCGAGGAAGCGATTGTATTTTTGCTTGATCCGCTCGCACCAGGTCGCGCCTTTCACTCCGAACATGGCGCCGAGTTGGCGGACCGTCATGTCGAAGATGAGCGAGGAATAGTTGGCTTTGGCCATCACGAATACCCTCAGGACCGTTTGCTCCGGCGACGGCCCATCGTAGAAAAAGAAGCGAAGGACGGCGATTTCACAGGTTTTGCGCGCCTGAAAATCCTCCTGCGACTCGCCCTTGCGCGCGGCCCGCAATTGCTGCAACGACACGGCTCGGAAGTGTTGGTGGGCGCGCAGCCGCTGGTGCGCGACCGCCAGGGTATGCTCGATGATCGCGTCCTGGCGCACGGCCGGCCGGGAGGTCGCCCGGGTGCCCGCCAAGAGCGCGGAGACGCGCCGCAAGTGCGCCAAGGGCGAAGGCATCACCAGCCATTGCATCGCCCCTAATGGCAGCGTACGCACCAAGCCGGGCTCGAGGGCGCGCGCGAGCAGATAGAGCCGCTGCATGACGGCCGCGGGGTGAGGCGGATCCGTCAGGAGATAGCCCATCACGCCGGCGAGGGCACTGCCGCGATCGGCGGGCGCCGCGCGCAACTCGTGCGCCAGGAGCACGGTGAGCGGCGAGCTCGGATCGACGAATTCCGCCACGCCGGAGCGGATCGCGGCCGAAATGGAGATGCACGGTTCGGTGGCAGTGATGTCCTCGTCCGTCATGCGCGGCCCTCCCGAACGTAGAGCTCTTTGGCCCGCGGCGCGATGAGCGCCCGCGCCGGCGTTTCTAGCCTTTGTAGCAATTCCGCGCGCAGACTTACCGCCGCCGGCAGCAAACCGTCGCGTTCGAGCCCGTCGGCCAGCTTAGCCGCCGCGAAGGGCGTATAAACGACGATCCCTTGCGGGTTGATGGAGCGGTGGCTCGGCAGGTCGATGTTCCCCGGAAGGTGCTTTTCGATATCCCCGGACTGAAGGCCCGTGATCCGCGCTAACTCCGATCGGCTAAAGCAAGGCAATGGCGGCAGAAACAAGTAGCTCATAATGGATACCCTTAAAAATTGCCGGGATACGCTCCCGGCGGTGGCAGATTTTCTGGGCATGGAATCTGCGACTCGCCCCTTCCCTCGCGGGAAATCCGATTCGGGATCCCGTGAGGGAAACCCCGAATCGCGAAAGTAAACGAAGCGGCCGGACCATCCGCTCGAAGTGCTGATGCCGCAGGCGCAATGCGCCGTGGGGCGATGGTCCCGTTTTCCCCCAATGGCCCGAAACAGATGGAGCCGCCAAGCACCCTCCATCTCCGGCCAGTGAAGAGGCCGCTTCGAAATGAGACACAGGGCATCGCACGGCGTTGAACCCTGCTAGTCTTGAGTCACGGGTTACCCCGAAAGACTTTCCTACAATCATGCCCCGTGTCTCAAAATGATGGCGGTAGCAGTCGGCGACCGCACTGCGCAGCAAATTACAAACATGGCTGATTCGTGTAGTATTCTGCTTCCAAATTGCTACCAAAACAGGCAAGTATTTGGCTCTCAATGGCTGGATTAAAACTGACCCGCACTCTACGTTAGAGTTTACACGCCTTTTCATGTTGCATCCTATTGCCCAACAGAGGGCGTCCTTGCTTCCAAGAAAGCAGTCTGCTTCCATGTGCTTCCACCCACTATCACTATGCAAGGTATCTCCGTTTATCTCCGCCCTGGTCGCCCCACTTACTACGTCGCCTACGACTGCCCCGTGCGCGCCCGTCGCGTATGCGAGTCGACCGGAATCAGCATCAACGATCCGCGCGGGAAGCTCGGCGCGTATGCCTATGCCCGCGAAAAAAGTCAGAGTGGTGTGGCGCGTGGCCAAGCTCGCGACGAGTCCTGCTGGGAAAACTGGGCGAAAACGTGGCTGCAAATGCGCTACGCCGGCAACCCCAAGACTCTGGGCAGTTATTTGGGCGCTTGGAAACACCTGAGCTACTATCTGGCCGAACACAAAATCCCGACGCCGCGTGCCCTCAATTACCGCCACGTGGTGGAGTTTGCCATCTGGCGTGAAACCGTGATCAAAAAGAGAACCGGAAAACACATTTCGAGGAATACCTCCATTCACAACATCAAGGTGCTTTCGCGCCTGATGCGGGAAGCGATACGGCGCGGCTTTGCCACGGCCAACCCCTGCCTCGGTTTGTCCGACGATGTACCGGCAACACCAGCGCCAAAAAAAGCGGAATTTACCGACTCCGATATCGCGAAAATTCGGAAAGAATTGGCCCGGCGGAAAGCTATCGGCGTAAAAAGTGACTGGATGGAAATCGCGTTCGAGATTTCGCTCCACCAGGCTTGCCGCCTCTCCGCCACCCAAATCCCGATGGAATGTATCGACCTCGATCTCGACACGATCCAGTTCCACGAGAAAGGCGGGCAAATTTTCACGGTGCCACTGCATCCCGGGCTGAAGCCGTTGCTTGCACGCCTGAAAGAGGATGGTCGACTCATCACGTGCAAACTGCCGACGATCACCGCCAGCCGGGAGTTTATTGCACTGCTCCGAAGCATCGGATTGCCGCACTCGTTTCACTGCCTCCGCGTCACGGGCATCACCCGCATGGCGCGGGCCGGCATCCCGGAACAACAGTCGATGGCGTATGTGCATCATGGCAGCTGGGCGATTCACAAAATTTATCAGCGGCTCAAGCCGGCGGATGTCCGGGGGTGTCACGCGGCTCTGGTGTTTTCGCCGCCTGCGGCGCCAGCACCCGTTTCGCCACAAATTCAGGATGCGCATCCAACCACGCCGACACCTTTGCCGGTGTCGAGTATCGTCCCGAAAAAATCAAAGGCTCACTACCTTGGGCAGCGAGTTGCCGGTTAGCTTTTTTGATTCCGTAGATGAGCCAAGGGCCCGCCAGCCCCAGCGCGGTCGCCAAATCGAGACTGTTCAGGAGCTGATTTTTCACGGGCACGGTGGCCTTGGGTGCGAATACAGAGCGCTTATTCATAGGCACAGCGGCCGACGGCAAATTCCGGCAGTCCGGCCGCGACCCAGAGCTCATGCCGGAATGACCAGTCGGTGACGTGGGCGATGGCATGATAGGCGAGATACTGGGTGCTCGGCTGCATGCGGCGTACAACCAGGCCAAAAGCTTCGACTACTTCCGGGCCAGGATCGTAACTGTAGAGATTGATGATTTGCACCGCGGCATCCAGGGCGCGGTTGTCCGTTCCCGTCAGCGCACCCGTGCAGTGCTTGCCGAGATTTGCCTTGAGCCAGGGCCGGATCGTTTCGCAGGCGGGTTTCGGTCTCATGGACTCAGTTCCTTTCGGCGGCGCGGCGTTCGAGGAAATCGCGAAGCAGTCTATCGACCTCGGTTCGGGCGGCGTTTGCGACATAGATCCATTGGCAGTCGCGGCTATCCGGTCCACCGAACGGAACAGCAATCACCGTGAATGCGTATCCAGGAGGGAGCATCCCCTTCACGGTTGCGGCGATTAGCTGCATCTGCGCTCTGCTGACTGCCGGCATGGCTGGGTTTAGTCGTGCGGGGCGGCCGCTTTTTTTCCCCGCGGCGCCAGAATGTGGCGCGCGATAAAATCCGGATGCGTGTCGAGCCAGGCGGCGACGCGCGCGGGCGTCGAATAGCGGCCGGCAAAGATCAACGGTTCCTTACCCTGGGCGGCGTATATCCGGTTCGCTTTTTTCACGCCGTAGATCATCCAGGGCCCGCCAAAACCGAGCGCCGCCGCGAGCCCAAGACAATTGAAGCGCCGATCTTTCACCGGGAGTTTGGCTGTTACCCCCGCGAGCACACTGTCCGCTTCAGGGGGAGAAAAAGGCGCCACGGGGGCGCCGACGTCGGAATCGTGGATTCGCGAGTTCATGGGATTGAGGGGGGACTGACTGGCGACTGGTTTACCGCAGCTCAAGCCGCGGGCGTGGTGGCGGCGTGTTCATGGCCGGGGCCCGCCGCTTGGGCTTCGGCCAGGGCCGCCTTCAGCTCGAGCAGGGCACAGAGCTGGGCGTCCAGCTCGGCTGCGGTCGCGCCCCGCTCCAGCGCCCGCGCACAGGAGAGCGTGAGGCGGGAGAGTTCCTTCGGATCGATTTCCGCCTGTTGCCGGGCGATCAGATACGCAGAAATTTGCGGCCAGAAAACAGTGAAGCTCTCGCGCAGCAAATCCGATAAGTTGTAAAAGGGATCTCGCTCCCTGAGTCTGTGCAACAATCTGAGCAGCTCCGGACGGAGCGCACCGGCCCGAAAGTTGACCGGGTTCTCAGATTTCCTGCGGGTCGGAATATCTTTGGACATGGCCGATTGCGTATTGCATGGGCTACGCACAACACAAGCCCAAAGTTGTCTACAATGCAATACACTAACCTAATAGGTTAATGGCCAAAAACCATCTGAGCAAAAATTCCGCTATTAACGCCCGGCTGGAAGACGCTCTGCGCGCCCGCATCGACCGGATACACCAAATTTATGGTACAACTGATTCTGTAGTGCTGCTGCGTTTGCTCGAGGCCTTTTGCGACCACGTGGAAGCGGAGAATGCCGTCCGTTTTCCGATTGTCATCTGCCGAGTTGAACCGTTGCACGCCGTTGCGGAACCGAAAGGAAAATACCCGTCGGCCAAAAGCTGAACGGCGGTGGCCCACCATTAATTCCCCGGCGCCGGCGGCGCCCCCACCCGGGCGCGCTCGACGGCCGACTCGGCGACGAGCACCGCTTGTTCGGCGATGCTGATTTCGTGCGCCTGGAGATGCTGCACCGCGGGCATTACGGTCGTCCGGAGCAGCTCGGCGAGACCGGTCACGAGCGCCACGCCGCCGGCCATGGCGGGATTGATGGCGACCGCCGCGGCGGCCAGTTGCTGGGCGATGAGCAGGGCATCGTCCACGGAGAAAACGACCGTGGATTCGGCCGGATCGGTGACACTCTGGGCAATGTTATTTGGCATCGGTGTGGGCCGCGCGATAGGCGGCGATTTGGGTGGTGAGGTTGGTCAGGACAGCCAGGGCACCCTGGAGGGCAGCCCGTTTTCTTTCGACTTCGGTCTGGTCGGCCGCCGGCGTGCCGGCCGCCAGGCGATAGGCCTTGGCCGCCACGGCGTAGGCGTCGCGCGCCGCATAGGCGTCGCGGATCCATGCGTCCTTCTGCGCGGCGACGCTGGCCGACAAGGCGCCCACCTCGGGCCAGCGCGCGAGATAGGTGGCGTTGGCGTCCGCCCAGCCGACAAAGCCCGTGAGCGCGTGCGACGCGTCGAGGATGGCCTGGTCGGTCGTGGCGAGCGTGGCGTCACTGTAGGCGCCCCCCGCCTCCAGCGTCACGGGATTACTGCATCCGGTCTGAGCGACCGGCAGCCCCACTGCGAGCAGCGAGGCGAAAAGCCAAAATTTTAAGGTTTTCATAAAAAGTGAAACGAGTCTAGCGGCCGCGGTCGCCCAGTTGGACCCCGCCGATCTTCTCGTGATTGGTCCGGCCGAAGTAGAAGCCAATCACCAGGGAAAGAATATTCCCCATCAGCATGAACGCCTCCTGGCCCACGGACATCTGTTTGTCGGTCGAGGCGGCGGCGGCGATCAACAGCGACAGCCGCGCGGCGACGCCCAGCACGGTAATGACGACGACCAGCGCGATCAGGGCCTGCATATACTCCCAGATGACATTGATCGAGCGCTGCCCGGCCGTCCGCAGATCGTCCTCGGCGGTGGTCGTGGGCGCCGTGTTCTTGTCCCCGACCACGGCCGGCGCAGACACCGGAGTCGTGGTCGTACGCGCGAACAGCGGCACCTTGGACGTGGTTTCCCCCGCGTCGTCGAAGGGCGCCGTTGTGACCGTCTTGACCGGCAGTTCCACGGGCATGGGGCACGGGGCGTGGAGGGCGGTGGCAGTTACTTGGCGGTGGCCGTCAGGGCGGGATTGGTTGGCGGGACGGCGGGCAGTTC
>Ga0302321_100000411_pt1 | contig 37246 bp, 29 predicted proteins | sample Fen_T0_1_FD_202505 | JGI IMG/M metagenome (GOLD analysis project Ga0302321, IMG submission 202505) | Peat permafrost microbial communities from Stordalen Mire near Abisko, Sweden - Fen_T0_1 | ecosystem: Environmental > Terrestrial > Soil > Wetlands > Permafrost | place: Sweden: Abisko... | reverse complement strand
CTTCGCAACAAACCACCTTGCGACTTGCTAACAGGCTTCACCAACTCGCCTGTGAGAGACACTCTCTGGAATATTGGTATCTTCGATACCTTTGCGCTCATGCTGGGCGCACACAAAAGCTTGCTGCAAGCGGGCGACTGTGCGTTATTGAAGTGTGTGGTTCTTTATTTATTTTTATCACGTTGGAGAGGGCGCAGATTTTAATCGCCCGCCTTCAGCATGCCAAACATTGACGGTCATTTATTAAATTAGGACTGCTAAAAAAAATAGACAATGAAGGATTATAAAGAATTTACATTTGGTTGGTTACTTTTTGTTTTACTAGTTCCAATTCATCTTGTAATGACATACTTGTATATAAATGACATTGGGGACAGACCGATGGGAACAAATGGGTACATTATAGTTACGGTGACACTAATACTTATATATTTTCTCTTCTACGGAATGACGACCAAAATAACTTCGGACACGATTACAGTATCATTTGGTGTTGGACTGATTAGAAAGAAAATACAATTAAAAAGAGTAAAGACCGTGGACACAATTAAATCGGCTTGGTACCACGGGTGGGGCATAAGAATAATTCCCAATGGGACTTTATATAATATTAGTGGTACTGACGGAGTCGAGTTAAAATTTAACGACATGAATACAATAATTAGAATCGGGACAAAGGACTCCGCGACATTAAAAAAGGAGATTGAAAAAAGATTAGTGTAAATAAACACCCGCCAACAAAAATGTTTATGCCAGCTTGGGGTGACGCGTAAATTTGAAGTTTTGTTTTCTTAATTTCGTTCGGCAACGTGGGACAGTGAAGCGCTTCGAATTTCCGCCACTGCTTATGCACAAACGTTAGCAGCAACCCTTAGCGACTTTGTAAACTATTAGGACAACGAAGCAAATAACATAATGACAGAGAACAATCGAACCAATCTAGACCTTTTACAGGCAACGGCTCTGACAACCTTGCTTGTCGGGACAATTGGCTCACTCTATTTTATGTTTAATGTAGGAAGTAATCAAAAGTCAATTATTTTGCTCGGACTTTTTACTGGTTGGGTGACGTCACCATTCGTTGGACTTTTTGTCGCATTACGACTTACAAAACGTTGGACTGGGAAAACATCTACTTGGTTTTACTCGACAGTGTTTCTTTTGACTGTTGTTTCTCTTGCCGCTTATAGTGGAGTATTAACACCTTCACAGACAAAAGCTGCTTTTAACTTTCTTGTCGTTCCATTTTTATCTTGGTTAGTTATCTTGACAATTTTATTCATCTCAAAGAGACAGAATTTAAAATAGCGACAATCAAAAACGAAGGAACATTTTTGACAGAATTACTTTCATTGGTTACAGCGGACAATATTCTGAATCGAAAACAATAAAATGTAAATGATCGAAACTAAAATCGGGTATGCTGCTAACAAACGTGTTTATGCTAGCTGCGGGCGAAGGTTAAATTGAAGTTTAGTTTTTATATTTCGTTTAGGCACGTGGGACAATACGCGGCTTCGAAATCCGCAGCCGTCATAAACACGGGTCGTTAGCGACAATGCCCTTTTGACAAGTGGACTTAACAAGACAGTCAGTGGAGAATTTACAGTATCTTATACTAGAAGAGATTTACCTACGACACAGTAATAGGACTGGGACATCCCTAAACGCTTTCATTGAAAAGTTAAAACGAAGTCCTGGTGACATAGAATTCACAAAGGACATCAAAACGGTTCTTGTTGACCTTGAGGAACGGGAAATTGTGACTTGGAAAGCGGAGCTAATGACAAGTAAGGGTGGTGGTTTCCCGGACAATGAAAGTTTCAAAAACGGGTTAGGCACGATTAACCTCCGGTAAAAATTATCTGCCTGAACACGATCAGATAATTGAAAATTGGTGAAGAGTTTTTCTTCGAATGCTTTTCGTCCTTGCATGGGCGCAAGATAATTTTCTTTTTATATTTAGGGTAGTTGTGCAACATGCACAAAGTGCATAATCAATGCCGGGGTTCAGTGTAAATTTGTAGTTTAGTTTTTCAAATTACGTTTGGTGTCGTGGGACAGTGACGCGCTTCGAATATTGGCACATTTGCTTGTCACACATTCCCGCGCGATACCAAAGCAAGCAAAAGAGCCAAGAGTTTCTCAGGTTTGACAAGGGAGGATGACTGTGTTTATTCTTTTTTTGACATCTTGGGGTTTAATAAGATATTCAAAACAAATAATTACATAATGAAAAGGCAATTAACATTGGCTCTGCTTGTAATTTCACTAAACAGTTTTTCGCAACAAGTTCAAGATGTGGACTCCTTACGAAAAATATACTTCGACAAGCAAAAAATTGTAAGTAATCAATTTACAAATGAGTATTACCCGAACAGACCTCAAATTTATTCCCTCGATGAGAAGAAATTTATAGATAAAGTTCAATCCCTAAAAGCTCCGTTTGAAATAGAAGCTAACAACTATAGAAAACTATATGAAAGTGTCGATGGGGAATTTATCGCGAGTGAACTTCGAGACATTGAATATTTCTTTGACGGTATAATTCAAGATTATCCATATTTTCATCAGAACCATACGGGTAAAAAGGTCGTACTGTCGACCGAAACTCAGAAAAGACTAAACAAGCATTTGCAAGATTTTAACAATCCGGCACTGCTTGCAAGCAGGGACTTTAAAAGTTATATAGAAGGCTTCCTAAGACATCAATCTTCTCTTGAGGTTGAAAAAGCTATTTATAAAACATCAGATAATAAAAGACTTCAAGCTTATCTTAATTTAATTCCCAAGCATTTTTCAAATCAGGAGTGTAATGATTTTTGGCAGTACAATTATATCAACGCACACATTGATGAATGGGGTAGTAAAAACTTGGAAGGTATAGTTAAACAATTCCATGCCTCTTGCAAAAATGAAAGTTATAAGAGAATAATTGACTCACTCTATACAGAAAGTACCAATTCAAGGAAAGACCATCTTATAAAAACATATAAAACTGTTGACGGATACAACCTCGATATCCATATTTTTCTTCCAGATAGTATTGATAAAACTAAGAAAAACCCTGTCATGGTTTATTTCAGTGGCGGTAGTTGGACAAAGGGAAACCCCGAATGGGCTTTTTATGGTTGTGCGAGTTATGCGAAAAAAGGTTGGGTTGGTGTATCCGTGGAATACAGACTGGCAGACCGTCACGAAACAACACCGTTTGAAGCAGTTAAGGACGCAAGGAGTGCCATTCGTTGGTTACGAATGAACGCTGATGTTTATAATATTGACACAACCCGCATTGTGGCCACTGGTAATTCAGCAGGCGGGCATTTAGTTTTAACGACAGCTTTAGCAAACGAGTGGAATGAAGATAGCGACAATCTAAATTATAGTGCATCACCGAATCTATTATTAATTAATTCTGGAGTGTACAATTTGTACGCGGAGAGTAACACCGACTGGATAACAAGAGACCTGGCAGACAAAACCTTAGCCAAGAAAATATCACCTATTCATCTATTAAAAAAAGGGCTTCCCCCAATGCTAATCATTCATGGGACAAATGACCAGAGCGTTGCTTATTCATCAGCAAAAGCTTTTGCAGTAGAAATGGAAAAATTGGGTAATGCCTTTGAGTTTTACACGCTAGAAGGAGCTCCGCATGCTATCTGGTTTGACAGAAGGTTTTCAGGTAAAGTAGCTGCGCTAAGAAAGGATTTTTTGAAAAAATATGGATATGAATAAATCCTGAACGATTAACTCAAAGACGAAACTATTATAGATGAGTAAAGTACATTACTACCAGGAGCGACCATTACGTTGCAGACTTGAAACTGACATCGACTTACATAAAGATTTATGCTTCGAATTGCAGCACCAATACCAAAGCCGCTCAACTTCAACTTACATCCAAAGCTTTGGCATCCGTGCTTCTCAGTAGCGGTTGGCCGCGGCACTGTGCACAACAAAAGCTATAACCATTGGCGGGTGATGAGTAAGTATAAAGTTTTATCTTCGCCATTACGTTTGGTCACTGTGGACAATAACGGTTTCAAAAGCCGCCACTGGTTATAGCCAAACGTTGTGCCACATGCGCTTAGACAGATTGGATCAACGAAATAAAGATGAACGACCAAATTAGAGCTTTAGCAATCGGACTCCTAGCAAGCACCACTTGTTTTTGACAAAATGATTTAACCGACAAGCTGAGACGTCCTGTTCCAGAGTTGCCTCGGGCAGATTTGACTTCGGTTAAAATGAGTAACGACACAATTGCAAAGTTGATTCAAATAATCAACTCAAATCCTCCTAACGACTTTAGGGGAATGGTAGTAATAAAAGACAACAAATTGATTGTGGAAGAATACTTTAATACGTTTTGGAGAGAGACGATTCACGATATTCGATCCGCTGGTAAGAGCGTAACGTCTTTACTTTTAGGAATAGCCATTGACAAAGGGTTGGTAAGCACTGAACAAAGTATTTATGATTTTTTCCAAAGCCCTAAATTTAATCAACCTAAAACGGACGGACATCGAAATATAAATATCAAACACCTGCTTGCGATGTCTTCTGGCCTTAATGCAGACGATGATGATGGCAATTCACCTGGCCGCACAGGCAACTGGCTGACAGAAGATCACTGGGTGAACTTTGCAAGTTCTCTGCCAATGATTTTTGAGCCAGGACAGAAATTCGTTTACAATGATGTTTGCCCAATGCTTGTTGGCGCAATTATAGAAGAGACATCAGGTAAGAAACTTTCAGACTTTGCAAAAGAAAATCTTTTCTCTCCACTGGACATCAGGGAGTATTACTGGTACACTGCTCCAAATAGCAGTACTGTACCGATGGGGAATTTATATTTCTCAACATTGGACTTTGCAAAACTTGGACAATTAGTAATCAATAAAGGTCACTGGCAAGGAAAGAAGATTATTAGTTCGACATGGATCAATGAGATGTTAATAAAGCAACTTGACATAGATGATGGTGTCGCTAATGGATATGGATATTTTTGGTGGCGTGCTACAAAAAACGTCAATAACAAAAAATATGACTGCATTTACGCATCAGGAAATGGAGGTAATGTATTGTTTATTGTGCCAAGTGAGAATTTAATGGTCTGCTTGACATCTAGTGCATACGGACAACGGTATGGATATCGAAGAAGTCGTGATATTTTTGAATTTGTCTTGAGGTCATTGAATAAAAACTAATACCACTTGGACAAAAGAATAAGGCCGGACGCGCGCGAGGCACAACATTGTGTTTATGACAGCTTCGGGTGACGTGTTAATTTGAAGTTTAGTTTTTATATTTCGTTTTGACACGTGGGACAAGACGCGGCTTAGTCGGACGAGAGGGTTTACGTTTTTGACCATGAAGAAGTAGTTGAAAAATGCTTTGACGAAAAGAAAAGAACATTCGACTACTGGGACGCGTTTGATAAATACGACACGGTGGAGAGGTATAGAATTAGTATGCAAGAGATTTTTGAATGAGCTCGTGGACGAAAACGTCTTACAACAGACACCTTAAAAACAATGAAGAAACTTGACCACCATAAGAAAAAGGAATTCCAGGTCGAACGCCTTGCCTTTTTCAGTGACGCGGTGTTCGCCATTGCTATTACTCTTTTAATTATTGAAATCAAAGTTCCTGATCTACATGGGCATTCGGTTTCTGAACATTCATTTTTAGAAGCCTTTTCCTTATTAGTACCCAAGCTGATGGGATTTATTTTGAGTTTCTTTATCATCGGACTGTACTGGTCTCTGCACCACCGACTGTTTGGTTATGTTATAAACTATAATGGAAAATTAATTTGGCTTAATCTACTATTTCTGTTTTCAATAGTTTTAATGCCCTTTTCATCCGCAGTTTATAGCGAGTACTCTATGCCTGAATATGTCAGATTGATATCCCCGTATGTTGTTTACGTTGTAAATATTTGCTTAACAGGATTTACAAATTTTCTAATATGGAGTCTTATCGGTAATCCTAAAAATGAATTGACGGAAGATTTTCCAAAAGGCGACTTTCTGCAAAAAACTAAAATTCGTTCATTACTCTTACCCTCCGTTTTTGTCTTCTCTTTATTGATCTCATGGTTAGTTGACCCCATACTTGGAAGGTTCGTATTATTTTTGATTCCAATAGTAATGGCTCTTGCAAGAAATAAAAAAACAGAATAGTGAGGGGAAAAGATTGACGTTGTCAATCCGCAATCAAGGCCAAACAGATTTTGTCGGACTTCTGTCTCAACTAACAACTTAGGAAATACAAGGTTACGAATGGCGAGGAGAAGGCCACACAGCCAACACCAAAATACTTCTGCAATAGCGCGTTGACGTGTAGGCTATAAGTTTTTATCTTCGTTCAACCTTTGGGTTCGGGGACAGGACGCGGCTTCGGAAGCGCACCACCTGCAGAAATACAAACGTTACAGGCAATTGCAAACAATATGACAGCCGTAAAGAAGGTTAAAGAATTTTGAGTCTAAAATGAAACCCCTATTTTTGGGGAAGCTTACAACGTTACCTGATTGCCATTAAGAGTGGCAACAATGCCGAGCAATGCTTTTTGTAAATTCTCTTTGATTTCCTCCTGATTCATGCCCTGTAAGTAAGTACCTAATTTAATAAAAGTTCAAAGCATATGTATCGGGATGCAAGATCCCTTACTATCCCGAACATAATCGCTATAACAGTTTAAAAATCAATACGGTAGAAACAAAGAGAATTACTTTGACAATGTTAACGTGTTACTCAAACATAAATGTATTATTTCCTTTAATCCCCATAATGCGCCCTCCTTTAAATGTGGTTTCTAACCAAGTGAAATTCAATTGCAGATTTTTTTCCGTGATCTCACTAATTGTCACTTGCACTCCATCGCCTCGTATAATTAATGTAGAAGAATTCTTAGCATAAGACCACGTGCCATTATCTGCCCACACATCACCTCCATTAGTTGCTGTGTATTTTCCTGGTGAAAATTTTAGGGTCATGTTGCTAAACGCAGAAGTCTTATCCATTCCGTCAACTTCAACTTTTTTCACGATCCACGTCTTTTGCAATAACAAATCGGGTTGGGGGTCATTCTTATGCTTGCAAGCGGTGCTCGCCAATAAGACTACGCATATAGCGAAAACGAAAGAATGTCTTTGTGTGAATTTTGTCATGATTATATGAGTTTTAAAATTATTGTTTTATGAATTTAAGCGCGTTGAACTGCGCTGACTCGTACAATTGCAGCACATATTCCCCGGGCGATAGTTTGTCAGTGTAAATTAGCAGTTGTCCGTTCTTTACTTCATATTGAATGCCTTGATCGGCACCAGATGCATTGAGAACTCTACACTGCACATGTTCGCTAACATTAGTAACCGTTAAGTAGGCATTGGTAGGGTTGGGATAGCCGTAAATGGAGAGTGGGTGCGCCAGCTCATGAATACCGGTTACAATGATGACGAAGTCTGCTGAGAATGGGCTTACACACCCACTTACTGCTACTTGTACGGTATAAATGCCATCGCTGGGAATTACTAATGTATTGGAGGTAGCACCGCTTATCGATTCTCCATTTAGATACCATTGATTGCCCGAAGCAGCTGAAGAAGTAAGCACAGGGGCTGATGTCGTGCTGAAGTCTGAAGTTATTGTTGGTGTTGGAATTGAACATGCAACTTGCCTTGATATCGCTATCACTTTTGTTCCGCTTATACCGGATGCGTCGTTAGCAGAAGCTTTCACGGTTACCGTGCCGTTTCCGGTTGCCGTTAACAAACCTGAGGTATTGATGGTGGCGGAGCCGGTGCCATTCGTTACTGACCAAGTTACCGAGGTTACTGTAGCATTTGCTGGCAGCACTGTTGCACTCATCTGTGAGGTTCCACCTGCTGTCGAAATATCGGCACCACTTGCCGCAATAGAAGTGACTAAGATACTGGGCGCCTGACCAGAGATGGTAATTACTTTTGTTCCGCTTATACCGGATGCATCGTTAGCAGAAGCTTTCACGGTTACCGTGCCGTTTCCGGTTGCCGTTAACAAACCCGAGGTATTGATGGTGGCGGAGCCAGTGCCATTCGTTACTGACCAAGTTACCGAGGTTACTGTAGCATTTGCTGGCAGCACTGTTGCACTCATCTGTGAGGTTCCACCTGCTGTCGAAATATCGGCACCACTTGCCGCGATAGAAGTGACTAAGATACTGGGCGCCTGACCAGAGATGGTAATTACTTTTGTTCCGCTTATACCGGATGCATCGTTAGCAGAAGCTTTCACGGTTACCGTGCCGTTTCCGGTTGCCGTTAACAAACCTGAGGTATTGATGGTGGCGGAGCCGGTGCCGTTGGTTACCGACCAGGTTACAGTAGATATAGTTGCATTAGCAGGTAATACTGTTGAGCTCATTTGCAATGTTCCTCCAACTGTAGAAATTGTGGTGGCATTGCCTGCCCCCGTCACGGTAATGGCATTTACTAAAACTGTAGAACCTGTCGATGTTCCACTTACAGCAACGTTCTGCGTGACTGCTCCTGTAGCTGTTACTTGAACATTTCCGGAATGGCTTCCTGCAATGGTCGGGTTATAACGTACGTACACGGACGTGCTAGCAACCACACCACCAATAGGTATAAGGTCAACAGACGAACCAAATCCAGATGTGGTAGAAAGTGAAACTTCAAATGGGGCAGGCGGAGTTACAGTAATGGGATTACCTGCAAGGTTAGAGCCGGCGACGGAAAAGGTTTTACTCACAGACGGTGTGCCAACCGTTGTGGAAAATGCGCTTACTGTTCCCGACACACTTATTGTCGGTTGTAAAATTGTTGCACTTATAATAGCGGAATTACCAGATTGACCTGCAGCATTATATGCAGATACTTGAAAATAATACGTAGTGCCAACGGTCAATCCATTAAAAACACGATTTATTGAATTTTGACTAACGGGATTTATGATAAAACCTGGGATAGGCGTAGTACCCCACTTTACGATGTAGCTGTCTTCATTTATTACGTCGTTCCAGGCTAATGTAATTTGATTAGGTCCGGTAACCGTTGCAGTTACATTAGTCGGTGTTGCTGGAATGGATATAGCATAAGGATAAAGAGAATAATGTGAATAGAAAGAATTCTGTCCACCCAAGACATAGGCAAGGCGATAATAGTACGTGTTATCCGGATTAATGTTTGTGTCACTGTACGTTATGCTATTGGCAGCGGGAGAAGCTATCGCGACAAATGAAGAGGTATTATTAACCGAGCGTTCTACAATATAATTACTCTCTCCGCTAACGTCTGTCCATGCTAGTGTTACCGTACTTCCTGTTATACTTGCATTAAATCCAGTAGGGGCAACCGGAGGTGGAGATGTAGGTATTACCAAAGACACTTCGTTTGAATATACCGAGTAAATTTTACCACCGCCACTCGCTCCAAATGCCTCGTAAGTTGCTACTCTAAAGTAATAAGTTGTACCTGGAGTTAGCCCCGTTATCTTCCAATTACTAATGAACTTATTGTTTGAGTCGACATATAAAGAATAGCTTGTGTTGTTATTAGCCGATAGCTGCACGAAGTAACCATCAACATTTGCTATCAAATTCCAGTTTAAAGAGATGCTGGTGGGTGAGCTTAGCTCAGCAAAAATAACAGTAGGTGGAACAACAGGAATAGTGATTGATAGCTCGTTAGAATAAGAAGAATATCCTGACGCATTTTTTTGTCGTATTCTAAAAAAGTAAGTAATACCCTGACTAAGCCCCGAGGCAATAGTTGTATTGAAATCAGCACCTAGGTTAATGACGTTACTATAGCTGGTATTATTACCCACTGATTGTTCAATCTCATAAATACTTTCGGTATCAGAGTCAGTCCAATTTAACTTCACGGAGGTGTTCGAAAAAGGCACAGCTGTTAGGTCGGTAATAGTATTCGGTACTGGCAATGGTGTGGTAGGCGTATACTTCCAAAGTTCTATACCATTGTGTCCATCATCAGCAATAAAAAATAGATTACTGCCACTTACCGTTAATTTAACTGGATTAGCATTGGGTGGAACTGAAACCTGGTTAACATCCAAAACTAGGGCAGTGCCTGCTGGTGTTCCATCCGTTTCCCACAACTCAGTTCCCGTCAGGGTTGTAGTAGCTGCAAAGTATACTTTGCCATTTGCTGGCAAGTAGGTAAAGAACTCAGGAAGAGAACTTGCTGCACCGCTGTTAATGTCCTTTACCAGCACAGCATTCGTACCATCACTTTTCCAAAGCTCAAAGCCGCTGCCGGCATTCGTTGCGGTGAAGTAAAGTGTGCCATTCATATTGACAATGTTCCCCGGGTTGCTTCCGGCGGAACTTACCAACATGGTACCGGCACTTGTCCCGTCTGTTTTCCATAAACCGGAAACGGTTCCATCCTGTCCACCAAAGTAAGCGGAGGTTCCTATAACACAGAAGCCGCCAGAAAAATGAGGGGCGGAATTAAGCATTGAGTTGTTTGATGCACCATCAATATTTTTAATCATTGTAGTACCGGCTATCGTGCCATCACTTATCCAGGGTTCATTGCCATTGACTCCATCATTTCCAACAAACAATAATCTGTTATTAAAATCGGTAAAAGACCCAACGACACCACTTATTCCAGCATTTGGATTAACATCTTTTAAGAAAGTTGTATTGGCGGCCGTCCCATCCGTCACATATAATTCCAATCCCGTATTAGACCCATTATTCGCAGTAAAGTAGACCTTAGTTCCTACAACAAGCAACTGAGTTTGGGGTGCCAATCCATTGCCTGCCCCCGGTGCTATATCTTTTACCATGGACGTACCTGCAGATGTTCCGTCACTACTCCAGAGCTCATAACCATTAGTTCCATCATTTGCGATAAAAAATATTTTACTTCCGATATTAACAATCTTTTTTATTAAGGTTGCGCCACTGGAGGTTCCTGGAAAAATATCTTTTACAAGTAAAGTGCCTGCAGCCGTGCCGTCACTCTTCCACAACTCACGGCCATTGGTGGCATCGGTGGCCGTGAAGTAGAGGATGCCATTTGCGCTAAAAACGTCATCTATAGCCGGATCTAACGCGAAATTAGTAACCATGGAAGTTCCGCCTTTAGTACCATCACTTTTCCATAATTCCTGTCCATTTACGCCATCATCAGCGCTACCAAAATAAAGCGTGCCATTCACTTGCGTGACGTTCCCGACGCTGAATTTAAATCCGTCTGCAACCGGGTCTATGTTTTTAACAAGAGCAGGTTGTGACCATGATGAGAAAGAGAGACAAATAAGGAGGTAACCGAGTAATAATCGTTTCATAGTGTTTTAAAGTTTAATTACTGCGAGTATACTTTGGCCGATCAAAAGGTGCACAAATGAGTATGTATACATGTGGTATACATGGGTTAAATAGGATGATTTAGGGGTATATGGTCAATAAATGAGAGGATATTTATGATTAGAAGAGGTGACCATCTTTCGCTAAACGGTACTCAGAATCATATTATATTTGATGACCATCCTCGAAGCGTCCTAAAGATTAGGGTTGTCGTTAGTCGGGATTTCTCGGGATTTATGAGGTGCCGCATCGATTTTATATTGTGCAAAAGCACCAGATATTAAATTGCGTCTCGAATGAAAATAAACGTGGTCCGAGAAAGGTGTCATCAGCAAGTGAACCTCAGCTTACATGTTGGTAACCGCTTTTAAACCTTAACCGGCCAAATGATTTTGGTTTTTCCGTTAATACAGACGACCTTCTGCGTGTTGGTCTATAAAAATTTAAGAAGGCGTACCGTCAAGGCGAAATGATAATAACGAAACTGGCAGTCACCTATAAAGAGTTGATGAATTCTAAAAGGTTATCTTCTGTTTGGAGATTGAATTTTTTTCGCAGCCGGTACCGTGCAACTTTTACACTATCAGGCGAGATTCTTAAAATGGCGGCCGCCTGTTTCATATTCAAATTTAATTTTATCAAAGCGCATAATTTTATATCTGCTGCTCCCAGATCTGGGAAACGTTCACGTAGCCTGATAAAAAAATCGGTATGCACCTCTTCGAAGAAAAGTTTAAAATCTTCCCAGTCCTTATCGACTGCAAGACCATGATCAACGATTCGGCTCAATTTTTTAAAATGGTCGACTTCGTTGCTCGACCTTTTAAGAATCGATTCTACACTCTCTTTCACTTCCTCGAGCATTTCATTTTTTTGCACCATGCTTAGGGCGTAGGTAGTAAGTGATTTATTTTTATAGGCAATTTCTTTGCGTAGTTCTTCTTCCTTTAGTTTGGAAGCTTTTAGTTCGGCCTCCGTTAATGCTCGTTGCGTATTATGCAATTCTTTTTGGTGCACAAGCAACTGCCTGTTTTTTTGAATTTTGGACCGTTGCCATGAAAGCGCTAGTCCTGCAATAAGTAATAATGCGATAGAAGCAATGACAGTTCTGTTTCGTGATAATGTGGTAATCTCATTATCTTTCTTTAGCAATTGTATGGAAGCTTCTTTTCTATCTAATTCGTAAGATGTTTGTAGGTTGGCAAGGGTAACTAATGATTGCTCATTAAAAAGTGAATCTTTAAGTGAGGAATATTGCTCGTAAAGCGCCAAGGCCTCGTTGGTTCTACCCATTTCTTTATAGCAACGAGAAAGATCCTTATATAGCCCTGCAAGCTCCGTTCTGGAATTTCCTTTTTTTGCTAAGGCAATGCCTTCTAAAAAATATTTCTCTGAAGTTTTAAAACCCTTTAGTTCAACATGAATTCTACCCATTCCAGAAAGAGCCATTACCGCATTGGAAAAGAAACCTTTTTCACGACTTACCGCCAAAGCATGCTCACGGTATTTCAACGATTTCGGATAGTCCCTAAGCTCAAGGTATATATTGCTGATGTTGTTATAGCATGTTGCCAGACCTTTGTAACTCTTCAGCGAATCAAAAATTGTGCGTGCTTTGGATTGATAATAGAGCGCGCGACTATAATCTTTTTGATTTATAAAGATATTTCCAATGTTGGCATACGATCCGGCCACATTTTCCGGGCTATTATCCTCTTTGAACAATGCAAGGGCTTTCGTATAAGCTTTAAGCGCTTCTTTTTGATTATTTTGATTCTTATACGCTACCCCAAGACTGTTATAAGTTCTGGCTTCAACATCCATATCATTCAGTTCTTCAGATAACTTAAGTGACTTTAAAAAAAAATTAATAGCTTTTGGGAAGTCTCCAAGTTTGGAATACACCATACCTAAATTGGACAGGCTGCTAAGGTGTTTTGCATGCTTGCTTAGTCGCACAAATATCTCATCAGAGGTATTATAAGCCTGAATAGCTTCTGCGTAATTTCCTTTTACCCAAAAGTAAATACCCAAGTCGGTGTAACTATCGCCGATGCCGATATCGTCATGTAAAGCCACCGCCAGTCGATAAGATGAGTCTCTGTAATGCAGTAACGAATCTGGAAACGTGCTCCAAAAAGAGTACGCCTTCTTGTGAAGGTCTCTAACTGCTGAAGTATCAGGAGTTTGTGCGCCTGAAGTAAAATAAATAAAGATGAGACAATTAATACTGAGCAAACGAACCATTCCCTTTTTAGATATTATCTCAATTAATAAGTGCAAACTATTAAATAAAAATTAGATTTGTTTGTTTTGGATTTATTACGCCAGGGATCCCTTCTCCTCGGCCTGTGTCCTCACCATAGTCGTTAACTTAAGAGGGATAATGAATTTAGAACTTGATAGTGTGTTCGTTTTCCAGCAGGTGCCTCACATGGGGTATTCTCGATCAATGGTAGGAAAATTTGTTTGAGCCAAAGTTGAAGGGGAACCGGATAAGTACACACTCTTTATTTCACTGACAGTGGACGGTGTAGAAAAGTTGGCAGAATTAAAGGACTTGGAGATAGTAGCGGGACAAAATAGTTTTAGGAAACAGATTACTCTGAATGGAATAAGACGTTATGTGAGAGAATAATGGGCAGCTGCCAACAAAATGTATGCAAGATTGCAGGGCTCAGTTTAAGTTTGTAGTTTAGTTTTCAAATAACGTTTTGTTGTGTGGGACGATTAGTGTTTCAAAAACCAGTAACCTCGCATACATAAACGAGAGCTGCTATAAAACAAAACGCTCCTTGAAAGGTTATAACTAAATGGCCAACGGATATAACCAGGAATATATTCGTCCTAACTAAAGGATTAAAGACCATTCGCGCCGGGATCACAGTTCCTATCAGTTTAATGCAGTACCACACGTACTGTGGAATAGAGAAGAAACCCTAGAAACCTATGTAACCTATTTGAGAGAGAAGAAATTGACGAAAGGAGGTGAAGAAGAAATGAAAAAATTTGTGTTTGTGCTTTATTCTAAAACCATGAGACCACCGGATGTGCGTAAAGAGGAGATGAAAAAAAACATGGATAAATGGATGGCATGGTTCGCAACATTTAAAGATAAAATGGTTGACGGAGGAAATCCATTTAGAAATGATGCAAAATCGGTAACTGCAGAAGGTATTGAAACCATTCTAGGGGATGAATGGCCAGCAATAGGCTATACCATCATCAATGCCAAAGACATGGATGAAGCAACTAAAATTGCTAAAGGATGTCCAGAGCTCGAGAGTGGTGGAGCAGTACGTGTCTATGAAGTAATGCCAATCTAATCCTCTGCCCGAAGGGCTAACCTAATGCCGGCTTAACCTGGGAGCCTGGTCCGCGACAAAAGGCGACTCAGGTTGAAGCCGATGTTAGAAGGCTGTTCTTCTTTAAGCGCATCACGACTGAAAGTCTTGCACACGTGAAAAAAACAAAAAGGCGCGGCCTTGCGAATGAAAAGCGTAGGCCAGGTGGCCTAGCGCGGACCCCGGCTGTCATCTGCGCTGGCCCTCTGCAACAAAATCTTTAACCCTAACTAACATGCCATCTGTCGTCGCTCAGAATGTTGACATGATTACTGGTTAGCCTGACTTCATTACCAGCGAGCTTAAGGTCATTACTAATTAGGCTTCGATCTTTACTCCATGTGGACAAGTGAGCGTCTTCGTGACAACTTGGACTTTGGAAAAAATAATAACTCGTAACACAAGCCGACAATTAGACCTAAATAAACAATGAAGTACCAGGCCTATTTCCCTTTGTTGTTATTTATTTCGATGACTGCTCTTAACTTAAATTGTAACTAAAACAAATCAAATATGTCAATTATTAAGCATAATCCTGAGGGATTGTTTCCTCCTTATCGTAATTATAGTCATGCCGTTGAAGTCAAAGGAAATTCTAGCCTACTTTTTATAAGCGGACTAAACGGTTATCGATCAGACGGACAAACAATGCCAGAGACTTTTGAGGAACAAGGTGAATTAATTTGGCAACATATTGGGACAATCTTAAAATCAGCGGATATGAGTTATCAAAATGTTGTTTCCATCAGAACCTATTTAGCTGACCCATCATATGACGAAGCCAACGTACAATTGAGAATGAAATACATGGGTGACAATCGGCCTTCGTCTACAGTTGTTGTTTCACAACTGCTTGAGAAGAAATGGAAGATTGAAGTTGAAGTAGTTGCAGCTAGATGACAATCAGGCGCTACAATTAGCGGTGTTATGTACGGAGCACGTCAGGTGGAAGTAACCAAGACGGGTTCTTAAAACACGCTGAGAATTACGAAATTATTAATCCAGCTGATGTTGGTGTTCCTTCTTCATCCATTTTACTTACGGCTAGAAGCGGGCGGGAGGCCTTGAAACACCGCATGGAATTATTGGGTTACAAATACGAGGAGAAGAACTCAACACGCTCTATGAAAACTTTCTCATCGTTGCTGATGAGAAGAAGGAAGTGAACAACGAGGACTTGATTATGCTTGCAGCAAACTTACCCGTCTTGCATCGATAGGCATCTTCAAGATTTAGCCGATTTTAATAGTTGGCTCTTCAGTTGAATGTTCTCTTTCATGCCTCTTACGTTCAGCCAAATAGAATAGAGGAGGAATGACAATTGGGGCGAAAATTAGTGTGCTGGTCAATCCTCCAATGATTACCGTTGCCAATGGACGCTGAACATCAGAACCAATACCTGTACTGATTGCTGCAGGAACCAATCCCACAATTGCCACTACCAGAATAGAAAGTATTGCACGCACCTGCTCGCTGGATGCGAGAATGATAATTTCTTTCAAGCTACTTTCATGATGAGTTTCCTCCATTCTCTTAATAGCGGAAACTAGTAATGTACCAGCCATTACTGAAATGCCGAAGATCGACACAAAACCAACGCCGGCCGACACGTTAAAGTGATACCCTCGAATAAAAAGTGCAAGAATTCCACCTGCCAAAGCAAACGTAATACACGACATTGTAACCAATGTATGCCTGGTGTTTTTGAAAAGAGAGAATAGCAGTACGCCAACTAAAACAACGGTGAGCGGGATAGTTACCGAAAGCTGTTTACCTGCTCTCTCAAGGTTTTCATACTGCCCACCATAGATAATCTTATAGCCCTTAGGGATGTGCAACGAGCGATTTATCTTTGACCCGACTTCAGCAACAAAACCTCCCTGGTCGCGGCCTCGGATGTTAGTTCTCACAGTTACCATTCTCTTCCCATTGATCCGATAAATGTTGGTCTGACCTTCCACATAACTTATATCAGCGAGCTGGCTCATGGGAATGAGTGCACCACTTGCAGAGGGGACTTGAAGGTCTTTGATATCTTGAACTGTACTTCTGCTTTCGGGCAAAAACCTGGCTACAATATCGTAACGCTTATTTCCATCGTACACTTTGGAAATCACTTTGCCACCGATAGCCGCTTCGATCATCTCCTGAATATCGCTTACATTAATTCCAAACCTTGCGGCATTTTCACGATTGATATTAATTGCCAATTGAGCTTGTTCTCCTTCTTGTTCTACATTGACAGCAACGGCGCCTTGCATATCGCGAACGATATCTGCAATGCTGTCAGCCTTTGTTCTCATAAATTCTAAGTCGTCGCCTACAATCGAGATAGCAAGATCGGCGGCACTTCCTGTTACAATTTCCATTACCTGGTCAATAATGGGTTGACCAGTAGAAAAGAAAGCTCCCGGAAACTCATTTTGTAATTGAGTTTGCATTCGGGCTACTAAATCTTTTTTCTTGATCGTATCACTCCAAAGTTTGTATTCTTTCAAGCCGACTAAAATTTCAGTCCGGTTAGTTGGAAAAGGGTCAGTGCCGTCATCGTTGCGGCCGGTTTGTGTGATGACGTAGTCAACAGGTGGATAAGAGGCAATAATCTCCCGAATTCTGGGAGCAATTTTAGCATTCTCTTGAATCGTTACCCCGGCTGGCATAAAGCATCTCAAGAAAATAGATCCTTCATCCAGTTCGGGTAAAAACTCAGTACCCAACGTGGTTCCTAAAAAGATAAGAGAACTAACAATAGCGAAGCAAATAACTACGATTGATGTGGGAAGCCTCAATAAGGTTACCAAGCCGCGTTCATAACTTTTCTCCACCCAATTGAGTACAGGGTTCTTTCTGTGCGGTATTGGCTTCTCAAAATTAGCTAATGCCTTTTTATAAGCGAATGATATCAATACAGGAATAAGAGTCAGTGCACAAATCATGGAGCCAACAACCGCAAATGCCAGGGTTAATGCCATTGGAGAAAAGAGTTTCCCTTCCACCCGGGTCATGGTGAGGATAGGCATGTAAGCCAACATGATGATGGTGATAGAGAAAAATATTTCTCGTCCCACTTCTTGCGCAGATAGAAGCGTGATTTTAATAATCCCTTGCTCTTTTTCCTCTGGAGTTGCGTTCCTGTATTTACGAATAAGATGCTCAGCCATAATACAGGCTCCATCTACGATAATTCCAAAATCGATTGCCCCCAAGGAAAGTAAATTCGCCGGAATGCCCGTCAACCGCATGAGGATGAAAGCAAACAAAAGTGCAAATGGAATGGTAAGGGCAACAACAAATGCTGATCGTATGCTTCCTAAAAAGAAAACAAGAATGATAACAACGATAGAGACTCCGGCAAACAACGTCTCACCAACAGTTTCCAGGGAATGATTGATAAGAAAACTACGATCGTATAAAGTCTTGATGTGAACGCCTTCCGGCAATTCATTTCCCTCCATTAACAAAATCTTATCCTTCACCAACTTAAGTACTTCACTGGGATTTTCTCCTCTTCTCAACAAGATGATCCCTTCTGTTCCACCATTGCTTTCGATTCCCTCGTCTTTGAATGTGTAGCCCAGAATGCCGGAAGGAGGTGGAGGTGCAATTTCTACCGAAGCAATGTCGCGAATGAAAACAGGTACTCCGCTGGCCGACTCGAGCACAATATTTTTAATATCATTTTCAGATTTGATCGCTCCTAATCCGCGGACGGCAAAACCCTGGCCTCCACGTTCAATCACATTTCCTCCGGTGTTCTGGTTGTTATGTTCCACCGCACTGATTATGTCTTCCAGATTCAGTCCGTATTTTCTTAACCTCTCCGGCGAGGTGAGGATTTGAAATTGTTTTATTGGTCCACCAAAAGTGGCAATGTCGGCAATGCCTCGCACCTGTAGCAATGCCGGGCGGATTACCCAATCCTGAAGATCACGAACTTGTGTTGGTGTTAATGTTGGTGGGGCATCAATCACATAGCGTAAGATCTCTCCGACAGCTGTAGTGAGTGGGGCAAGTTCGGGTGAGACACCCGGTGGAAGTTCAGCACTTTGTAACCGCTCAAGAACCTGCTGGCGAGCGAAGTAATCGTTTACTCCGTCTTCAAATGTCAATTGAACTACTGCAAGACCAAAGATGGTACGGCTTCTTCGGTCAAGCACTCTTGGTACGTTGTTGAGTGCCCGCTCAATTTGCATTGTAACTTGCAACTCTACTTCTTCAGCTGCACGGCCGTTGTATTTGGCAATGACAATTACGTTGGTATCAGCAATATCCGGGTAGGCTTCAATCTTCAGTTGTTGAAAGCACCAGAAGCCAATTGCCGAAACTACAACAGCCATGGCAATGACCATCCATCGGTTGGTGAGCGAAAAAATAAGTAACCCTCTGATCATTTTATCTTATTTCCAGATTTCAACTTGACTGACGACAATAAAGCCAGATTTAATTTTTTTTCGCAGTTCGGTAAGTGCTTTGTTAACTCTTTCATCTTCATCAACAAAAGTGATTACCATAGGTGGGTCATCAAATGAAAACAGCCGGCCTGGTCTTTTGATTTGATGATTTTCTCCAATCCCAGCCTCACCTCGAAATAATGTTGCTCCAATGACTCCTTGATCGACAAGAAATTCCATCAGGAAGTCGGCCATCGGCTTATCGCTGTAGTACTTGTCTTTGTCGAAGAAAATGCTTGCCTGCTTCATATTGAAATAATCTTAAATGGATCAATAACCAAATGAAAGTCCCTTTAACTGCATCGCGCCTTTAATGACAACCATGTCTTGATCAGTGATGCCATCGAAAATAATCACATTGCCATCCGCTTGCTGGCCAGTGTTCACTGCCTTGCGCACAAATTCCAAATCTGATTTTTTAACAAAGACGTAATCTTTTCCCATCACGGTGACCAATGCTTCCCTGGGAACTGCTAAAAATTTCCCCTGGCTCAAACCGAATTTTGTTGTGCCGAACATTCCTGCTTTTAATTTTCCGTTCGGGTTCGTAATCGTTATTCGTAGTTTGACCATGCGCGTAACATGGTCAACAATGTCTCCAATATTCTCAATGCTGCCTGCGAATTGTTCGTTGGGAAAGGAAGTGAAAATTACAACACACTTATTGCCTACACTGATCTTGTCCAGTTGGTTCTCGGGGATGTCGCATACGACCCAAACTGTTTTTGGCTTTGCTAAACGCAAGGCGTCAGGATCGAACCCGCCTAATTTTAATTTGGCTTCATGCTCAAGGTTAGCGGCTTTCTCATTTACTAAATTCGTTTCTTCCAATGCCAGCGCAGTCTGTGCCTCCAGTACTTCCCGGCCCGTAGCTGCACCATGCTGCTGTAAATCTTTTGCTCGCTCAAGTTCAATCTTTCGCTGTTTAATGGTTACGTTCTGGATTTGATTGATGTTGGCCAGGTGCTGAAGTAATTGGGTGTAAGTAGAAGTTAAATCGGGATTGTCGAACAAAACTAAATTTTGATTTGGGTTTTCCTGGCTGGGTACAACCGTGGCTACTACTCGGGCAGGGGCAGTTAAGTTGGCAAACAGTTGCTCCGTTTCGGTATCATGAATAGCAAAGAAATCGGCTGTTTTCTTATCTGAAAAAACAATTAAATTTCCGTTGTCGGAAACTTTTGGCTTTGCTAAGTGCAGGATGCTGTGACTTTCTTCTTTTTTACCACATGAGACAAGTAGTACTACTGCAATGAGTGCGATCTGCTTTTGCATATTCTATAGCTGGTTAATAAGGCCTGTAACAAATAACACACGAATGTAGCTTTGATGATACGATAGCAATTCATTGAGATAGAGTTGTCGTGTATCAAACCAACTGCGCTGTGCATCCAGGAAGTCGATAATGGTTGTGCCACCTCTTAAGTAGGAGTAGCGAACATTTTCAAGAACTTGTTGCGATTGAGTTAAAATCGTTTCAAACTTCTTTAAATTTTCTTTTTCAGTTCGGTAACTAAGAAACGCAGCCTTTATTTCAGTGTGCAACTGCAATTCAACATTTTTCAGGTTTTGCTGCGCTTGAAGTTGCATGTACTTTGATTTTTCAATCTCACCCTGGTTACGGTCAAGGATTGGAATTTTAATCGTTCCAAAGAAGCCGAGGTAAGGAATTGTGTTTTGCGGGTTCCAAATCATTCCCAGCTCAGGCACGGGGAGCACGATTGCTTTTTGAAGTTTGATATTGCTTTCTGTGAATGCGATTTGACTCTTCGCCACCCGAACATCATTTCGCCCGGATAGCGCGGTATTGTAAAGGCTATCGAGGTTATCAGGAAGTGCAATTCCTTCAATGGGTGACTCAATGTCAACATCGATGCTGTCGGTTGATCCGATAAAAAATTTCAACCGCTGAATTTCATTCTTAAAATCTTTGTTGGCATTTATTAATTGAAGATTGTATTGCTCAAGCAACAATTGGGTGCGCATTAAATCTGTTTCAGTAATTACCTGGTTGCGAAGTCTTGCCTTGTTGATCCTTACTAAACTGTCGAGGTTCTTGTAAGCTTGCTGTATCAGGTCAAGGCGCGACTCAATGATCCAGGTATTGAGCCACTGGTTTGCTGCATCAAAGGAAAAATTGCGAACTGTCTCACCGTACCCTTGTTGAAACAACAGCAGGTTTTGATTGGCTAATTCAATTTTAGATTTTCTCAGCGATGGCAATTGAAATGGCTTAGTTAATTGCCACCAAACCTGTCGATTAAGACCATTATTCCACTCTGTTCCGCTTGGGTAATACTTTGAGTTTACTAATTGCAACGATTGATTGTTCAGAACAGGGTTTGGTCGCAACTTCGAAGTGATCACGTTGCTTCGTGCAATATTGACATTAAACCCTTCTGTTTTGAGAAAGGGATTATTGGCACGAACGGCTACCAAAGTACTTTGTATCGAATACTTGGTCTGTGATTTTGCACTCAATGCGATAGACGAAAGAATGATCAGGGTAACGAAAACTCGCATGTGGAGCTGAGAGTTATTGGGTTTTAAAATTGGTAATTCTTGCAATGTTACGAGAATTTTATGAAGTGGCTTGCTATAGATCGAAAGATTTTAATGATTTGAAAGTAATTCATCCGTTTCAGGTTTTAGTTGATAATCCCTATCCTTATTTTTGAAGGGAATTATGAGCCATTCCCATCATCATGAAAACCACCATCACCATCAGCATGATTCAGTGAATCGCGCCTTCTTGTTTGGTATTGCGCTGAATATAGTTTTCGTGGTGATCGAATGTGGTTTTGGTTTATGGGTTGGATCTCTTTCTTTACTAACCGATGCGGGTCACAATTTGGGTGACGTTGCAGGGCTTGTTCTCATCGTATTGGCTATACGCTTATCAAAGAAAAAACCGAATAAGAAATATACTTACGGTTATGGAAAGACTACCATTCTAGTTGCGTTAGCCAATGCAGTTACCTTATTGATAGCCGTAGGTGCGATTGGGTGGGAAGCTATTGGGAGGCTTGAAAACCCACAACCGGTGCAGGGCCAAACTATTGCATGGGTAGCCTTTGCGGGGATTCTTATCAACGGTGCCACCGCTTTGTTATTTATGAAGAATCGGGAAAAAGATATGAATGCGAAAGGTGCATTTCTCCACATGGCTGCAGACGCCTTAGTTTCTTTGGGCGTATTGGTGTCGGGGATAATTATTTTCTATACGCAATGGTATTGGCTCGATGCTGTGATTAGTATCGTGATCATGGTGGTGATTGTAGTTAGTAGCTGGAGCTTGTTAAAAGATTCGTTACGGTTAACATTAGACGGTGTGCCGTCTGATATCAACATGGAAGGCATTAGGAAATACTTATTGGGAGTTAAAGGTGTGACAGACTTGCATGATTTACATATTTGGGCGATGAGCACCAATGCCACTGCATTGACAGTACACTTAGTCATGCCGAACGATATGGAAACTTCGTTATTATCAACAATCAACTCTGATCTTCACTCGCAATTTCATATTGACCACACTACTATTCAAGTTGAGAAATCCAAAGAAGCCGAGTGCGAACAGCGATGTTGATGAGTTCAAATTGAAGTTTGAAGCGGATCGATTTGTTAACTGAACTACATAGCAACATTGATACATAGAAATTCACACATAGGTATATTGCTATGTGAAGATCTTTGTGCCTATGTGTCTATGTTGTTCAAAAAATCAGAAGGGAGAATAAGCCGGTAGTTGAAACTCTTCTTCCTTAATTGAACTAAACAGAAACCCACAAATTACTTTTGGATAGAAGTAGGTTGATTTCTGTGGCATGGTGTAGCCACTGTGGCAAACCCGCTTTACCTCTTCAATAGAAACCTCTTGCGTGATGATGGCCATCTGAACTTCTTCTTTCAATACTTTGGTCAAGCAATCACTGAAACTTCTGTCGAATGCAATATTGTCTGATGCGCGCTGCTCCTTTCCTGGAATTCCAAGAATCTTTTCAATGATAAAGTAGTGAAGCACGGTGAGGTCGAGTGCCTTGACTTCTTCTGGAAAATGCCAGCGCATGGAAGGAAAAACTTCTGGCTTTAGTTTGACTTTGAAAGCGCGATCTTTCATTAAAATTCCAAAAGCCCATTTCTTTCCCACAATGATTTCATTCAGCGTATCAGCGTCTTCAATTTCACGAACGATAAAATCTTGATTGAACTGCTCTACAATTCTGTCGATATTAAAATTCTTCAAGTTCTTAATAAGACGATGTGTTGGCAAAATCCTTAAGTCGCCCGCTTCTGTGTTGGTCAGGTACATCAGGTGAAAATTATACCCTTCTTTACCGGTATGATTGCGATTTACAGCTTTGCAATTTTGCATGTGCACAAGGGAGCTCTCATAGCGATGATGACCATCGGCAAGAATGATTGTCTTACTTTTGATGTTATCAATAAATTTTTCAATCACTTCAGCATTTTGAATCACTCCCAAAACATCCCGAACACCTTGATAATTTTCGGTTTCATAGACGGGGCTGCTGATCGCTTCATCCATGTAGTTCTCCAATTCAAACGTTGCATCCGTGTAGAGCCCGTGAGTAGGGCTTACATGCAATTCCGTTTTAGATAGTAATTCGATGCGATCATTTACCGATTGAGGTATGGTGTTCTCGTGTCGGAGAATTACATTTTCTTCAAACGGATAAGTTCGAATGTGACAAACAAATCCTTTGCGGCAATACTCCTTAGAATCTCCTGCTAGTTTGAAATATTGGTAATAAACGTAGATGCCAGGTAGCTTGTCTTGTAAAATGATTCCATCTTTTTTCCACTTGCTTAAAAGCATTTGTGCCCTGTTCGCTGCATCCGGCTGTTGCGGAACGGAGAGATGAATGGAGTTAAGCGGATTTTGATATAGAGATGCTCGCTGTTTGTCGGAGACAACATCAAACAAAGGCGCCGTGACGTTGCCAATATCGCTTACGACTTGCTCATTGTAGCGCCACGCTTTAATGGGTTTGATTTCAGCCATTTACTTATTGTTGCAGGTTACTGGTTGCAAGTTTTGTTCAAGCGAGTCTGTTTTTTTTCCATTTGCTTTCTGAAGACTGCGTTGATACAGCCTGTTGCACCTGAGGAACAGATAAGATTAATTCTGCAGCCAGTGCACCTGCGATCATTTCTTCTTCGGGCGTGGATTGGCCCTTCAGGTATTCCGGTTTGAAATAGCTTTCAACAAACTTGGTAGAAAAATTTCCAGAGCGAAAAGCTTCGTGGTGCATAACAAAATTGCAAAAACCCAATGTCGTTTCTACACCAGTGATTTCATATTCATCGATCGCGCGAATTGTTTTCTCTATAGCTCGTTCACGGGTTTCATCGTGGCAAATCATTTTGGCGATCATCGGATCATAATAGAACGGGATGGCCATGCCTTGTTCAAATCCATCATCTACACGGATGCCATGACCTTGAGGTCTTTTATAGGTTTTTAAAACACCGATGTCGGGAAGAAAATTATTGGCTGGATCTTCTGCATACACACGCACTTCGATCGCATGTCCGTTGATTTTTAAATCTTCCTGCTTGAATGGAAGTTTTGCACCTTCGGCAATCTGGATTTGAAGCTTCACCAAATCAAGTCCTGTAATTTGTTCAGTTACCGGATGCTCTACCTGCAAGCGTGTATTCATTTCCAGAAAATAGAAATTCAATTTTTCATCGAGGATGAATTCAATGGTTCCTGCATTGTAGTAGTTGGCGGCTTTTGCTGCATTCACTGCAGCCTCGCCCATTTTTTTTCTAAGCTCGGGCGTAAGAACAGACGAAGGAGCTTCTTCCACAACTTTTTGATGCCTCCGTTGAATAGAACATTCGCGCTCGAATAAGTGAACGACATTTCCATGCTGATCTCCAAAAATCTGAAACTCGATATGCCGTGGTTGTGATACATACTTTTCGATGAATACAGCGCCATCGCCAAAAGCAGAAATTGCCTCGCTCACGGCTCGTTCCATCTGCTCCTGAAATTCACTTTCTTTTTCTACAATTCGCATTCCTTTTCCACCGCCGCCGGCACTTGCCTTGATCAGTATTGGATAACCAATTTCTTTCGCAACTTTCTTTGCTGCATTTACATCAGAAATTGGTTCAGCTGTGCCAGGTACTAATGGCACATTAAATTTTGACACCGCAGCTTTTGCACCCAACTTGCTTCCCATGATTTCCATGGATTCAGCCGAAGGCCCAATAAAAATCAATCCAGCTTCTTTCACTTTTTTGGCAAAGTCTTCATTCTCCGAAAGAAAACCGTAACCCGGATGAATAGCATCAGCGCTGGTTTCTTTTGCAGCGCCGATAATTTTATCCATGACCAGATAAGATTGCGAAGAGGGCGGAGGCCCAATACAAACGGCCTCGTCAGCAAACTGAACATGAAGTGCAGCTCGATCCGCCTCACTGAAAACAGCTACCGTTTTAATGCCCATTTCTTTCGCACTGCGCATCACACGCAAAGCAATTTCACCCCTGTTAGCAACTAATAGTTTCTTTATCTTTCCCATAGTGTATTCTATTGTGCAATGCTAACAAAATAATTCCGATTTGTTTTTTCAGTCGACTAGCCAAGAAAAAAGGAATAATGGTTCTTTACTTCTGTAAATTTGAATGTGGGTAGACAAGGAAGCTTTCTCTTATTTTTGTTTGTATTTGGCGTTATAAAATGTCCTGGCCAAACCGACTCATCAAGCGTCATTTACAGTGTATCAGGAAAATTTGGATATTCATCCATCTGGACAGAACGTGAATCACTTCAGCAGTTTGTACGAGAGCATCCATGGTCGGTACAACTCGACTTGGGTATACTTAAAAACACACAACAAGCCTGGAACTATTGCAATTGCTATTCTGAAAATGGATTGTCATTAGGCTATATCAATTTTGGTGACCCTGAAAAACTGAGTAAGGCAATTACTCTGGCCGGTTATATTGAGCCTCATTTAGTTACCAGGAAACTGTTTCAATTGTCTATACGGGCTACCGGTGGGCTCGCATTTCTTGACAAAGTGTTCGACCACAGCGCCAACCCCGACGCGATTTTCTTCAGTGCAAAGACGAGTTTTATTTTGGGCTTAAGCGTCAATGCTTCATGGCATGTAACCAAAAATTGGAAGCTAATCACAGGTGTGCAATTCAATCATATTTCCAATGGCGGGCGGAAGGAACCAAACGAAGGAATGAATTTGCCTGGTGCAAACTTTGGGTTAAGCTATACGATAAATCCACAACCCCTTCAGTTAAAACCTCGTGAGTCCTTCACTTCTAAGACAATCAGTCTCGTTGCGCATGGATTTGGCAACGCCCAAGTAGCTTGGGCAAGTAATCAAGGGCCTGAAGAAGAAAGAATAGTAATTGGAACAAACATCGGTGTGATTAAAAGACTTGGGAGGATTATTGGCGTCGGTGCGGGTGGCGAATACTACTATAGTCCAATTAATGAAATACTGCAGCAACGCTCCGGTCACACAATTCAAAACTCGGTAGGGGCAGTGAATATTCAGAGTTACCTTTTTTTAGGAAAGATCTTGTTGGGGCCACAATTGGCCTGGTATGTTACACCCAACACAGGTTTTGATATAAGTATATACCAGCGCTACTTTTTTGAATATGAAGTAAAAAGAAATTGGTATGCCGGTGTTACTCTAAAAGCACACGGTTATCTCTCCGATTATATCGCTTTTTCTACAGGGTATTTCTTAAGACTTTAGATATTAACATCCTGTGTTTTATGTGCAATACCGATTTATGTAAATTTACATCTCTAACACCTAATCAATGTGGGCCGACCCAGACAACTTCTCCTGTCATTATTATCTCTGACTGCAATTAACACCTACAGCCAGTCCAACCCTTCTAATTTTATTTACAATTTAACCGCGAGATTCGGTTACAATTCTATCTGGACAGGACGCGAATCACTTCAACCATTCACGCAGGATCATCCGTGGTCTGTTCAGATCGATGCAGGGGTTTTGAAAAATGTGCAGCGGGCATGGAACTATTGCAATTGTTATTCTGAAAACGGATTGTCGTTGAGTTATATCAATTTTGCCAATCTTGAAAAACTGGGCAAAGCAATTACCATTGCTGCCTTTGCCGAACCTTATCTGGTTTTAAGAAAACGATTTCATTTGTCGTTGCGAGGAAGTGCCGGGCTTGCATTTCTGAACAAAGTTTATGATAGCATTTCCAATAAAGACAATATTTTCTTTAGCACTAAGCAGAGTTTTATTTTAGGCTTGGGAGTAAACTTCTCATGGCGATTAAATCAAAATTGGAAGCTTGCATCTTCTGCACAGTTTAATCACATCTCAAACGCTGGGAGAAAGGATCCTAATGAAGGAATGAATTTTCCAGGCGTAACAATCGGAGCGACTTACGCCGTTAACCCAAAGCCACTCGAGCGAAGAACTAAGGAACCGCTTACTAGTAAAACAACCGGCCTTGTAGTTCATGGCTTTGGCAATATTCGAATGGCCCAGGCTGATGCAAACTGGCCAGAGGAGAAAAGGGTTGTGATTGGTGCCAATGTTGGATTAATAAAAAGACTTGGTAGAATTGTGGGAATTGGTGTTGGTGGCGAATACTACTACGATGGTATTAATGAAGTCTATCAACGACGCTCAGGCCAAACGATTCAAACTTCGGTAGGAAGTGTGAGTATTCATAACTATTTATTTTTCGGCAAGCTTTTATTCGGTCAGCAATTCGCGTGGTATGTCACACCGAATACGGGCTTTCAGAAAAACATATACCAGCGATACATCCTGGAATATGAAGTGAAGCGAAACTGGTACGCAGGTGTAACCTTAAAAGCGCACGGCGATCACTCAGATTACTTAGCTGTTTCGACTGGATATTTTTTCAAGCTTTGAAGTTTTCACCTGCCTGCGGGTAGCCGCTTCGGCGGAGGCAGGCGCAAAGTCGCTAAGACGCAAAGGTTTATTCCACATCAATAAACTTCTCCAAAGAAAACGCCTGGCTTCTTTCAGAGAATAAAGTTTTCACTCGTCCCCAAACTTGCCCGAACAATTCAGACTTCCTATAGTTTTCCAGACTCTCAGCTTTATCCCAGTGACTAAGGGTAGTGTACGTGGTTGAATCATCAGCATCTTTGAGCAATTGTAGGTGAGAACAGCCTGGAAAATTGCGGATTGCCTCCTTGTGGCTGTTGAAGATTTGCAGAAACTCTTCCACACCGGCTTCTGTGAAATGCATGCGTACGATTCTTATTATCATGTTATTTGTTAATAGTTATCCGTTAATCGTGGCTTGTTGGTGTTAATTTACAATTAACTAATAACGATTAACAAATAACGTTTTTTATTCGTCAAACAAAATACTCACGCTGCTATCGTAATCCATTCCCAATAAATCATTGGCACGGCCTTTATAAATTCCAATTTCCAAGAACCCGATACTGTTAAACAGCAAAAAACAATCGCCTTGATCGGCCTGAAAATAATTGGAATGGGTTCTTCTGAATTTCTCACCTGAAAATTGAATCATGAACGTTTTGCCTTTGCTAAGAATATCAAAATCAGTTTTAGAGATATTCGTGATCAGGTTGCCGAAATTATCAACGCGCACAACATGACCAGCTATTAATTTGCGCGTTGCTTTCACCGACCGGCCAATCATTTTTTTGAAAGTTGCTTTAGGATTTCCCAGCGTAGCGATGGAGACACCGCTTGCCAGTTTTGCAGCAGCAGCAGCAAAGATATCTTTTTCAGGGAAGGAAGTGGAAATAGGATTGATAGAACTAATGTCAACTAATTGCTGATGTTGCTTGTCACTGATCAGGCCAAACAGGCCATTATCTGAACCTACAAAAAAGTGATCTTCTAATTGCAAACCAATAGCAGCGCTCTCTGCGTTGCCAGTTGAATCAACGCCCACCAGATGCACAGTGCCTTTAGGGAAGTCACGAAAAACACTATTCAAGACAAATGCACCATGTGCGATGTCGCAGGGTTGTATCTTGTGGCTGATATCGACAAGTGTAAGCCCGGGATTGACACCCAAAATTTTTGCCTTGATGGCGGCCACGTAGTGGTCAGTTTCCCCGCTGTCAGTGAGAAGTGTAACGATTGCCATCAGTAACCCTGAACTTTTTATTAATTTTACTGTTCAAAAGTAACTATGATTTTTGTGATTCCTACGATTCATCCAATTCCCTACATTTATGGGAGGTAGCATATAATTTATATTTTAATTTTCATGCTCGTAAGATTACATAAATCACACAATCATCAAACAAATCAAAGTAATTGATAGAAAAAACCATCACCCTCGAAGACGTTTCGCTGCTTGATTTTCTCGGTATCGAAAACAAAAACATCAACGAACTGGCTTCTGCTTTTCCTAAGAGCCGCATTGTATCGCGCGGCAATGAAATTTTGGTGAAAGGAGAATCACCTGACATTATTCAGATCACGGATATCCTGAATTCATTGATCGACCACTTTCATCAGTTCGGAAAAATAACCGAAGAGAATGTGCGTGGATACATTTCACAAGAGAAGCAGGAGTTTGTTCAGGATGACTCCTCCGACGGAATTATTATTTACGGAACCAAAGGTTCGCCCATCAAGGCAAAGACGGCCAACCAACAGAAACTGGTTCAATCGGTGAAAGAAAATGATCTGGTGTTTGCTCTCGGACCTGCTGGAACTGGAAAAACATTCGTTTCGGTGGCATTGGCGGTGAAGGCGTTGAAAAATAAAATTGTAAAAAAAATTATCATCACACGCCCGGCGGTTGAAGCAGGGGAGAACCTTGGATTTTTACCTGGTGACCTGAAAGAGAAAATTGATCCTTACTTGCGACCGATTTATGATGCGCTCAACGACATGCTTCCGTTTGAGAAGCTGAAGTATTACATGGAACGCGAAATTATTGAAATTGCTCCCCTCGCCTACATGCGTGGACGAACACTTCACAATGCTTTTATTCTTTTGGATGAGGCGCAGAATACTACGCCCATGCAGATGAAAATGTTTCTCACGCGCATGGGGCCTGATTCCAAAATGATTGTGACGGGTGACACCTCGCAGATTGATTTGCCATCCAATCAAAAATCAGGATTAAAAGAAGCAGTTAGAATTTTGAACGAGACCAAAGGAATCGGATTCGTTGAACTTAACGAGCGTGATGTAGTGAGGCACAAACTGGTGCGAGATATTATTGAAGCTTATGGGAAGGCGGGGAGCTAATTCGCTATTGGTTGTTCGTTATCCGTTAATCGAGAAATCGCTTGAATTAATAAGAGGAATTTAAAATTAGATATTATCTTTTGCCAACAACAAACAACGATTAACTAATAACGTACTCATGCCAGCGTACATCATCGTAGACGTAGAAATCCTGTTCAGTATGAGAATTATAAAAGACTAACTCCCATTTCTTTGGGAAAGCATCTGGGCAAGTTTATTGTGCGTGGTTGCAAGACGGAGTCTAGAGGGAGGTTGGGATCCGCAGCGAATTGTTGTGCTTGAATTTCCAATGCTGAGTTAGCAAAGAGCTGGTGGGTCTCCGAAGAGTATGACCCCGCCAAAGCACTTCGGCATCGAACGGCAAAATCCAAAATGATTTTGGTTGAAGGACACTCCGGCTAATAGTTAATTGTTAAATAGCAAACGAAAGAATTTACTATTTTCGATTTAACGAATAATCATTAACGAATAGCGATGCTGAAGTGGCTACCTTACCCGATGATCCGCATAGCCATCTTCTTTATGGCAGGGGTGTTGTTAGGTATTTATTTTCCCTCTTTTGTTTCTTTTAAGATAGTTACAGGGTTACTTATTTTTTGCATCATTGGATTCTTTGCCTTAAAACTTTATTCAGTTGAGAACCGATTTCCGGTTTTGCTTGGTTTTCTTGGACTCTCAGTGATTTTTCTATTCGGATTGGTGAGATTGTTTTTGTTCACCGATTGGAATAATGAAAGTCATTTGTCAAAAATAAAAGGAGAAGTCGAAGCTTATGAAGCCATTGTGCGAAGTGTTCCTGAAGAGAAAACAAAATCCTGGAAGATTGAAATTGAAATAACTTCCGCCAAAACCAGTGGCCTGCCTTCGTTAAAACTTCGGCAGACAGGTTGGCAACCTGCCACTGGAAAGTTTTTGCTTTACGTTTCGAAGAATAATTTTACCCCGGATAACTTTCATTATGGTGACAAAATTTTAGTGAAGGGAGCTCCACAAGAAGTAAAACATCCAGCTAATCCTGGCGAGTTTGATTTTAAGAGGTTCTTGAGTTTTAAAAATATTTCGCATCAGCAGTTCGTGCATCCAGACGACGTAAAGTTCATCGCTCCAGCCACAAGTCATGGTTTTATTTATTATTCGCATCTGGCTCGCGCCTGGTCGATGAAAAAAATAAACAAATATGTTCATGGCGATGACGAACGGGCCATTGCCATAGCACTTGTGCTTGGTGTAACTGATGGCATCGACAACGATTTACAAAATGCGTATGCAGCAAGTGGTGCCATGCATGTGCTGGCAGTGTCGGGTATGCATGTTGGGATTATTTATGCCATCATCCTTTTCTTGCTTAAGCCTTTGAATAAATACCGATGGAGCAAGTGGGTTGTGGCGATAATCAGTTTGATTTTGCTTTGGGCATTTGCATTTGTTACAGGGCTCTCGCCATCAGTACTTCGTGCCGTGACCATGTTCTCCTTTATTGCTTTTGCCCGGCCCTTCGGAAGACAAACCAATATATACAATACCCTCGCCGCTTCGGTTTTTGTTTTACTGATCATCAATCCGTATTTGATTATGTCAGTGGGATTTCAGCTCTCTTATCTCGCAGTCTTGGGTATTGTTTATTTACAACGGCCAATTTACAATTTGTGGGAAATCGAAAATGCCATCGGAGATTGGGTTTGGAAGATTACTTGCATATCGATTGCCGCACAAGTAGCTACTTTTGCTCTTGGATTGTTTTACTTTCATCAATTCCCAACTTACTTTTTGATTTCCAATTTGTTTGTAATTCCGCTTTCAACACTGGTGTTGGTGGTTGGTATTTTTTTACTGCTGATCAGTTTCCTTTCTCCCATAGCATCATTTACAGCGATAATTTTGGAATGGCTAATCAAAGCTTTGAATTGGACTGTTTTCAAAACGGAGGCGCTTCCGTTTAGCTTGGTCAACAACATACATATCACTGCACTTCAGTGCTGGCTGTTGATAGGGATTCTATTGGCGTTGATCTTGGTTTTTGAATTCAGATCAGTGAAGTGGCTCTACGCATCTTTCGCACTTACAATTGCTTTCACATTCCTTCAATGGAATCATTTTTTTGAATCGGTTGATCAAAGGCACATGATTGTTTATAGTATCAATAACCACCAGGCAATAGAATTCATTGATCGCGGACAATCCTACTTCGTTAACGACTCATTGCTGCTTAGTGATCCTGAAAGGATACGATTCCATATCCAACCCAATCGGTTAATGCATGGGGTTTCTAAAACGGAATTTGAAATTCCATTTGGTGCAAGTATCAAAGGAGTAAACTATTATCAATGGAATAATAAGACGGTCGCATGGATAGCGGATAAGGATTACACCCTGCCAACAACTGCTTCTTTCGATCTTCTTATTGTGAGCAAAAATTCCTTACGCAAAGAAGAATTCAACAACATTAAAGCAAATTGTATTATCCTAGATGGAAGTGTTTCGAAAAGATTTGTTACCTACCTTGGTGAACAAGTGAAAAGCAAAAAAATATCAATACACTCGGTTGCCAAGGAAGGCGCCTATATATTTTAACGATCCATGCCATGGAATTAGTCTTGTATGAAGCGAAGGATAGAGTCGGGTACATCACGCTCAATCGGCCGGAAAAAAGAAATGCATTGAGCCATGAACTGGTTGCTGAACTGAAAAAAGCATTCGTTCAAGCCGAGAATGATTCTGCAGTAAAAGTAATCGTACTCCAGGCAAATGGTGAAGCCTTTTGTGCCGGTGCCGACCTCGCTTACTTGCAGCAGTTGCAGAGATTTTCTTTTGAGGAAAACCTGGCAGATTCCAGTCATTTGAAAGAACTCTTCTTGAAAATATACCAATTAAAGAAAGTAGTTATTGCGAAAGTGCAGGGCCATGCGCTTGCTGGCGGTTGCGGACTTGCAACAGTCTGCGATTTCGTTTTCGCCGTTCCAGAAGCAAAGTTCGGATATACCGAAGTGAAGATCGGATTTATTCCTGCTATCGTTCTGGTATTTTTAATCAGGAAAATCGGGGAGAAGCAAGCAAAGCACTTATTGTTAAGTGGCGAGTTGGTTCAGGGCAACGAAGCAATGAGCTTTGGTTTAATAAATCATTTAGTCTCAAAAGATAAGTTGAATGAAACTGTTTTTGAATTTGCTCAGAAACTGATTAAGAATAACTCATCGCAATCGATGGCGCTCACTAAACAAATGATCGATCAAGTTCAGTCGATGTCATTAACAGATGCTTTGACTTATGCTGCCAAAATGAATGCTGAGGCGCGTGCTTCGGACGATTGCAAGAGAGGTATCAATGCTTTTCTTAACAAACAGGAGTTAAATTGGTAATCTTTTAATCTTGCTTTAAAAAGCACTTCAATATTACTTTGAGACTAAATCGTAATAGAGGATGATTAATATTGAAAAAAAATCTAACGGAATGAAAAAAATTCTCTCGCTACTTGCTCTATGTTTATTGGCTGTAACAAATCTCTTTTCTCAAAATTATACTGGTGATTCCTGGGCCCAGGTGAAGAAAAAAAGTGAGGGTAAAATTTCCTTAGCCTATGTGGAGGCCTTCGGCTTCGTTTATAAGGACAATGGAAAACTCACTGGAGTTTGCGTGGACATCATGAACGATTTTATACAATATGTTGGCGAGAAGAAGAACGTTAAGCTTACCTATGAATTTGTGGGTGATGGTGAATCATTCAAAGGAATGTACGATAAAGTGAAAGCTTCGAGTGGGGGAGTTTTTGGATTGGGAAATATCACGATAACCGATGAAAGAAAGCGAGAAGTGAAGTTTAGTCCTCCTTTCATTACCAACCTGGCATTTTTGATTACTCAAAATGATGTGGCAACACTGACGAAGATGGAAGATCTTCCGACCACCTTCGCGAAACTCACTGCCTACACCGCGAAAGGAACATTAAATGAAAAACGGATGAACGAGTTGAAGCAGAAGTACTATCCAAATATGAAAATCATGCTTACAGGGAGCAGTCAGGAGACATTGGATAAAATTACTACCAGCCCTGGTGCCTTCGCTTACCTGGATCTAGCTTTTTATTTGGAGGCGGTGCAACAGCGTAAACCTGTGAAGCGCCATCCCGTCGGGGATAAGGCCTCAGAACAATTTGGATTTGTAATGCCATCTAACAGCGATTGGGTGCCTTTGCTTGATGAATTCTTTAACGCTGATAGCGGCTATAGAAATGGCAAAGAGTATAAATCAATCCTTAGAAAGCACTTAGGCGAGACGGGAATGAAGTTGCTGCAAGCCGCATCAAAATAATTTTAAATAAAATGGCATTGATTTGAAACCTTAATCGTATTATTACGATTAAGTTACTATGGGGCTTACCAAAACAGAGGAGTTTAGAAAGACGCATCTTGATTTGGCTACATTGGCCAAGGCACTTGGTCATCCGGCAAGAATAGCCATTCTCCAATTCTTAATCAAAAGCAAGTCTTGTATATGTGGAGATATAGTGGATGAACTTCCGCTTTCGCAATCCACTGTTTCTCAACATTTGAAAGAATTGAAAAACGCTGGGTTAATTAAAGGAAACATTGATGGCCCCAGCGTTTGTTATTGCATCGACGAAAAAAATTGGTTTAAAGCTAAAAAGCTGTTAGGCGATTTATTCGAGAGCTATGACGGCCAAGATTGTTGCTGACTATTTTTTTGAACTTAATCATCGTAATATGCCGATAAACAAAACCATCAAATCATGAAAACGAAAACGCAAGAAACATCTGAACAACTCAAGGAGATTGTTAGAGAGAAGTATAGTCAGATTGCCGAACAGAGCAAAAGTACGAACGAATCCAGTTGCTGTGGAGCAACTAGCGGCTGTTCCACAGTGGATTATACCGTGATGGCCGATGATTATTCGAACTTGAAGGGCTATGCTGCTGATGCAGATCTTGGGCTTGGTTGTGGGTTGCCGACTGAGTTTGCCTTGATCAAAGAAGGTGATACGGTAGTAGATTTAGGTTCAGGTGCAGGCAATGACTGCTTTGTTGCTCGTTCAATTGCAGGTGAGAAGGGAAAAATTATTGGAATTGATTTTACTGTGAAAATGATTGAGAAAGCTCACCTTAATGCTGATAAACTCGGCTACAAAAATGTTGAGTTTCGCCAGGGAGATATTGAGAACATGCCAATCGCTGGAGGCGTTGCTGATGTGGTGGTGAGCAATTGTGTTTTGAATTTAGTGCCAGACAAGAAACAAGCTTTTGCCGAAACATTTCGGATATTGAAGAAGGGAGGTCACTTTAGCGTTTCAGATATTGTTCTTGTGGGAGAGTTGCCTGAAGGTTTGCGCAAAAGTGCAGAGATGTATGTTGGCTGTGTTGCAGGTGCGATTCAAAAAGAGGAGTACATTGGCATCATTAAAGAAGCCGGCTTCAAAGAGATAAAAATTCAAAAAGAAAAACGAATTGAATTGCCTGACGAGATTTTGAAGGATTATTTGAGCGAGGCTGAGATAAAGGAATTCAAAGAAGGTAAGTCTGGGATTTTCAGTGTAACTGTATATGCTGAAAAACCCATCAATTGTTGTGCTCCCGGATGTTGTGATTAATTTTCAGACACCTAACTTTGAACAATGCTAAAAAGACCTGCTTCGCTACTTCCGCTGTTGAAGATTACTGTTGATCAACTCATTCTTGAGTTTGATCAAATAGGAGAGGCCCGGCGAAAATTATTACAAGAGCTTTCTGATTTTGTTCATGAAAAATCAAAGACTGGTCAAAAAGTTATTCTGAATTTTATTTGCACTCATAACTCCAGACGAAGCCACATCGCACAGTTATGGGCTCAGGCTTCAGCCCATTATTTTAACATTGATAATGTAGCGTGCTTCTCGGGAGGTACTGAAGCGACCGCGTTCAATCCAAGGGCTGTCAAAGCAATGCAAGACGTTGGCTTCAATATCTTGAAGATAAGTGAGGGAGATAATCCTCGATATGAAGTTAAGTTCTCATCCGAGGGGCCTCCAGTAATTTCATTTTCGAAAAAATATGATGATCCATTCAATTCTAACAAAGACTTTGCTGCTATCATGACCTGTTCTCATGCCGACGAAAATTGTCCACTTGTCTTTGGTGCGTCAACGCGGATTGCTATTACCTTCGATGATCCCAAAGATTTTGATGGGACACCCCTCGAGGAGACCAAATACCATGAGCGAGTTCTTCAAATTGGGAGGGAGATGCTTTTTGTTTTTTCTTTACTAGTGAAGTGAATAGCTTTGCACTTCGATAAACTAAAATTACGTGGTTAGCCTCCTAAATCTGAATAAATGAAATTAACAAGAAATATAGAAGCTCCTCATTTCAAATTGACTGACATTTATGATAGAACGATAGACTTAAATGATTATCGTGACAAGAAAGTTTTTATTGGATTTTTCAGACATGCCGGTTGCCCTTTTTGCAATATCCGAGTGCATATGCTTCAAAAAGCGCGGGAAGAATTGAAAGCTAATGGGCTGGAAATGATTTTCTTTTTTGAATCAAAGAAGAATGTGTTATTGATGAGTACTTTTCATAAAGAGGTTTCACCAATCCCTTTGATTTCAGATCCTGATAAGAAAATGTATTCTGCTTATGGGTTGGAAAGTTCAGGGTATAAGTCAACAATAAGCCATCTTACCAGCTTTGTTCAAACTGCTTACAAAGCAAGCAGGTTAGGCGTCCCTATCCATATGATGTCGGATGGTGAGTCCATCAGCACCATGCCTGCTGAGTTTCTTCTCGACAAAGGATTAATAATAAAAGAGATCCATTATTCCGAAAGATTAAATGATCGGATG
>Ga0302321_100000408_pt1 | contig 37584 bp, 31 predicted proteins | sample Fen_T0_1_FD_202505 | JGI IMG/M metagenome (GOLD analysis project Ga0302321, IMG submission 202505) | Peat permafrost microbial communities from Stordalen Mire near Abisko, Sweden - Fen_T0_1 | ecosystem: Environmental > Terrestrial > Soil > Wetlands > Permafrost | place: Sweden: Abisko... | reverse complement strand
GTGAGCGTGGCGTGAGCCGCCTCCTTGTTGACGCCCGTAATCCGCGGGTTCTCCAGTTCGGGCGGGATCGCCGACTGCTGCGCGAAGGCCGCGGAGGGCGCGAGCAGGAACAGAAGAAAAAGAGAGGGACGAATCATGTTTTTAATCCGCGGACAATTGTACGAAAGCATATGGATCTTCATTTATCACCATCGGATTTCCGCTTGCACCAACATAATAGCCGACCTCTTTTGCGGCATTCGCGCCCAAATTGCATCGCAGTATCCTTCGTCCGCTATGGATGCATCGGTAGGTCGAGCCGTAGATTGTGAGCAAGGGGTGCTTGACGATTGCATGAACTTCATAGGTTCCGGGATGCGGACCTTTCAGCTCAAGCGTGTACGGGCTAGCGCTCGTCACTTCCTGCATAGCGAATAGTGAGCCGAGAAATCCAGACACTACGGATCGGTAACGATAAGTCGGCTAGTGTTTATCACAGAGTGAAGTGACGGCGGCGGATATACGGGGAGGGTCTTGGTGGCGCGGGCTCGAAGTCAGCTTGTAGGAAGTTTCACCGCATGGGTAACCAGAAACGCGCTTGTGAACAGAACCTCAGTTCTTCCCGGATATTGCGTTTCTCCTTGGAACGCAAAGGGGCACACTCCTCGCACAAGTGCGGGGGGACGAGATTGGCGATTCAGAGGTCGATTCGAGGAAAGGCGACTGATCGGCCGTCAGTCATGTCAGGGGACGGGGATAGCGCCGATCAAGTTTTGGCTATGAAGCCGCTCGGCCTTGAGATCGGAAGCGCCCGATGGCATTACGACGCGTGGTTGGAGTTTCGGTACTGGGCAAGAGTGTGTCAGCGCGCGGCTTTTCGGGTCTTCTCTCTCGCCTTCCGATCTCGCCAGCGCGCTACACGGTGCGCTTCGCGATGCGCAGGACTGCAATAATCCACGTTATCGGCTGATGGAATAAAAATATTGCTGCATCGTGGACACACACGCAGTCGTCCGGTAAACGACATCACGAATATGGCGGTCTTCCAATCAGGACAATACAGTGCAGGCAATAAACGCCTCTCTTGCTCAGAAAACCAGATAACCAAACGGGCGCTCTGAAACATATCAGCCATCAGGCGGCAGTAATTCAAGAGTGCAGCATACCTCTTCCTCCCGTTGCTCTTAATTGAGATCCGACCATCCGCGCTTTTCCATCGCCAGTCCTGTAGTTCAACAAAGTCCGGCATCCATGGTCGAACTTTCTCGCCGCTCTGGTGGAGTGCCAATTCATCCCCAGAAATAAATGCCTGCTTTAGCTGTATAGCGCCGACGAGTAGAGGAAGCTCCCGACGCGAGAAGATAGTCCGCAGCCGCTCTTCGTTTAGGTCACCTTCTCTCACGACTCTAACAATCGAGTATTTAGCAAGGTCACCTGCGAGGAAGGTTCGCCGTCCGTCACCCTCTTTGAAGTTGTCCACTTCAACCAGAACCGGTAGAGGTGTTGTAACGGGTTGTACGTTGATACGCCTCATGATGATAACCGTATCCTAGAATAAAAGGGCACGCAAGCGGTGTTCACTAGGCATGCAGCACTAAACCGACACTAGCTGGGCTCACAATATGGTTAAAGACGAGTGGAAAACGACAACACTTCTGATCAAGTCCGTCGAGATTCCGGAAATCGAGAATCCGATGACAATGCCGCAACTCTTCTTTCGACTGGTTGGTGTGGGGGCTCTAAGCGTGTCGAGGATGGGGGACGGGGAATCAATAGGTTACGCGGCATTGGCCTATTGTGAGGGCCACCCGCCCAGGGATCGGGCAGAAAGGCGTTACCCAATGCGCAAGCACAATGAGCTCTTTGACAATCGCTACCCGTATCAGAGCGCGCAGCCTTTGCTCTTTGAGGACGGCCCCGAGGATGCCCATTCGCAAATGGTGTGGGGCACAGGCGGCGGGAAATACTGCTTATCTAGCGACCGTCAGCCCCTTGCTGAATTGTGGGAGCGTGCGGCCCATGAGTAACTTTTTGGAAATTGCGCTTGGCTATGCTGCGCGTGGCTGGTACGTACACCCGCTTAGACCCCGGGACAAAGTGCCTATGGTCGTCGGTTGGCCCCGGCTTGCGTCTAAAGACCCCGAGCAAATAACCGCATGGTGGACCGAATGTCCCGAGGCTTATGTTGGTATTGCGTGCGGCCTCAGTGAACTCACCGTCTTAGACATTGACTACGACCTTAATAGCCTCGAAGAACTAGAGGCTTTCTGCACACGAAACGGGCTTCCCAGAACCTACGCCGTGCGAACGGGCCGACGCACGAACTACGGCGCCCAGCTCTATTACAAAGGGGGCGGAGTTAACAATGTAGAGAAATGGTCCTTGGACGGATGCAGCGGGCAAATCCGCGGCATCGGGGGCCAAGTTGTGGCAGCGGGCTCCATCCACCCGGATAGCGGTGAAGCCTATGAGGAAATATACCCAGGGCAACCGTTAGCCGATCTGCCGGACGTGGTGCGCAATCTGAGAATGGTTGACCGCGAAACAAAGCACTGTGAGACATTCAAAAAAATTCAGAAGGGCGATGGCCAGCACGCGGACGCCACGAGCGAGGCGGGAAGGCTTCGCAACAAAGGATATGAGCCCGAGCAAATAACCGCGGGACTAATTCCTTTCACTGAAGCGCGCCACGAGCCCCCGCTATCTCTGGCCGATCTTGAACACATCGCGCGGTCAATTGGATCTAAGCCGCTACCAGCGCCCGAGCCCAAGCTAATCATTGGCGGGAAGGCCGCGGCGGCCGACGCAAAGATAGTCGACACAAGCCTAGACGCTGAAATGCGGGTGGACACTCCGCGTCCCGTGTACCCTGACAGCGTTTGGGCTGGCACCTTTTACGGTGAGTTTGCCGACCTTTGCAGTGCTGGCAACTACATACCGAAAAAATTCTTTTCCGAGGCCCTACGTACCGCGGTGGGCGCCATCGTGGGCAACCGGCTAAGCACTAACATTACCGGGGGCAATGCGCGCGCCTATACCATCATCATTGGTCCACCGGGCTCGGGCAAGGGTACAGCGTGCGAACACCTAATGCGTTTGTTTGATGAGCGATGGGAAGGCACCAAGCGCACCGAAGCCCCGTTACTCTATTACGCCGATGGGCCGTGGAACTCCCGTGGTATCGGCGCCCGTATTGTTAACCCAGCCTCGGCCCCTGGGCTAATGATGGCCCTAATCGGCAAAAAGGGAAAAGACGCGCCGGACCAAGCAAAGCGCTGGGCGCCCATGCCCCGCATGATAACCATAATGGAAGAAGTGCGCGGGCTATTCGCCAATTTCACAAATGAGGCCAGCGGCGCCGGGCTAGAAGGATCCCTATGCGAATTGTTTGACCGTACTTCGTTTAGCAGTACGGCCACCAAGCTAAGGCAGCCCGAGGCCGCGGAAGTAATGTATTCGCTCTTGGGCGGGATCACAAAAGAACTGTGGGACTCGATATTCTCTAAGGCCGAGTCCGCAGAATCCGGCTTTCTATCGCGAGTTAACATCGTGGCCAGTGAAAACAACCGGCGCGTGGGCGGCTTGCCTGAGATTGATTTCACCTCGTTACGCAACCGGCTCTTCCCCGCAATCACCGACCTAGAAAACAACCCGCGGCACATCAAATACTCACCCGGCGCTATGGGGCTCATGGGCGAATGGTTTTCTAACCTTTCCTTGCCCGAGGGCATTACCACGGCCCGGCTAAATATCCACGCGTGGCGCACCGCGCTGCACATCGCGTGGCTACGCGGGGGCGAGTTTATCACCGAGCGGGACGTAGAAGCCGGTATTCAAGTAGCTGAGTACCAAGCGGCCATGCGAATCTGGCACGCACCAACCCAGGGCGACACCCGCGCGGCACGGTGTGAAGCTGCGATGCGCAAGATACTGAATGAGGTCCGGCGCATCACCGTTCGGGATCTTCGCCGGGTGACGAACTATAACCGCGTGGGCGCCGTTCAATGGACGCGGTGCCTAGATGCCTTGGTTCAAGGGAAGGAAGCGCGGTTACAGCCCGAGGAGGAAGGGAATCGGAAGATTTGGGTCATCTTGCTGAAAACACAGGGGTAACAAGTTGGCACCAAGTTGGCACCAGCACAGTGATGACAATTTATGCCTTTATATTCAATGGTTTATGGGCGAAAAACGCAGTTGGCACCGAAAAAAGGCTCTAGCAGTGGAGCTAGAGTATCGGTAAGTTATTGATTCTAAACATATATATGTTCTTATTTTTTATCTACACTGCTCGAGGGTCAATTTGGTGCCAACTTGGGCTAGTCCCATCCCCCGCTGATCGCGATTAGGAGTAGGAGAAAGCAAGATGAAGAAACGTAGGGCGAAGCAACCGCAACGATGCGTTTGTGGTCAACCGATTACTCACCCACCGATACCGCCCGGCGCGCTTTGGCCTGGGCAGCCAAACCTGCCGACGGACGTAATCGCAGCATGGCATCATGCGCACGCCGCGAGCGAACACTGCCAGTGCGCGGTATGCAACAGCCTCAGATAGCTAGGACGCGGTTATCTTACACGCTACGGCCAGCACGGGCTAAGCCGCTTAACCTAAGCCGCTTAGCCTACCGAAAGGATGGGGAATGGGTATGGGCTATCTCTTTCATTTTCAAAAAGATGCAAAGGACCGTCGCAGACGTTTGCAAAACCATATCGAATAAAAAGCGAAAAGTGTGGCTAAGCCCTATCACGGGGCGGAATCGAGAATGGTTGCCATTCGAATAGAGGTGGCATTTTGACACGCATTAACTATGGTTTGGTTGATTCGATTACGCGCGAAGTTCGTTATGTTGGCCAGTGTCGAAACCTTCCCAGTCGGTTGCAAGGCAGCCATCTATCGGCCTCAAAGCTGGAAGATAAGCCAGTCCATTTGTGGATCAGGAGCCTCGCGCCGCATATACCCGAAACGGTGATTCTGGAAACTCTGGAAGACGGGGAGAAGCGTGTGCGAACCAAACGATCGTCGGTTAGTAGAGCGTCCGTGATGGACGCCGAGAAGCAATGCGCCGCTTACGACGAATTCACAAACTCGCCCGAGCTGCAAAAGAGATACGGGATGAGACCAATAAGGAAGCGAAAATGACCATTTCTATCCACGGCGACTTTCGGGGGTATTTAGAATGCTGAAAACCAGTGAGGGACAAAAGCAGATTTTCACGATTGCGGAGTGTGGCAAAATCTTGGGCCATTCGCGGCAGACTGTCTCTCGAATCTTTGAAAAAGAGCCGGGCGTTATTGTCATTGAACGGCCCGAAACATCTCGCAAAAGGGGCTACAGAAGCATAACAGTGCCCCGCAGTGTGCTCACGCGCGTGCTGGGAAGGCTGAGCAAGGGCGGCGCTATCGCGGTTCATTACGCCAAGCTGAAGCCCTCATAATAGATCCTTGAACTAGCCTATTGGTCCGGTGTACCCTGCTGCACATTATGGCTAATCTTTCGGGTCATCAGCCCGACGTGCAGTTTTGCCCTCGGTGCAAAGGTGATTTGCGCAACCTAGAGCGCCACGAAATGCGCTCCAAGGGCCACATGCGAAAAGACGGCACAGTATCACCGCACACGCACAGTTACGAATGTCGAGAGTGCAAGCACCGATTCGAAATTAACCAAGAGCACTAGAGCCGTGTACTGTCCATGTACTGCCGAAGTGGCTATCTTGGACTTTTCGGCCTGAATAGACATTGAAAACACAGCTACTTATTTGGAATCAATAGCTACCTGCGGTTCAAATCCACCCCCCGCAACCAATCCTAACCTCCACAAAGACAATCACTTGGGCAGCATCGCGTGAGGCCCAAAGTCCATCCGCTTATTGCCTGTTCGCTCCCATTGGTGGGAACCTACGCCGCAGGAGCAATTTCATTGAATAGAACTCCTACCACTAGGCTGTTCGCGATGCGCTTCTGCTGGGAAACTGCTTGGGTGTAAATGTTCATGGTGCTCTGGACGGTTGCGTGCCGGAGCAATTCTTGTTGTACCTTGATGTCGGTGCCGACGCCGCGCAACATCGTTGAGTACGAATGCCGAAAAGTCTGCCAACCGATCTGTCCGATTTCAGCCGTAACGCCGCCGATCTCAAGTGGCGCCGGAGGATGTCCTGCTGCGCTCTCGGTCGGCCAGCGCGGGTTTGGAAAGACCCAATCTTGAGGACTTTTATACGAACTGCCCTTCCACAACTCTTTCAGAGAACAGGCAAGGCGAGGATGGGTGGGCAGTGGCTTTTTGGGAGGCGTCCGTTTTGGTGTCGCCCGCCCTACCGTTTACAACTGCCCGCCGACTCGGTCAGTTCCCATCGTCGTGCATGCTCATAAATAATGTGAAACAGGGCTCGAAGGTTGACCTTGGTCTTTGGCGCCAAGATAAGGGATCGCGGCCACTCTTCGACTGCGAGAGGCTTGCCTTGCTCCAGCAGAGAGTCACCCCCAGCGGGGGCGAATCCAGCATTTCAGCGTCGAGGAATGAGACTGTTGTGTTGAGTACCGCCGTTGCGGTAATTCGTGTTCGACGTAGTGATCCATCAGTGCGCCGATGGATACGGGGCGCCCGAATCGGTGATAAAGATTCAGTCGGATGCGAAGCGGTCGATGACGCGTAAGGCATCCGATTTGGTTGGGTACTGGGCTACGGTCCCCACGCTGATTGATTTACGAGATCGGCTTCCATCGTTGTCTCGTAGCAGCGAAACTGCCAGACGTCTTCACTGAACCGGTTGCTCCTCTTGGTCAAAGATCCGCTTTGATATCTACGTTGCATCATGATTTGCCTCCAGTTGACTTGACACGGCGCAAGAGGAACAGAACTCAATTGTGAGATCGCCAGTTTGAACCACTGGCGGATGGGCATTGTGGGGGAACTGAACCGAAACTGTGACCTGATTCTGCAGTGGTTCCGAACGAGCTCTTTGGGCGTGGCCCACAATCCGCGAGCGATATTGAAAAAAAGGCGATTGGTCGAGCCCGGCTCGCCTAAAGATCGACGCTCGATCTGGCTACGCCACCGAATCTGCGTTCCCCGTCTATTGAGACAGGCGCTTTCCGAATTGATGTGGATCACGGTTGGCGACCCTCGGACCACAAGGTATCAGCATGATTTACGGACAAGAAAAGAACATGACCACTAACTAGACTAGTCTTTGGCCGTTGCGAATTTGTGCACGGAGGACATGCTGGATAAGCTGGCAGGCCTTCTTTACTTCCGGCATGGCTAGGGAGAAATAGACATTCTTGCCCTCGCGCCGTCTGATGACGACGCCAGCGGATCTGAGCACCATGGCGTGTTGTGACAGGTTCGCCTTTGAAATTCCAAGCTCTTTCTGAATTTCGGCAGCGGACCAATCCCGCTTGCCAAGTAGATCAAGGATATGGAGCCGGGTAGAATTAGCGAAGGCTTTGCAGATCAGCACCTGCCGCTCAAGAATTTCGTTTTCTACGTCCCGTTGCTTAGAACCCTTTTTCATTGTCCAACCGTCGTTTGAATCGACCTGTTGTGGCGAAAGTGTGGTGGCCACCATGTTATCTCCTATCCCCGGACTGTGGTCGAGAAATCAACGGAGCATTGTCTGAACCTGAATTGTCGTCCGGCTTCTCGTCCGTAGAACGCGCCCCGCCTTCTTCTTTGGATCTCAGTTCATCCCTCCACGTCTGCTCTTCGATCTTGACAGCTCTCCACCACTTAAAATGATGGCGGTAAGCGTAAAGTTCATCCACGACTCCAGTGATCATCGAATAGAATGCAGGCTTTTCCTCTGGGAAAACCGCTCCCATGTAGACGTGGATCATCAGTCCCGACACAACCATGCCAACCGCGAAGAAGTGAAGGACCATCGCCCACGCCACAAAGGTAGTGCCAAACCAGTGGAACGTCATCGTGAGTCCCGTGAGCATGATGAGCGGAACCATGGTGTAGACAAGCAGGGCAAAGAGTTTCTGGCCGGCGTTGTAGACTCCTTGAGGTGGCAATGGATCTTTCGTCCGACTCAACAGCAATAGGGTCCGAACCTTCAGCCACTGCATATCGTCCCTGTCCAAGCCGATTTCGTGCTGCAGCACTTCAATTCGAAGGTAGTTTCGGAACCCGAAAATCGCATAAACAAGAAATACGGCCGTCCAGGTCAAGCCGACCGCGATGTGGAAGCGAAGCATGTTGGCCCGTGAGCCGAATATGCCTTCCATCATCTGCAAATACCATAAGGGCGCGAATCGGTAGTAGGGCGAGACAATCAGGCCGGCGCCGGTTGCGAGTTCCAGAAGCCAGCTGATGGCGTTGAACCAATGGAGCAGCACGATGGCAACATGGTGCTTCTTGATCTGTCGTTGCGCCATCGCCTCCGCTTGCTCACTGGTCAGCGGAGTCGGAACCGTCGGAATTGCAGATGCGCTCATACTGGCTCCTTACTCTTCGAACTGCTTCTCACCCGTTGAGAGCTGCCGGAAGAAGGCGACAGCCTGGCCGAGGAACGTTACTCCGACGGCGAGATAGACGACCTTGTTCAAGAGACTGCTCCATACTTTTCCCGGGGCGATAGTTCGCGGAGGAACGGGAGCAAAACTTGCAAGTGCTAGCGCAGTGTGCTCAGGTTTGCCCGCATAGTAAACGTTGGGTCCAATCGCGATGTTTGCAGTCTCCATGCGCTTGGCTGCGCCGCGGTATACGAACCGGAAGACGTCGCTCGACGAATCTTCCAGGTCTCCGAAGATTTTCGCGTGTGCCGGGCAGGTACCCACGCATGCGGGTTGCAATCCTTTACCCAGGCGACTGACGCAGAAATCGCACTTGTCCACCTTGCCGATCTCCGCATTTATGTAGCGTGCTCCGTAGGGACAGGCGGCAACACAAGAACCGCAACCGATACAGAGGTCGCGATTCACGCGGACTACACCGCTCTGATCCTGATAGGTTGCTCCGGTCGGGCAGGCCGGAACGCAGGTGGGCCGGTCGCAGTGATTGCATTGCGACACATAAAACGACGTCGAGAGTTTCGGAAACGTTCCGATAGTTCCTGTCTGTCGGACTTTGGTCCGGGCGAATCCGTTCGGAACGTCCCACTCAGACTTGCAGGCCACTGTGCAGGACTGGCAGCCTACGCACCGCTCCTGATCGATCACCATCGCGTAACGCGGCATAGGCTAGCTCCTCTCCCCTGTGGTGGGCAGGACGCGCACGAAATTCACGCGCATGCCTGTCGCACCCATGATGGGATCGATGGACACGCGCGTGATCAGATCCGTGTCCGAAGCACCTCTCTTGTAGGCCTTGGTGAGACCCTTCGCTCGTGTCCCAAAGCCGTGGACCATGTATGCACAATCGTTGCGAATCCCCACCGTTGCCCGCACCGCAATTGGCAGACTCTTGGCTCCATCCTGGTTTTCAAGAATGACGACCTGTCCATTCTTGATCCCAGCCTTGGCTGCGAACTCGGCATTGATCCACACCTGGTTATCAGGCATCAGGTCATCAAGCCAAGAATTATTTTCTGAACGGGAAAACGAATGCATCGGAGCGCGGCCATAAATCAGCCGCATGTATCCCGGAGGCGGTTGCTCGACTGCCGTGAACTTCGGTAGCGAATCGAAATTCAAGTCCTTCAATACGGATGAGACCAATTCGATCTTGCCGCTCTGTGTGGGGAAGATTGGACCGTCTTCTTCCTTGCGGTCGTCAATATAAGGATGGCCATCGAAGGACACAGCCCCCAAAGACTTGAGCTCCGCCAAGTTGATCCCGAGTGGCTGCACCAATCGCGATAGATGATCTTCAGGGTCTTTCCACGGGAAGTAATCCGCGAGTCCCATGCGATTCGCCAACTCCTTTGCTATCCACCAGCCGGGCTTCGACTCATACAACGGATCGATTGCCGGTTGCCGGATAGCAACAAAGGGACGTTTCGAAGTTGTGACGACTGCCGGCGGATCGTAACGCTCCAGATAGGTCGCTTCCGGAAGAACGAGGTCGGCATAGTTCGTCTGTTCAACCGGCAGGACATCAACCACGGCCATGAACTCCAATTGTTCGATGGCTTTCAGAGTGTTCTGCCGCTGCGGGATACTTTCGAGAATATTCTGGCCGTACACAACCCAGCCCTTGATCGGATAAGGGCTCGCATTCATCGTGGCCTGCACCAGACCCTGCGTAAGCCCCTGTGACTCCTCAGTCGCCAACGGATATTTGGTTCCTGCGCCGTCAGCACGCCCACGTTCTGATTCCGGCATTGGAGGTAGAGGAATTCGCCCCTGCTTCACTTTAGTGGGCAGGAACATGCCTCCTTTGCGGCCGTAGGCTCCAAGCAAGGCCGTCAGAATGGCCATGGCGCGAGCACGCTGTGTGTCGTCTCCGTACCAGGTCACATGCCTGCCGGGATGAATCGCGACAGCAGGCTTGGCCTCTGCCATCATGTGCGCGGTGTCGCGAATCTGTGCGGCTGGAATCTCGGTCATTGACTCCGCCCATTCCGGAGTGAAATCTTTCACGTGAGCTTCGAGTTCCTTCATCCCCGTGGCGTATTGCTCGATGTACTGCTTGTCATAGAGGGTCTCGACAATCAGGATATTTGCCCACGCCATCAACAACGCAATATCAGTTCCGGGTTTGATGGGCAGCCAGTGGTCTGCTTTGGAGGCTGCAGTGGAAAAGCGAGGATCGACGACGATCAGCTTCGCGCCACGTTGGAGACCGGTAATGAAATTCGTGACCTGCGAGGTAAAGACGTTCTCTCCGATGTGGCTGCCGATCAGAACGATACATTTCGATTCTTCGAGGTCCACGGGTTCGGGGGAATTAACGGCGCGCCCGAATGTGAGTTGATAACCGATGTCGCGCGGTCCACGGCACTGGGCGAATGCAGGTTCGGCTGCGTTCGGCGTCCCGTAAGCCTTCATCAATGTGCCGAAGAATCCGGCTGCCACGCCGTGCGGGAAGAAACCCACGCTCTCTGCGCCATATTTCTGCTTCAGGTCCTTCAAATGCGTCGCGAAGAAGTCGAGCGCCTCGTCCCAGGAAGCGCGTCGGAATTTGCCTTCACCGCGGTTGCCAATGCGAATCAGGGGATACTTCAGACGATCGGGGTCGTACAGAAGCTGGGTCCCGGCGTTCCCCCGGGCGCACAACTGACCTCCGGTGAGAGGGTGCTGTGGATTCCCGGCCAATTTGAGGACTTTGCCGTCGGCAACTTCCGCCATCACTCCACAACGCCAGAAGCACATTTCGCAATTGGTAGCGATTTGTTCGACTCTCGTCTCGCCACGCCATGATGGGGGGCGCGACTCAGCGCTGGCTACTCCGGTACCAACAAGCCCGGCGAGAGCGGAAGACGTTTGCAGAAATCCACGACGCGTAATCTTGCTCATTTGCGACACCTTTGCGAACTTCAGATTTAGGTGCGTTCGGGTGGAGGCTAAATGTTCGCGCCTCCACCCTAACGGCTGGGTCGAACTAGAACCGCGTGGTCAGTCCCAGCGATAGCATTTGTGCGTCTTTGTAGGTCGGGAAGCCGAGAATGGCGGTGGTGTTGAGGTCCTTCGGTGCTCCAACATGCCATCCCGAACCCGAGTAGTTGTAGTTGTACCGGATGTATCCGAGCTTCATGATGAAGCGTTCGTAGATCCGATGAGTAAGGTACGTTTCGTAGACATCGCCGCGCGTCGAGGTCTTCGGCGCAACGATGTCGTCTTCGGCCTGGGCGAAGTTGAACCAGTATTTCGAGCCGTGGTTGAACTCGAAGCCGATCTTGGTACGCCCATCGTTTTTCGGAACGCTATAGCGGAGTCCGACGTAGACCATCCCACCGTTACGATCTACCGGAGCCTCGAAGGGATCGGACATAAGTCCGCCAAAAGGCGAAGTGACACCATTCGGTCGAGTGCCCGAGTAATTGGCGCTGCCATAGAAGTCGACGGCTCCAAACTTCTGGTTCACGTTGACTCCAAAAAGATTGATGGCGCCGAGGTTCTCCGAAGGCGTGTAGCGCATGACCACCGGAGCATTCGCCGGATCTCCAGTAACCGGGTTCACCGGCAGAACCAGTAAGCCGTTAAAGCCGTCTGTCACGTTGAAGGCGTGAGCGTAGGTGGCTTGAACGAAGGTTTTGTCGGTGCTGTAGAGATCGAGGTTGGCCCCAATCAGGTGAGTATCTTTGAGACGGTCGGCGGGTGTCTTCAGAACGTTCGCGTTGCCAAATCCCGATTGATAGCCGACGCCATAGCAGAGCCGCCACACCATCTTGTCGCTGAAGTGGTACCCGACTGTGATGCCGTCGAACTGAAAGTCAATCAGCGCGCCGGAGGGTGTTCCACCTCGTGGTTCGTCTTGCCGGAAGTTCAGAGGGGGGCCCTCGGTGGACGGCCGCCTTCCAATCGAGAGATACAGTGGAGAGCCGCCGACATGGTTCCAGGTGAAGTAGGCACGTTCCACTCGGAGCATGTCGGAGTTCGGAACTCCTGCGGTAGTGCCGTCAATATTCATGGATGACGGTTGCCCGTTGAAAACCTGCACGCCGGTTGAGTCACCCCAGGCCTTGTACATGCTCAGGCGCGCGGTCACGCTCAGGTCATCGTTGATCTTCGAATCCATATTGAGGCGCAGGCGGTTGGTGTAGAGGATGCTGGTGTCATTGGAGTAGCCGTTTTGCAGCACACCCGGAGCCTGCGTCAGATAGTTTGTAAGCATTTGTTGCATTTGCGGCGAGAATTGTCCGATCGATCCCTTTAATTGGTTGAACGTGAGATTGCCGCTGTAAAACTGGTATTGACTGTAGTTCTGCTGGACCGTCTGGCCCAGGAATCCGGCAAACTGCGCGGGCGTCATCGAGTTGAGGAGGTTCGGGTCGAAGGTCATTCCCATGCCGCCCTGAGATGTGGGCGTGAATAACCAAAGAGTCTTCACCATCAGGTTTTGGAGTTGCATACCGTCGTAGTGCGCCGGTATGTTTCCCCAAATCGAGTGCGCTTCAAAACGATAGTCGCCGGTGAAGTTGATTCGATCCATCGCACCTCGACGTTCAGTCTGGGCGACCCGGTGATCCAAATCCTTAACTTGGGTGACAAGCTCGGCGGTAGCCGGTTGATCGCTCGCCGCTGGCCTGATCGCCTCAACTCTCGTTTGATTTGCTTTTTCTTGCGCCGCCAGTCGCTCTTCCATGGCAGCGACCGCCTTCTTCATCTGGTCGAGCTCCTGTCGCAGCTGCTCATTTTCCGAGGCGGCCGTGGAGGGTTGTGGAGTTGTGGTTCCGACCGGCGGGTTTTGACCCGAAGCCAGCAACGCGAACAGCAGTATGCAAGTAAGAAGCGGAATGAATTTATTCATGATATTCGTCCTCTCTCGTCCCCTGACTCTCTCGGCTGCCGTCTAGCCGCAGGTCGCAGGTTGTTCGGAATCCGCGGCGTGATCGATGGCAAAGCGCTGAATCGCTTTCATTTGATCGGGCGTGAGTTGCTCCAACAGCTTGCCGCCCGTTTTCGGGTTCAAAACATTCTTGTGCGCCGGAATCAACTTGAGTTTGAAGAACGTTCTCCATTGATCCTGGGTGAGAGTCATGGGCGTGTACTGCCCTTGTGGCGATCCCTTGTCGTGACAGACTTTGCAGTTGTTGCGGTAAAGTTCCTTGCCATTGGCGTTCTGAGCGGTGGCGGGCATGGCTCCCGCAATCATGACTCCCAGAACGCATGCTGTTATGAACCAAGAATGAAGCCGTTTCATGTTCCCTCCAAATACGGTTGCGTTACTTCTTAGTTTCGATACTTCGAAACTATTTAATAATGTAGCGATTTGAGATTGGACATTTCCGTGATACGCGGCACGTTTCGGTGTGATAAGAGGGCAGGCCCGACGTTACGAAAGGGCATGCCTCCGAGGTGCTACATTGGACTGGATGCGTACCGAGATCGAACAGGCGGTTCAGCTCTTGCAGCGCGGCGATGATGCGGCCCTGGACCAAGCTCTGGCCCTGCTGCAACACACTGTTTTTTCCTTCAGCATGAGGGTTTGCGGTCAGCGCCAGGACGCCGAAGACACCATGCAGGAAGTCTTGCTGAAGTCAGTTCCGCATCTCCCTAAGTTTGACAGCCCAAAGGCACTCGTAGTTTGGCTCTATAAGGTTGCGAAGAACCGTTGCCTGATGAGCCGCCGCCGAAGCAAATTCGCTCCGAATCGGGAGCTCTCTCTCGAAGAATTGATGCCGGATCGTCGTGAATTGGAAAAATTGAGTTCCGAAAGCGGAATCAACCCGGAAAGGTTCGCAATCCGAAGCGAAGAAGCCGGGTTGCTGAGGGAAGCAATTCAGAAATTGCCTGCCCAATACCGCATTGTCCTGGTGTTACGGGATATGGAGGGACTCACCGACGAAGATGTGGCGGAGATCACGGGACTGCGAGAAGGGACGGTTCGGGTCCGGCTGCACCGCGCCAGACTGTTCGTCCGAAAAGAACTGACGAAAATCTGGAAACCGCGGGCCGGTCGGAACATAGGCGCCACCACGCTGCACGGTGCCTCTCCCCAGGAACTCAAACCGGCCCACTGCAAGGCAATGTTCGCCGAGCTTTCGAACTATCTCGATGAGCAGTTGGACGATTCTCTATGTGAAGAACTGGAAAAGCACCTCGACCGGTGCGGGCCCTGCAAGGTGTTTCTTGCAACTCTTGAAGCAACGATTGAGCAGTGCCGGAAGTCGCCGGCTGAGAGCCCTTCGGGAAAGACTGCCATTAAGCTTCGTAAGACACTCATGAAGAGTTATGCCCGGGCGGTGGCAACGGTTCGAGCGTAGTCCTGACCGTTCAATCCCTGTTTTCTTGCAGATTTGCCCGCGGCCGAATCCTGCCAACTCCATCTGTCCCTACGCCTACTTGATAGGCGACTGGGAGGTAGTCATGATCTCGCCAAAGATGAGGTGAATTAACGGCTTAAACACCAGAGGCGGTCTTGGTGACCGAAGCACCCTGGCCTGTGAAGCAAATCCGCGAGCACAGGCGAAATAGCTATTGGCCTTTGGATTGTCCGCCCAGCTGTGCCAACGAGATTGAGTATTTGACTTTCCACCGGAGTCAGTTGCTATACTTGCAAACAATGTGGGGAAAAAACAATCTCATCCGTGGCAAAAGCCTGCGAATCTCGGGCCGAGATGCGGTTGTATTGCTTGCCATCCTCGCGATTTCTATCAGTGTTGCGACCCGCACCTTCCACTTCGTTGCTTTCGATCATCCTACGGTCCAAGCTGATCCGTCACACGCACTGCGACAGCATCTTGACGCAGATGCCGTTTGTCTGTCGAAGCCGGTCTCGAACCTGGCCGTGATGCTACTTCCTGTGGCGGCCCCCCATGCTCCACCCGCTGATCCTCAGGTGCGGTCCGTGGTTCTCATCGAGTCTTTGTACAACCGCCCTCCCCCTGTTCTGTCCCTCCTGTAATTAACCACTAAGCCAATTCATTAGATTCTGCTTTGCGCTGAGTTCTTGCTGCGGGGCGAAACGCGTATTGCACAAACAGCACAGCGTGAAGCACAAATGCGGGGGAATCCCGCGTGGAGGGTTCATGAAGAAAGTTGCACTGATTCCGTTCGTCCTGATCGGGACATTATTTGTCCTCGTTGCCTACGCGAAACCATCCCATCCCCCGACGTATCTCGAAGGGACCGTTGTACACGTTGAGCGGCACGAGGCTACTGAAAAGCTTGCCGGTGGCGAGAACCCCAGCGACGCGCCGCTTCCTGATCCTGAGGTATTCGCCTACGACATCGCGTTACACGTGAATTGTGGGACTTACGTCGGGCGGTATCAGTCCTGGTATGACCACGTGCCCTCGGTGTTCAGAGTGGATCAGAAAGTCCAATTGCGATTAACACGAAGCGTGATGTATGTGACGGTGCCAAATGAGAAGGACGCCCAGTTGAACATCGTCAGCAAGCACATCGAGCATGGCCCCTGTGAGGCGGCTAACCGCGACGTGGCCAGTCGTTAGAGTTTTCGGTCGGACTGTGACAGAACAACAAATACGTTGCCAGGAAAGGCAGCCATCACACTCCGCCAGTCCTTTTAAGGGACTGCATCCCGGTTAGAAGGGAGCATCTATGAATCTCAAATAAATGAAGGAGAACTTCGCAAATGAGGCAAGTAACGGTGGTGGGAAGAGTGTGTCTTGCTCTCTTGTTGATCACTGGCACAGTACTCAGCCAGACCTCGACAGGTAAGTCCGCTTCTAACAAAAGTCATACAACCAAAACGAACAGTGTCGCCGCACGGCTGGAACAAATGGAAAAAGCGATTGAGGGCCAGCAGCAGATGATCCAGCAACTGCAGGATCAACTGAAAGGTCGGGATTCGCAAGTGCAACAACTGCAGCAGCAGCTTACACAGACGCAAGCATCGGTGAATCAGGCAATGCAGGAATCTCAGCAGTCCCAGGCTGCCGCCGCCAAGAGTGTGCAGCCAGAGCAACTGGACGTAGTGAAACGCGACGTCGACGATCTGCGAGGAAATGCCTCCAACGTCGCGCTAAGTCTGCAGGAAACGCAGAAGGCTTTTCATGATCAAACGGAAAACCCGCTGGCTATTCACTTCAAAGGGATAACTATCACGCCGGGCGGATTTCTGGCGGCAGAATCGGTGTATCGCAATCACGCGCTCGGTTCCGACATCAATACGCCGTTCAACAGCATCAACATGCCGGGGGCCGGGCAGAACGCGGTTTCGGAGTTCTTCGCCTCCGGCCGTCAGTCCCGCGTCTCGATGCTCGCTGAGGGCAAACTGAAAAACCTGAAAATGACGGGATACTTCGAAGCCGATTTCCTTTCGGCTGGCGTCACTTCTAACAACAACGAGAGCAACAGCTACACGATGCGGCAGCGTCAAGTGTGGGGGCAGGCAGCCTCCGACCGGTGGACGTTTACCGGAGGCCAGATGTGGAGTCTTATGACCGAGACAAAGAAGGGTATGGACAACCGTTCCGAAGCTTTGCCGATGACCATCGATCCCCAATATCACGTAGGGTTCAGTTGGGCGCGCCAGCCTGGGTTCCGGGTCGTCCGCAACTTCAACAACCGCTTCTGGCTGGGAGCATCATTGGAGAACCCACAGACGACGTTCGCAGCCCGCAACAACGCCTCGAACTTCGCTTTCGGCAGTGCCGGAGTGGGGGGAGGGTTGTACAACCTGAATGCTAACTACTCGTTCAACGCGATGCCTGACTTCATCTTCAAGGCGGCAGCAGAGCCTGGGTTCGGGCATTACGAGGTGTTTGCGATTCTGAGCCGATTCCGGGATCGCGTTTATCCGTGCGCGGAACCGCCTCTCGTTTCCAACTGCGGTACATCACCTTCCGCACTTGGCGCCTACAACGACTCTCAAACAGCGGCTGGTATTGGCGGGAATGCCCGCATCACTCTATTCAAGCAATTCGACATCGGAGTGCATGCGCTCACCGGTCAAGGTATGGGGCGATACGGCACCGCCGGTCTGCCCGATTCGACTATCAATCCCGACGGCACGCTTGCTTTGTTGCGCAGCTATCAAGGTTTAGCAACCGTGGAGTGGCACACCAAGCGGCTCGATCTATACATGAATGCTGGCGAGGAATATGTCCAAAAGCGCTGGCAATACGACCCCAACAATCCCAACAGCCCAACGACACCGGTCGGATACGGTTCTCCGCTGTTCAATGTGTCCGGATGCTACACGGAAACAGTGCCGGGTTCAGGCGGAGGCTTCGGATTTGGCGGACTGTCAAAATGTAGCGCCGACACGAAGAGCGTCGTAGAAGGCACGGTGGGCTTCTGGATCAAGGTCCACAATGGCCCGCACGGACGACTGCAGTTTGGCCCGCAGTATTCCTACGTGTCGCGCAACTCGTGGGAGGGAACGAACGGAACGGGATTCTCCGCGCCGCACGGGGTCGAGAACATGTTTTTTACGTCTTTCCGCTACTACTTGCCGTAGCATTTGCGGACCTCGCCCCCGAATTTCTCTCCTTTTGCCTAGGGGGCGAGGATTTTTTGAAGGTGGGAGTTGCAATGCAATTGAAGCGCAGTTACATCGCCATCTCGCTGGCTGTCGCCGCGATCGTGGGCTGGACTATCTTCGAGTTCCCCGCGCACAAGGCGCAAGCGAGCCGCGAAGATTCGTCGGTCATCCCTGTCGTTGCGGTGACGTTGGCGACACGAAGCGTAATCAGCAGTTCCATCACCCTGTCCGGTGCGTTCCGGCCATATCAAGAAGTCGATGTCCACGCGAAGGTAGCTGGATATATACGACGTATCTACGTTGACGTCGGCGACAAGGTGAAAGAGAAGCAAACGTTGGCTGTTTTGGAGGTGCCCGAGCTGAGCGCCCAAGTCACTGGCGCCAATGCCGACATTCGACGCAGCGAAGACGCCATCCATCGAGCTGAGCAGGATGTAAAACGAGCGGAATCGACCCATACCGCATACCACGCCGCGTACACACGATTGAAGCAGGCGTCGCAGGCGCGCCCGGGATTGATTGCTGAACAGGAACTCGATGATTCCATGGCCAAAGATCAGGAGGCTGAAGCGCAAGTGGGCAGCGTTCGCGCCGCGCTCGCGGAAGCACAAAGCCAACTCTCCATGGCACGGGCTACCCAGGATCGATATGCCACCCTCGAAGCATACTCGCGCATAACGGCTCCCTTTAGTGGGGTTGTAACAAAGCGCTACGCGGACACCGGCGCTCTCATCCAAGCCGGCACGGCATCGGAAACCCAATCGATGCCGGTCGTGAAGCTGGCGGAGTGGTCGCGGCTCAGGTTGGTGGTCCCAGTTCCCGAGTCCGCCGTTCCCGATCTACGCCTGGGCCAGTCCATCGACTTGGTCGTTCCCGCATTGGGCCGCACGTTGAAGGGGAAAGTTGCCCGCTTTGCTGATTCGCTCAACGAAGAGACACGCACGATGCACACCGAAATTGACGTCGAAAACCCCGACGGCACATTGGTTGAGGGCATGTATGCGGAAACGACTCTCGTCCTTCACCAGAAAGACAATGCGCTCACCGTCCCGGCGCAAGCGATTCGGCGAGCCAACAATCACGCGACCCTCTTTGTAGTGGATCAGTCGAGCGCTGTCGTGGAACGCCCCGTCACTTTAGGCGTGGAGAATGGCGAACGGATCGAAGTGCTCTCCGGACTGAGCGATGGCGAGCAGGTCATCGTTGGCAATCTCAATGGAGTGCAGGCCGGGCAGCGGGTACGACCCAAAGTCGTCGTGCAGCCGTCCGCAGTGGAGGGACAGTCCTGATGTCAGGCTTTGCGATCCGCTATCCCTACTTCATCATTGTTGGCTGTCTCATCATTGCAATCGTCGGCGGCGTCATTCTGTTCAGAATGCCAGTGGACCTGTTTCCTCCCATTAACATCCCGGTAGTCGTGGTCGCGACTTTTTACTCCGGTATGCCCCCCGAACAGATCGAAACCGACATTACCGGACGGTTCGAACGATTCTTCACGCTCGGCAGCAATATTGACCATATTGAATCGCGCTCGCTCCCGGGTGTCAGTCTGATCAAGATTTATTTTCAGCCGGGCACAGACGCGGATGCTGATCTTAGCGAAGTTTCGAATCTTGCGATGGCCGATTTGCGCAAGCTCCCTCCCGGGACACTTCCGCCGGTTGTCCTGAAATTCGATGCGTCCAGCTTGCCCGTGTGTCTTATCACGCTGAAAGGAGAAGGACTGAACGAGACGCGACTACGCGATCTAGGGCAATACGACGTCCGCAACCAAGTCGCCAACGTACCCGGCGCTTCTGTGCCTCAGCCTTTCGGTGGCCGTTATCGCCAGATCATGGTTTACGTAGATCCGCTGAAACTCGACGCGCACCAACTCAGCGTGATGGATGTAGTGCGCACGGTGAATGACAGCAATCTCATTTTGCCGGCCGGTGATGTGCGCATCGGACCCATCGACTACAACCTCTATACCAATAGCCAGCTTCCGAGTACCGGTGAAATCAATCGCTTACCCCTGAAGACGGTGAATGGAGCATCGGTCTTGGTGCGAGATGTCGGCAAAGCCGTCGATGCACATCAAATCCAGACCAACGTGGTGCGCGTTGACGGCCAGAACTCGGTATATCTGCCCATCCTTAAGCAAGGCGGGGATACCAATACTATCGCAGTGGTAAACGGAATTAAGCAGGCGGTTGCCAACCTGACCGATGTGCCGCAAGAACTCGTAGCCAAGGTCGTGTTTGATCAGTCCATCTTCGTGAAGAGCGCCATCGAGAACCTGCTGCACGAGGGTGGTATCGGGCTGGTCCTGACGGGTGTAATGATCCTGCTGTTCCTCGGTAGTATGCGGGCGACCCTCGCTGTGTTCTTGTCGATTCCCCTCTCGGCTCTGGCGGCATTCATGGCAATCAGTGCTGGCGGAGGCACGGTCAATACCATGGTGCTTGGAGGATTGGCGCTGGCGTTTTCCCGCCTCATCGATAACTCGGTCGTAGTGCTGGAAAACATCTTTCGTCATCTGGAAATGGGCGAAGCCCCCGCCGTAGCGGCCGAGAAGGGTGGGCAGGAAGTCTCGCTCGCCGTCCTTGCGGCCACGCTGGCAACAGCGGTTGTCTTCTTTCCTGTGATGTTTCTGACCGGCGTCAGTCGCTTCCTATTTACGGCGTTGGCGTTGGCTGTGGTTTTCTCCCTTGCTGCTTCCTATCTGGTTGCCATGACGGTTGTCCCGTTGTTCTGCGCCTATTGGATCAAGGGGGCACATCTGGTCCACGAACATGAGGTCTCCGACTCTCGCTTTGGCAGAGTCGCCGAGAAGTTCAATCAATATTTTGAAAAATTGGTCAAGAATTATGACCACACCCTCGGGCGCGCCCTGCTCAAACCCGTCGCGACGACGATCGGTCTAGTCGGAGTGTCGCTTCTCTGCCTCTCGCTCTACCCGCTGATGGGCGTTGCTTATTTTCCTCGGACGGACCCTGGCCAGTTTGTGATCAATCTGAAAGCTCCCTCCGGCACACGGTTGGAACTTACCCGAAACTACGTGGAGCAGGTCGAGAACGTGATCCGCCGGACCGTTCCCCCAAATGAACTAGGCATGATCGTCTCGAATCTCGGCGTCACACCTGGGTTCTCGGCGATCTACACGCCGAACTCAGGGCAGCACACCGCTTTCGTGCAAGTGAGTCTGAAAGAAGATCACAAAGTGGGTAGCTACGAGTACATGAATCGCGTGCGTACTGCGCTTCGCGAAGACATACCACAACTCAGCGCTTACTTTCAGTCGGGCGGGCTGGTGGATTCGGTGTTGAACCTCGGCTTGCCGGCACCGATTGATGTGCAGGTCAGTGGGACGAATCTCGACAGGACGTATGGGGTCGCTGCACAGATCGGCGCTCGCATTCGCCGCCTGCAGGGTGTGAACGACGTCTTGATTCCTCAGGACATCGACTATCCAGCATTGAGGCTCAACATCGACCGGGAGCGCGCAAGCCTGGTCGGCCTCAATCAAAAGGAAGTGGTAGACAACGTGATCACAGCTCTGACCTCGAACCAGATGATCGCCCCAAGTTTTTGGGTCGATCCGAAATCGGGCAATGACTACATGCTTACAGTGCAATATCCGGAAGATGAGGTCCACACCCTGAATGATCTGAAACAAATTCCCGTGCGCGCCCCTGGCCAGCATACGACGCCACTGGACAGCGTTGCTGACATCAAAACGATTGAGTCTCCTACCGAAGTTGACCACTACCAACTGCGTCGCGTGGTTGACGTCTATGTAGCTCCGACCAACGAAGACTTAGGACGGCTGACGTCCGCTATCGACGAAGTGGTCAAGCAAACAAAGCTTCCCGCCGGGATTCACGTGGAGCTTCGCGGCTCTGTGCAAGGGATGAGGTCTTCGTTCAAGAGCTTCGGTATTGGTCTTGTACTGGCGGTCGTGCTCGTGTACCTGATCCTGGTTGCCCAATTCGCTTCCTTTGTTGACCCGTTTATCATTTTGCTCGCCATTCCTCCCGGACTGGCAGGAGTACTGCTCTTCTTGTTGGTGACGGGTACAACGCTGAACATCATGTCGCTGATGGGCATTGTCATGATGGTCGGAATCGTGGTCTCGAACAGCATTCTGATCGTCGAGTTTACGCGACAGCTTAGGGCACAAGGAACACCCTTGCGAGAAGCGACCACCGTGGCCTCGCGTCTTCGGCTTCGCCCGGTGTTAATGACTTCACTGGCAACGCTCCTCGGCCTGATTCCCATGGCGATGAAACTGGGAACCGGCTCCGAGGCTTACGCTCCGCTGGCTCGCTCCATTATCGGGGGTCTGCTGGTTTCTGTAGTTGTGACCGTCTATCTTGTGCCCGCGGCATATTTGTGGGTTCACCGTAAGGAAGAAACTGCTGCTCCCGAGGTCGCGGCATGATTCGAAGGCTAAGCGGTTTCTCGCTTCTCGCGGCTTGGGCGATAGCGTGCCTGGGGCAATCCATCGGCGCTCCACAAGTTGTCGTCGCAATCGGTCCGGAAACACACGGCGCAGCTCAGCCTCAATCATCCCCCCTAGGCGCAAACCGTCCGGACGCAAGACCGCGTGTTCGCCTTACGCTTAAAGAAGTCGAGACATTAGTGCTACGGAACAACCCGCAAATTACCGGTGCTCGCCTACAGGCTCTTGCTGCCCAGCAAGTGGTTCGTGAAGCGCGGTCAGCTTATTGGCCCACCGCCAAGGCCGACCTTACTGTCGTTGACTCGCACACGAACACGCGGATTGCGGCGGGAGGTCTAAACAATCCGATTATCTTCGAGCGCGCTGCCGGAGGAGCCTCGGTCAACCAACTAATCACCGATTTTGGGCACACAAAAAACATGGTGGCCAGCGCAAACTTCCTTGCAAAGGCGGAAACCGAGAACGCTCGTGCCACGCGACAACAAGTGGTGATGGCCGTGGATCAAGCTTTCTACGGCGTACTCCAGGCCCGAGCCGTGCTCCATGTCGCGGAAGAGACCGTCGGCAACCGCCAAGTGGTGGTCGATCAGGTCCAGGCCCTGGCGAAGAGTGCGTTGAAATCCGATCTTGACTTGAGCTTCGCGCAGGTTAACCTGGCGCAAGCGAAATTGCTCCTCCTGGATGCGCAGAACAATGAGAAAGGCGCGCAAGCTACTCTGGCGGCCCTCTTGGGGTACGTCACTCCACAGGAATTCGACGTGGTTGACGAGCCATCAGCCGCTAACGCGCCTCCAGCCAATCTTGATGACCTGATTCAGCTCGCAGTGAACTCCCGGCCCGAGTTGCAGGCGATCAACTATCGGTATCAATCGGCAGAGAAATTGAAGAGCGCCGAACGAGATGCGCTGCTACCGACGATTTCTGCAATGGGCGCGGTGGGAGGCACGCCGGCACGGGACTATCACCTTGCACCTTGGTATGGTGCAGCCGGTGTCAATCTGGAGATCCCGATCTTCAATGGGTTTTTGTTTTCCGCGCGAGCGAAAGAAGCTGGCCTAAAAGCGCAGGCGGCCCAGCAAAGACTGGTGGACTTGCGCAACACGATTGCAAAAGACGTCCGGACCAGTTGGCTGAATGCCAATACCGCGTATGACCGCCTCGACGTTACGAGCCAACTACTGAAGCAGGCAAACCTTGCGCTAGACCTGGCACAAACGCGCTACAAACTTGGCTTGAGCTCGATTGTTGAACTTAGCCAGGCGCAACTTCAGCAGACACAAGCGGAAATCACCGAGTCGCAAGCGGGTTATGAGTACAGGCTCGCGTCGGCGATTCTGCGCTATCAAACAACTGGTATCTAAACCCACAGCCACGCACTAGCCGAAGTTGGACAGCCCGCAGATCGCCACTCAGTACTGCAAAGTTGCAATGAACGGAAACCCTCTGTCGAGGGACCGACACCGGATCAGTACGATGGACACTTCGGCGAGGGCTGAGATGCTCCTCCTGCGGCAAGGCAGTGGTTTTGCCCCGTAAAGACCTAATAAGGAATTACGCTCGATCTGTTGCCGTTTGGCCAGACGTAGAGGCCCGCCAGTTCTAGCCCCCACCTTTTTTTAAGCTTCCTTGTAACAAAATCCAGCCTTCTGCATTTATTCGTGTTCCTGGTTGATACGGACCTGGAGGAAACAATCATGATCAGCGCCAAAGTTGAACTGACTCAAGCACTTAGGCAACAAAGGCAGTTCGTAGCACTCACCGGAAGTGGGCACAATCTGCTATTGGACGACGCGGCGGGGGGAACCGGCCCGAAACCAATCGAACTGGTTGCAGCGGGATTGGCTGGTTGTACAGCGTTCGATGTCATCACGGTTTTGCGCCAGAAGTACCACCAGAAAGTCACTGGCTACGAAGTTCGAGTCGAGGCTGATCAGGCGGACCGCCCGCCGCAAGTGTTCACGGCTGTGCGGATTCACCACGTAGTCACGGGCAACGACATTGATGTCGCGGCTTTGGAGGAGGCGGTTCGTCTCTCAGAAGAGAAGTACTGCTCTGTAGGGGCCATGGTGCAAAAGACGGCGAGTCTCCATACGACCTACGAGATCGTCGAAGAGAAGACCGAGTGGATAAAGGCGACCCAAACTGCTGGAGCCCAGAGTTGAAGAGCCCTCTCAAATTCGTCGCCGTGGCCACAGTGGCGCTGTGGGTTGCGTCAGCGGTTCAGGCTCAACAAACCGTTGACCCCTCGCCCCTCACGATTCAGCAGGCGGTAAGGATAGCGTTGGAGAAAAACCCGCTGCGTAAAGCTGCCATCGCTGACACGAAGGTCTCGTCCGCGAACGTTCGCGAAGCGCGATCGGTTCTCATGCCGCGAGTGACGTTCTCCGAGACCGCAACACGCGGGAACGATCCTGTGTACGTGTTTGGCAGCAGATTGCGGCAGCAACGTTTCACGGCTGATGATTTCTCGCTGAATAAGCTCAACACTCCCTTGCCCTTTGGGAACTTCAGCACGCGCTTTGGAGGAACCTGGAATTTGTTTGACTCCTTTGCCAGTTGGCACGGTGTGACTCGGACAAAGCAGATGAACGAGGCCGCCGGGCATCAGTTGGAGCGTACGGAGCAAGAGATCGTATTCCGGGCCGTCAACGCATATTACGGCGCGTTGCTGGCCACGAAGCAACTGGAACTGGTCGAGCAGGCTTTAAAGACATCCCAGTCTATTTTGGATCGCAGTCAGTCGCGATTCGACAGCGGCCTAGTTGTGGAATCGGACCTTTTGACTGCGAAGGTGCGCATGGCCGGACGACGGCAGGAACTGATTCGGGCCAGGAACGGCCTGGACTTGGCTCGGGCCGAGTTGAACACCGCCCTGGGAGTACCAATGGATACCTCGTTACAACCTGCGGAGACTTTGACGGAAGCTACGTTTCCGGTTCCCGTTCTTCAAGATGTCGAAAAACTTGCCCTGACCAATCGACCGGACTTGAAGCGCATTGAGTCCGAAGAATCGGCTCAGCGGCAGAGTGTCGCAATCGCAAAGTCATCGTTTGGCCCGCGGGTGAACGCCTTCGCCGGTTGGGAGACGGATAACCCAACGTTCGTTGCGGGCGGGGGAGGAAACAACTGGCTCGGCGGGGTGGAGATGCAAATCGACCTTTTCCAGGGTGGAGCAAAACGGGCAGGACTAGCTCGTGAACGCGCGCTCCAAGAGAAAGCCACGGCGATGAAACAAGTGGCGAGCGACGGAGTCCGCCTGGAAGTCCGGCGCGCTTATTACAACCTGGACTCTGCTCGGCAGGAAGTCGAGGTTGCGCGAGCGGTCATCGTGCAGGCACAGGACAGTCTGCGTATCAACCAAGACCGCTACGAGAGCGGTCTTACAACCGTGACCGATCTTTTTGGTGCTGAGGAAGCGGCGCGGCGCAGCCAGACGGACTATTGGGAGGCTGTTTATCGGTTTCATACCAGCTTCGCCAGTCTTGAGTTGGCGAGCGGCAGCTTGAATCTTCAATCCCCGGTGGTGATGCCATGATTCGCGCAAATTCCATTCTCTTACGTCTAGTTCCTCTAGCCGCGGTTATGGCCGGCGGGCTCAGCGGTTGTTCCAGCGAGCGGACTGCACAGCCTTCGGCACCAGAAACCGTGCACAGCGTTTCCGTGCTCCCGGTACAACGCGCAGACAGCCCCGATTTATTGGAAGCAGTGGGAACAATTCGCGCGGCGCAAACCAGCCAGCTTGCAAGCCAGACGATGGGGAACATCGTTGAAATGCGCGTACATGAAGGAGACCGTGTACAGCGCGGGCAAGTGCTTGCAATCATCGACGATGCTCAACCTCGGGCTGCGGTGGACCGAGCCACGGCCGGCGAGAGCGCTGCTCAGCAAGAGGTGGCCGCGTCAGATTCCGACTTGGTCCTCGCTCAATCGACGCTGGCACGTTACCAGACTCTCTATGACAGGAAATCAATCAGTCCACAGGAATTCGATGAAGTGAAGGCTCGGTACCAAGCGGCGCTTGCCCATCGCGACATGACGCGCGCAGGTCAGGCACAAGCGAAAGCAGCGTTAGCGCAGGCGCGCACATCGCTCTCATTTACGCGGATTCTTGCGCCATTCGATGGAGTCATCACCGAGAAGAAAGCCGATCCGGGCATGCTGGCCAGTCCTGGTTTCACAGTCTTCGCAATCGAAAGCCTGGGGCACTATCGACTGGAATCTGCAGTTAACGAAAACGATCTGCGGTACGTCCGGATGGGCGAGCAGGTGCCGGTCATAGTGGACGCATTGGAAACACCACAGCAAAAAGGAAAAGTCGTACAAATCGTACCTACCGCCGACTCAGGCAGCCGCAGTTTCCTGGTGAAGATTGAACTACCTCCGGATGTGCGGCTCCGATCGGGTCTATTCGGCCGAGCACAATTCACACGCGGGAATCGGTCGGCATTGCTCATTCCGCAGACGGCGGTCGTTGAGCGCGGTCAACTGCAGGGAGTTTACGTACTCGACCAGAACAGGATCGCCAACCTACGCTACATCACCCTGGGAAAGATCACCGGTTCAGTAGTGGAAGTGCTCGCAGGTCTTCAGGAAGGTGAGCGCCTGGTCGCGAAGCCAGCCGACCTCGATCTGAATGGCAAGCGCATTGAGGCCCAGCAATGAAAGATGAAAAGGCCGACTCACCAAATCAACCCGAGCATGGTCTGCGGCTGGCGGGACGCATCGCTCACGGTTTCATCGATTCGAAGCTGACGCCGTTGGTGATCGTGGCCGCGTTGCTTCTCGGCGCGTTCAGCATTCTTCAGACTCCCCGCGAAGAAGAACCGCAAATTGTCGTTCCAATGCTCGATGTCTTCGTGCAGATGCCGGGCGCATCACCGGAAGAAATATCCCAACGGGTCAGTCTTCCCATGGAGAAACTCTTGCGAGAAGTTCCAGGGGTCGAATACGTGTATTCGATCAGCCAGCCTGGCATGAGTATGCTGATCGTGCGTTTCTATGTAGGGTCGAAAGAAGAAGACGCGATCATACAGACGTACAACAAGCTGTTCTCCAACTTTGACCGCATCCCGCCGGGAGTTTCACAACCGATCATCAAGGTGCGCTCGATCAACGACGTCCCCATCATGGCACTCACGCTCTGGGGTAAGAACTATGACTCGTATCACCTGCGACGCATCGCTGGCGAGTTGGAGAACTCTCTCAAACAGCTCGATGATGTTTCCGAAACGTCGATCATAGGAGGCCAGCCCCGGCAGGTACGAGTCGTTTTGGATACGCAGCGTTTGGCCGCTTATGGCCTCACGCCAGGGGCAGTGGCGAGCCAACTCCAGAGCGCGAACAATCGCGGTGACGTGGGCAGTTTTACCCGCGATAACCGCGAGTTCCAAGTCGAGGCCGGGAGGTTCTTCACGCGGACCGAAGACCTGCAGCAAGTGGTCGTCGGAGTCCACGCGGGCCGACCGGTCTACCTTCGCGATGTAGCAGAAAAATTGGAAGACGGTCCCGACGAGCCGGACAGCTACGTGCTGTATGCGAATGCTCGCGGTGGTACGGGACAGACGGCCGGCGCGGAATATCCCGCAGTCACGATCACGCTCGCGAAGCGCAAAGGCACCAACGCGACGATCATTTCCGAGCGGGTTGTGGAGAAACTCACTACCCTTCATGGCTACGTATTGCCGAACGATTTAAACATCACCGTTACGCGCAACTACGGCGAGACGGCGAAAGACAAGTCAAATGAATTGCTGAAGCACCTGTTGATTGCGACGCTATCGGTGACGTTGCTGATTGCGCTCGCGCTTGGTTGGCGCGAATCAGGTGTCGTACTACTCGCGGTGCCGGTCACCTTGGCTCTAACCTTGGCCGTCTTTTATCTCTATGGATACACGCTCAACCGAGTCACGCTGTTCGCCCTGATCTTCTCCATCGGCATACTTGTCGATGATGCCATCGTGGTAGTAGAGAACATCGTCCGCCACTTCCGATTGCCGGCTAGTCGCGGTCGCTCTCTCGCGGTGGTTGCGGTTGAAGCGGTTGATGAAGTCGGTAATCCCACGATTCTTGCGACGTTCGCCGTCATCGGCGCCATCCTGCCCATGGCTTTCGTTCGCGGCTTAATGGGGCCGTACATGCGTCCGATTCCGGTGGGAGCATCGGCGGCCATGCTGTTTTCCTTGATGGTGGCCTTCGTGGTCTCCCCCTGGGCAGCGTTGAGACTACTGAGAAAGTATGCGGGCAGGAGCGGCCACGACACACACGAGGTTGAGGGCTGGACCACCCAACTATATCGCCGCGTCATGAACCCGCTGATATTGGATGCCCGCCGCCGCTGGATGTTTCTCGGCGGAGTCGTGGTGTTGTTGCTGGCAGCAGTTGCTTTCGTGCCTTTGAAATGGGTGCGTGTGAAGATGCTCCCCTTCGACAACAAGAGCGAGTTCCAAGTCATCATCGACATGCCAGACGGAACTCCATTGGAGCAAACAACCCGCGTTGCGCAGGCGCTTGGAAACCATCTTGGCCAGCAACCCGAGGTCACAAACTACCAGATTTATGCCGGTACATCCGGTCCCTACAACTTTAACGGATTGGTGCGGCACTACTTCTTGCGCCGTAAACCGAATCAGGCCGACATCCAGGTAAACCTGCTGTCACGCCATGATCGCAAAGCGCAGAGCCACGAAATTGCACGCCGCCTCCGTCCCGAACTGGACAGGATTGCCCAGCCCTTCGGGGCACGCATCAAGGTTGCGGAGGTTCCTCCTGGTCCGCCGGTGTTGCAGACGCTCGTTGCGGAAGTCTATGGCCCGGACTACAAGAGCCAAATCGAATTGGCGGCGCAGATCAAGAAGGTGTTTCAACAAACGCCCGGCGTTGTCGATGTGGACTGGTACGTTGAAGACCCGCAGACGAAGTACGATCTGAAAGTTGATCTCGACAAAGCGGCGCTGCACGGCATCTCCCCCTCCGATGTAACGCACACACTCCAGGTGGGATTGAGCGGCGCAAGCGCCGGACTCCTACACGATCCGAACTCCCGTGAAGACGTGCCGATCGAAGTGCGTTTAGCCCGCCCCGACCGGTCAGGAATCGAGAACCTCGGAAACCTCAAACTGCCCACTGCCTCTGGAGGGCAGATCGCGCTGCAAGAGGTCACGGATCTCCGGCAAACAACGATTGATACGAGTGTCTATCGCAAGAACCTGCAACCAGTCGTCTACGTGACGGGCGATGTGGCGGGCGGCGAAGAGAGCCCTGTTTACGCCATCATGAAGATGAGCGAGGCCATCGACAGGATCAAGTTGGCTGATGGCTACGCGATAAAGCAATACAAAGGCACGACGATGCCCGACCGCACGGACCGCTTGTCCATGAAGTGGGACGGTGAGTGGCATATCACCGTGGAAGTGTTTCGCGATCTGGGACTGGCGTTTGCCGCTGTGCTGGTCCTTATCTATGTCCTGGTTGTCGGCTGGTTCCGCTCGTTCGTCACGCCGCTGGTGATCATGGCACCGATCCCTCTCACCCTGGTCGGCATTCTGCCCGCACACGCATTGATGGGCGCGTTCTTCACGGCAACCTCGATGATCGGTTTTATCGCAGGCGCAGGAATTATTGTGCGCAATTCCATCATCCTGGTTGACTTCATCGAACTGCGTCGCTCGCAAGGCATGTCACTGGAGGAGGCGGTCGTCGACGCCGGCGCGGTCCGATTCCGCCCCATGCTGCTGACAGCCGCGGCAGTTGTTGTAGGAGCGAGCGTGATTCTCTTCGATCCCATTTTTCAGGGCTTGGCGCTGTCCTTAATGGCTGGAGAGGTGGCGTCTACGGTCTTGTCGCGGATGGCAGTGCCGGTGCTCTACTACCTCTCTCAGAGGGGGCACTCGCTTCCACCCGTGCATCCGCATTCACCGGAGGACGTCGCTGAATGCGAAACACCGCAATGCGAAACTGCGTAGGACCAGCTTGTTTTCAAGGAGAACTGTTATGACCGTAGAACGTGCCCTTCGTTTGATCGCTGGCAGCTTTATCCTGTTGTCCCTGGCTCTCGGACACTACCTAAACCCGTACTGGTATCTCTTCACCGCTTTTGTCGGCTTGAATCTGTTTCAGTCCGGATTCACCAACTGGTGCCCCATGATGACCTTCCTGCGTAAACTTGGAGTGGGCAGATAGGAGAATACGATCATGTCTGAGTGGGTCTGGGGAGCGGCTTTCGTTATCGTCTATTTGGTCCTGACGCAATTGCTACTGCCAAAACTTGGCGTCCCCCACCTGAAGGAGCCAAGGTTGCGCCGAGTCTCGGCGCCAAACGGTTCCGAGGGACACGTCTTCAGGAAAACCATGACGACGATAGGGCAGGTTGAGTTTCGCGAGAGTCTGCTGTCTGTCCGTGATGAGATCCTGCAATCACTTGGACATCCAGTAATCTCCGCTCTCGGGTCGCGCGCTGCGCGAAGTCTCGATCTCTCGCATGAAACACTAGGCGTCGTCCTGATCGGGCACGGAGCTCCGTGGGAAGAACGATGTGATATTGCCGCTCATTTCCGCGAGGTTCTGCCTGGCGTTCCTATGGTGGCGTCCCTTCGTCGGCAGGACAAAGATGTAACCGGAGCAGATTACAATTTACGGGCAGATGATCCGCCTCTATGGGTGAGCACGGTCAGACAGGCTCTTGCGGGAATCGAGTAGCGACGTACTCAGGAATTTGGGGACCACTCTTTGATTTGCTTGCAAGAGAAAGGCTGGCATCCATTGCCCTGCGTGCAAGAGGGCAACGAGAGGGCAGTTACGATTCTGATAGATTCCAAACAAGGACATTACGTTACTCCTTGCGCCGCGTAAGTCCATTAGATTCTGTTAATTGGAGCTCCCATAACCCAAAGGACGGTGGTTCAAATCCACTCCCGCAATGATTTAGAAGCAATCACTTACAGAGCAAAAATATTGGTTGCAAACACGGGCGCTATAACCAAGTGCCACCGTCACGGAACCAGAGCACACCTCACCCGGACGCGATCACTCGAGATGTTGATATTCCGAGTGAGCCTTCCGCAGTTCAGGAATATCGCTGTCCGCACCGGACCACGCGGCAAAGAACTCCTGGTAAGCTTGGCGGCTTCGCGCTGAGTCCCCGATCAGTTTGTAAGCGCGGGCCAATCCTAAGTTGGCTAATGCATGCCTCGGTGAGGTGGCGTCAATTCCGGGATGATCGACAATTTTCTGGAATTCGGCAGCTGCTTCCCCACCAGAGGCAGCACGCAAGTATGCCAGGCCACGAATGTAGATCGGGGAAAGGCTACAAAACTCACTCAAGTCGTAGGGCGCTGCCGGTTGCAGGATCTCAATAGCCTTCGCGGGTTCTCCGCGACGCAAAGCGATCGTAGCCAGAATCGTCGGGATGCAGGCGACGTTCAGCGGCGCGTGCTTGGGGAAGCGACGCTGCAAATCCTCACTGAGATCTTGCGCCTGAGCAGTGTCTCCCACGAGGGCCAAAGCTTCCGCAGCGGTTTCTTCGACGTCGATGCCGCGCCCCAACTTGAGCGCGGCGACGGCTTGAGTTCGAGCTTGTGGATAATTTCCGAAATCGGCATCTGTTAAGGCGGCCCCCGCCATGGAATAGGCCGCGTCATCGTCGAGTCCAAGGCGCTGCGATGTGGCCCAGGATTGCTCGAACAACTGACGGGATGCCCGCAACTTGCCGGAAGCAGTCAGCGCGAGCGCACGAGTCGTCAGCATGTCGTTTTCGCGTTCGGTGCCAGTCGCCCAATCGATCTGATGTTGCATGGTCGCTTGATCATGCCGCAGGAATGCGATCTCAAAGAGGACGCGATGGGTATAAACGCTGTCGCGACCTGCCGCACTCGCCTGCTCACAGGCACGCTGGGCTTCATCCAGATGGTTCAGGGCGAGTTCTGACAACGCCAGGTTGGCGTATGGCGAATAGTGGTTCGGCTGGAGTTTTAGTGCGACCGCTGCGTTTGTTCTGGCTTTCTCATATTGCCCGATCACCTGGTAGTACGCGGCGAGCCCGTTGAAGGGGCTCCAGTCTCGCGGGTACATCCGGCCCCAGAGTTCATAAGTATCAGCCGCTTTATCGATATCCCCGGTGACCACATTGTGATAGCGCACGGTAAGAAAGAGCTTTTCGCGCTCGCTGAGATTGCTTCTCAAAGCGAATGCCTGCTTGATGTAGTCGCTGGCACGGCTCGTCTCGCCCAGATTTCTATAGGTCGCGCCCAACTGCGCATATGCCATGGCGAATTTCGGATCGAGTTCGATGGAGTGCTCGAGTAGAGGAATTGCGTCTCGCTCTTTGCCTTCAGCCCGTGCGGCAATTGCCAGCGAGTAAGACTTCAGAGCATCCAGAGAAGGAGTGGTTGCCTGCTCAACCGGAACTCCAAACTGCTGCACCGAATTCAGAGATTCGCCTAATTTGCCGCGGAGAGTCGAAGCAATCTTCCCGAGCAGGGGTAATGCGTCTTCCTTGGTTCGTGCTTCCGCTTGCTCGCGCGCCAGTACCACCGCATCTGTGCAATTGATGGCCTGAACGGCCAACACATAACTATTGCCTAAACGGGAGATGGAGCCAGAGATCAGCGCCCTGGCGCCTACTCGCACGCACACTTCACGAGCAACTGGGAGTTTCAAAGGCTCTTCGGGAGGCTTGCCCATAAAGCCAAAAGTTTCCCGAACTCGGTCATCGCCGACCAGAACGAGGAATGGCGATTGCCCCAGCTCAACTGCCAAGCCTTGCTTGAGAGCGCCATCAAAAACCGGCTCGCCCGTAGAATTGTCGAAGTCGGCTAAGAGAATCGAATCTTTTTCAGTAAGAGCAATTGCAGGCGTGTCTTGATGCAGCCACCGGGCAGCCGCGATCACCATAACGACGGCCAAGAATCCCAGAATGTGGAGCCTGGTCCTTCTTCTTGTCGAGCGAGTTTCGATCGCCAGGTCTTCTGCGTGTGATGGAGGGACGGTAGGGGACAGTTCCCTGTCCGCAAGTTCTTGCATTCCTTCGCGGACTTCTCGCACGTCAGCTACAAAACGATATCCCTGGCCGGGAACGGTAACGATGTAAAGCCGATCCTGTGGACTTTCTCCGAGGGCTTTCCTTAACAACGAAATATGTTGTGTCAGGTTGGACTCCTCGACAAATGTATCCGGCCAGACCGCTTTCATCAGAGCGTCTTTGGAAACCGTTGCTTGACTGTTTTGTATCAAGACAACGAGTACCTCGAAGCATTTTCCAGTCAGTTGGACCGGATCGTCGCCCCGCAGTAGCAGGCCTCGCAAAGTATCTACACGAAATGAACCGAATTCGTACAAGTGGTTGATTCCTATGGCTGCTGAGTAGCGTTTTAGAAGATTTTATAAGTCTTCAGCGCTGCTGTTAGGACATTTCGGAACTCACCGAGGCAAGATCGCTTGCAGTGCCGAGCCGTGGCTCGATTTTAGTGTGCGAGCGACGGGTAGGCAATGTTAAGGCTCTACTCTCAGTCCACTAACAAGAAAGAAGAAGAGGAGAAGGGAATGCTATCCGGTGCGCTTCGATTCGTGATTTGCTGTGCTCTTTTGGTCCAGATCGATTTTAAGCAGTACCCCGGTTCTAGGTTGGATGAACAAGCCAAGTGCGCAACAACCGCGTTCTCGAAGGACCTGGATTGCACGGTGTACACCACAGGCGACAGCTTCGAAAAAGTCTACAGCTTCTATAAGGCGTTGTATCCGGAAGTTTCGATACCCATCCCGGTGCAGAAACTGCCCAACGGACAAGAAGTGAAATGGGCATTCTTCATTTTGGATGGCGCCAAGGATCTGGCGCGGTCGAAGTCCTGGCTCAAGGTTCAACGCCCTTTCATCGGCTCGATTGCAGATGGCGGGCGAGGGGATTTTCGGGACATCCGAGACGTTAGCGCAATTCAAACCATTCACCGCCGATAGCCTTCACGCACGAGATAGAAGCCAACGGGCGCCGTCGATTAAATCCAAAACTAAAGAGGAGAAAATATGAGCACTGCAAAACTTGAACTGGATTCCACTTTCGCACCCGGCACGCAACCACCGCCAACGCCGGAGAGACTCTTTGAAGCACTGCACGCGTATCAGCGCACGGAAGCATTCAAAGCCGCGGTCGAACTCGAACTATTCACGGCCGTCGGGGATGGACTAGAAACGGTCCCCGAACTGGCGAAACGGATGAAAGCATCGGAACGCGGCGTTCGGGCGCTGGCGGATTACATGGTGATTATTGGTTTCTTAACCAAGAAAGACGGGCGCTACGGTCTAACCGCCGACGCCGCCGTTTTCCTGGATAAGAAATCGCCTGCATATGCCGGTTCCATGACCCGGTTCATGGCGTCTCCGGCGGTGTTAGAAGGTTTTAGAGATTTGGCGACCGTGGTTCGCACGGGGAAGCCACTTTCAGGGGACGGCCTCACCACGGCAGATCATCCCTCCTGGGTAGATTTTGCGCGGAACATGGCTCCGTTGTTGCATATGGTGGCATTGCAAACCGCGAAGTTGGTCCGCACGGCGGCGCCCATCAAGGTGCTCGACGTTGCCGCAGGACATGGCATGTTCGGGATCACAGTGGCACAGCAAAGCCCGAGCGCGCAGATTGTGGGACTCGATTGGGCCCTGGTTCTAGAGGTGGCCAGGGAGAATGCCCGAAGGACTGGGGTTCTGGACCGTTACACGTTACTGCCCGGTAGTGCCTTCGAAGTGTCGTACGGTACGGGATTTGATGTCGTGCTGGTCCCGAATTTCCTGCATCACTTCGACCGCGTCCAAATCCAGAAATTCCTGATCAAGGTGCGTGAGGCACTGTCCTCCACGGGTCGCATCGTCATCGTGGAGTTCGTACCGAATGAGGATCGGGTCTCGCCGCCCATCGCGGCAGGTTTTGTGCTGAATATGCTCGCCATGACTCCGGGGGGAGACGCTTACACGGCTTCCGAATACGAAGCCATGCTCCGACAAGCCGGCTTTCAGGATGTTCGGCTGCATTCCCTTGCTCCCACGCCGCACAGCGCGATTGTCGCGACCCGTAAATAAAGAGACGTGCGCAAACAAGGCGGACGGCTGAAGGGAGGATCGCAGAATTTCAGCCGTCCGCATTCTTCAAAAAAAACTGGAGATAGGAAAAGGAGACGCCATGACGAAGATTTGGATTTTTGCGCTGATGCTCACCTTGTAGGTTTGGGGAGCTACATCGTGAACGCACCCAGCATCGCACAATAGCGGGATCGCGGTTCCGGCTGAAACAAAGCATCGTGCTCCCATGAAGACGGCTTGTGACAGTCGATGTCCTCAGGAATCACGTTGAAGTCGCCGCCGGACGCATGCTCTTCCGTTGCCCAATCTCCAAACCAAGTCTCTTTCCGAAGCAGCAGGCGCGGTTCAACGCTTCTGGTACGGGTGGAAGATGTCGTTCTTCGCTTCACTGCCTTATGGCACGATCAACTTCATAGTTTCTTTGCCGAGGCCTCGGATCCAGGTGGTTCACGGAACGGCTCCACAGAAATGCGTTCGTAACGCACTTCCAGCACGGTCAGTTCTTCTGTACCGCCCGGCAAATGAAGGACTACGCTGTCACCCGCTGCTGACTTCATCAACGCGCGCCCCAGAGGTGACACCCAACTGATGTGGTTGCGGTCGAGATCAACCTCATCGGTGCCCACGATGCTCACCACTCGCTCTGTTCCCGCGGCATTGGCAAAGCGCACGGTCGCTCCGAAGAATGCTTTCGCCGCCGCCTGACCCGATCTCGGAGCTTCCGGGTCAACTACTTCCGCGGCTTCGATTCGCTTCGAGAGAAAGCGAATCCGCCCATCGATCTGCCGCAGGCGCCGCTTGCCGTACCGATAGTCGGCGTTGTCACTGCGATCGCCGTTGCTGGCAGCCCACGCCACCACCTGCACCACGGCCGGGCGTTCGCTGGTGAGCAGAAACCGGTGCTCATCTTTGAGGCGCTCGAGGCCACTCCGCGTGATGTAGTTCTTAACTGGCGTCGCGGGCGGCTCGTCCGGTTGCGGTCTTCTCGTAAACCCTTTTCGCATCTTGCAATCTTTCGTCCTCTAGCGCGAATCCAGTGGGCGACGGCTGGCCCATTCCTTAAGTAGAACTATAGCTCTTGAAGAAAATTGAATTTTCTAACCAGGAGCCGGGTAGTCAAGAGCGAGACGCGGTCGGTGCAGAGCGTAAAGATCTCTCCAAGTCTTTCATTAACAGCATTAGGTGAAGATCGTTCACGGGTGATGTTTCAAAGCCAAACTTCCTATAGAAATTCCTGGCTTCTTGATCAATCGCGTGAACGAGAATTACCCTGGCGCCGATTTCATTTGCGGCGTTCAGCGATCGTAACAGTGCATCTTTGAGCAAGGCTTTTCCCAGTCCCTTGCCCTGTTCGCTTTTGTCGATCGCTAATCTTGCCAGCAAAATGGCTGGGATGGGGTGGGCTGGTTGACCTTTGGCAGCCCGTGCGCTCGCTTCATTTCTGTTGATGCTAGAGGCACAAAGAGAATAGTAGCCAACGACGGCATGCGCACGATGAACGACGAACGTTCGAGCTGATTTTGCTTTTTGGGATTCCAGGGCGTAGCGCTTCAGCCAGACGGTAAGAGATTCATGCTTTCCGCAGTCGAAGGTATTACAGATGTGGTGCTCTGCTAGCGGCTCCACTCGGGAAAGCGAATTGTTTTTATCGGTCTTTTTATCGTTCAAGGACTGACCGCTCCGACATCAATCGGGCCAAGTTCTCTTTGAGAGTCGCTGGCCTATCGAGGGCTGTCACAAAAGCGTCCCACTGCTTCGGGGAGATCACAAAACGGTTTTGGTCGGCCAAAACCATTTCGGCTTTCTCTTGAGCGCTCGACAAGACAAACTCTGTTAGATTCTGCCCGGTTGCGCTTGCCCCTCTCTCCAAAAATGATTTCTGCTCTTTGCTTGTACGCAGAGCGATACGATCAGTTCTTGCTGCCGTCGTTGTCATGGCATTGGACTCCCTAAGCATGCACACAATGTGCGTACGCTATCTATTACTGTAGTCACAACGTACACACATTGCAAGCGTTTTTGAAGCTACGCCGTATTCGCCTGTCATTCGCTGCATGGTGAGCTATTGAGGGTAGGAAAAATCAAATTCTGCGAAGCCTAGGCCAGCCCC
>Ga0302321_100000407_pt1 | contig 37611 bp, 35 predicted proteins | sample Fen_T0_1_FD_202505 | JGI IMG/M metagenome (GOLD analysis project Ga0302321, IMG submission 202505) | Peat permafrost microbial communities from Stordalen Mire near Abisko, Sweden - Fen_T0_1 | ecosystem: Environmental > Terrestrial > Soil > Wetlands > Permafrost | place: Sweden: Abisko... | reverse complement strand
TTGGATGGACGTTGAACGTCATCCCTGCACTGTCTAAAGGGTGATTTGACATTGATCGAAGCGATGGAAAGCTATCGTTTTATTAACATTTTTTCATCGGGTAGTCAAAAAAATCAAATTTCTTCGGTCTGTCGGGGATGTCGATTCAACGTAAGTTATACGACATCTGTTGTCCAATAATCTTGTAGATATGTCGTATAATCATACCGTATAAAGCCTATATTATTGTTTGCAATAAAGCAATCATAGATTAACATTACAAAACATGCAAACAAATACGACATTTCCACAACCAAGAAAATTACTGGATCAAGTGCGTGATAAGATTCGTTTTAAACACTTTAGTTTAAGTACTGAGAAAACGTATGTCTCTTGGATTAAACAGTTTATTTTATTTCATGGTAAACGCCATCCAACCGAGATGGGTGCTGCCGAAGTGGAGTCATTTTTAACTTATCTTGCTACGCAACGGCATGTTTCCAGTTCCACACAAAATCAGGCGCTGTCTGCACTTTTGTTTTTGTACCGTGATGTATTAGCAGTTGATCTGCCTTGGGTAGATAGTTTTGAGCGGTCAAAAAAGCCACGACGATTACCCGTGGTTTTGACAGTTTCCGAGATACAGGCGTTATTAAAGGTAACGGATATAGCACCTATGCCGATCAATCTGATCATTAAGTTGTTGTACGGCACTGGAATGCGCTTGATGGAGGCGGTGCGGTTGCGGGTGAAAGATGTGGAATTGACCCGAAAGGAGCTAATTATACGTGACGGTAAAGGTGGCAAAGACAGGGTGACTATGTTGCCAGACAGTCTAGTGGATGCGATGAAGACACAATTGCTATTGCGCCGCGAGTGGCACGAGCATGATGTAATGTTAAATAAGGTGGATGTGTGGTTGCCCGATGCCTTGGCAGTTAAGTACCCTAACGCCGCTAAGGAATGGGGCTGGCAGTATGTGTTTGCGGCAAAAAAATATTCTGTCGATCCTCTCAGTAAAGTTGAACGTCGGCATCATGTGGAGGAAAAACAAGTGCAACGCTATGTGAAAAAAGCGGCGCTTGCTGCTGGTATTGTTAAGCCTACGTCACCCCATACTTTACGGCATTCATTTGCGACCCACTTGTTGCAAAACGGTTATGACATTCGTACGGTACAGGAATTGTTGGGGCATAGCGATGTGGCTACGACTATGATTTACACGCATGTACTTAATAGGGGTGGCAGGGGCGTGTTGAGTCCATTAGATCAGTTTATGTAACTATCAAAGTGGTAAATAACGCCAGATTTTCATACAATACCCTGTTTAATCACTCTTTTCATCCAATCCCAAGAGGTTGGAATCATCTTACCTTGCACAAGCGCGTCATGTGTTAGGCATTGCAAATTTAGGAATTATGGAACAAAACAACCTCACACTTGGAATCCCCGGTTTTACTTACCCTGATCTTTATGATTCTAGCCGCCTTAAAGACTTGTTAGATATATTCGATGCGTCCGTAATAAAGCATGATGCTGAATTATTTAACCGATTCGTAGCTTATCGGCAAAGTCAAGGTGTAGGGTTAGCGCCAGAAGCTTTATCTGATTTATTGGTCAGCATAGGGCCTTATGTCGGGCAGTTTGTGGCGACTTTATTTAATGTCACTGAACAACACCAGGTGCAGGCTGAAAATATTAAGGACGAATTTGCGACTATTTTTACCTATAAAAATGAAGTCGTCGCCAAGCTGAATCTGGCATTCAAGGATCAGGATGTTAGCACTTGGGATAAGGGCGCAATTAACAGGCGTTTTGATCTGCTGATTGCCGCAGGTTTTCCTGAAGCGGATAAGGACAACGATCCTGAACATCGTGTGGCGCGTGTGGGTGCCGCCATTGGCTTGTTATCGACGCATTACAAACTGCTTGCTAAAGGCAAGGAGAGCGATTATGCAAATGCGGCTGAGGCAGTGCAGACACTGCGTAACAAACTCAACGCGCATCAACAAGCTGCTGCTGAATTTAAAGGAATTATTGATCTTCAAGACGAAGCTGAATTTGTTCAAGGTTTGATGGATTTAGTCCAACGGTGGAGCTTTGTCGCTCAACATAAGCCTGCAATTGCGGATAATTGGCTCAGTTTCAAGTTCCCTGAAAAACGCGATTTCGATCATCTGGTTGAACATGATGTGGTGAACAAAGGTGAATTTACCGCCTGGATGGGCGAGTTAAAACACCGTCGCCGACGCGATGGTTTTAAATTGACCGACCCGCGCTTTAACCAAAGGGAAGTGTTATCGGAAGTCGATCATTGTATTTATTGCCATGAGCGCGATACCGATTCCTGCTCCAAAGGCATGATTAACAAGAAAACCCAGCTTTTTAAAGTCGATCCCTTGGGTGTGACGACGACCGGTTGTCCGCTGGATGAAAAAATCTCCGAGATGCACTTAGTCAAACGCAATGGCGACAACATTGGTGCGCTGGCGATTATCATTATCGACAACCCCATGTGTCCAGGTACCGGGCATCGTATTTGCAACGATTGCATGAAGGGCTGTATCTATCAAAAAACCGATCCGGTCAATATTCCGCAAATTGAAACCAATGTGCTGACGGATGTTCTGTTTATGCCATACGGCTTTGAAATCTACAGCTTGTTGACGCGCTGGAATCCGCTGAATGTCAAACGCCCTTATATGTTGCCTTACAACGGCAAGAATGCGCTGGTGGTGGGCTTGGGGCCTGCGGGTTACACCATGAGCCATTATTTGTTGAATGAAGGTTTTGGTGTCGCGGGGATTGACGCATTAAAATTGGAACCGTTACCGACTTACCTGACGGGCGACAGCACCACGCTTCCCCAGCCGGTTGTTGATTTCAAGGAACTCTACGAACAGCTCGATGAGCGTATTTTGGCTGGCTTTGGCGGCGTGGCAGAATATGGCATTACCGTGCGCTGGGACAAGAACTTCCTGAAAGTGATTTACCTGACCCTACTCAGACGGCAAGCTTTTCGTGCCTACGGCGGTGTGCGTTTTGGCGGCACGATTACGATTGATGATGCTTGGGATATGGGGTTCCACCATATTTGTATTGCTTCCGGTGCTGGTAAACCAACGATTATTGGTTTGTTGAACAACCTGATTCGCGGTATTCGGAAAGCGTCCGATTTTTTAATGGCGTTGCAGTTGACTGGGGCTGCCAAGGCTTCTTCGTTGGCAAATTTGCAGGTACGCTTGCCTTCTGGTGTTATTGGCGGCGGCTTGACCGCTATCGATACCGCTACCGAATTGATGGCATATTACCCCATTCAGGTCGAAAAAATACTCAACCGTTACGAAGCTTTAGTTAGGCTTTACGGTGAAGACACAGTTAGAAGCCGATACGATCAAGAAGAAATTCTGATCCTTAATGAGTTTTTGGCGCATGGCGTGGAAATCAAAGCGGAACGCAAACGTGCTCAAGCAGTTGGCGAACAACCGAATTTTCAGCCTTTTGTCGAAAAATGGGGCGGGGTAACACTGTTTTATCGTAAGGGTATGAAAGACGCCCCGGCCTATCGACAAAACCATGAAGAAATTGCCGAAGCCCTGGAAGAGGGTATTGCCCTCGCTGAAGGCATGAGCCCGCTGATTGCGCTGACAGATGAGTACGGTCACCTGAATGCCGTCGAATTCGAAAAATTGGTTTCAGAACATGGTCATTGGAAAAGCTCTGGAGAAATCGTGAAAGTCTTTCTGCGCGGACTTTATATTGCCGCAGGTACTTCGCCTAATACGATCTACCAAAGTGAATATCCTGATACCTTCATGATGGACAAGGATTTTTTTCAACGTTTCGAACCCGAATGGTCGAACGGTGCTTTGACATTGGTGCCGATGCACGATGAGGAAGCGCCCAAATTGGGTAAGCCCGCGCCGCTGACTTCATACCAAAAGAATGGCAAGTTCATCAGCTTTTATGGCGACAATCATCCCGTGTATGCGGGAAATGTCGTCAAGGCAATGGCCAGTGCCAAAAACGGTTACCCCTATATTGTCAAACTGTTTGAAAAAGAATTGGCGGATTTAAACCCTGCGCAGCAAAGTGATCGCGATTCCGCGCTCACAAAATTGTTTGACAGGATGGATGATGCTTTTAGTGCCACTATCGTTGCGATTAACCGCTTGACACCAACCATTATTGAAGTCGTCGTCAAAGCGCCGATGGCGGCGGAAAAGTTTTTTCCAGGCCAGTTTTACCGGGTACAGAATTTTGAAGCCCATGCTCCTGTGATTGAAAATACGGTGCTGACTTCAGAAGGCTTGGCATTGACGGGTGCGGATGTGGACAAGGAAAAAGGCACGATCTCCCTGATTGCCCTGGAAATGGGTTCATCGTCGCGGTTGTGTGCAACCTGGCAAGTGGGCGATCCGCTCGTCATCATGGGCGTGACCGGAACGCCGACCGATATACCAACCGGACAAACCGTCATGCTGATTGGCGGCGGTTTGGGTAATGCAGTCCTGTTCTCAATCGGAAAAGCCTTACGTGCTGCGGGTAATCGCGTGATTTATTTTGCCGGTTACAAATACAAGCAAGATATTTTCAAGACTGAGGATATAGAAGCCGCTTCGGATATTATCATCTGGTCGGTCGATAAAACAGCGGATGTCGAAGCGATTAAACCATTCCGTCCACAAGATCTTACCTTCGTCGGCAACATTCTTGAGTGTATGATTGCCTATGCCAAGGGTGAACTGGGCGAGCAGCCTATTTCCCTGGCGGATGTCGATCATCTTATCGTCATCGGTTCCGACCGCATGATGGCGGCGGTTAAAACGGCGCGTTACGATGTGCTGAAACCGTATCTTAAAAAAACCCATCATGCTATCGGCTCCATCAATTCGCCCATGCAGTGCATGATGAAAGGCATTTGCGCCCAGTGCCTGTGCAAACATGTCGAACCTGAGACTGGCAAGGAATATTTTGTGTACTCCTGTTACAACCAGGATCAGGATTTGGATAGGGTTGATTTCCCCCACCTGAATGCACGGCTACGGCAAAATACCGTGCAAGAGAAGCTGTCGAATTTGTGGCTGGATTATTTACTGTCAGTTAAAAACGGTAAGGATTCAAACCAAAACGCTGGATAGATTTTGCATATTGATGAAGTGGTCAAGTTTGTTAACACTTAAGGGTTAAAAGACTTGACCATTTTTTTGTCTACCAAGTTGCAGTAACAGGCCTGTGTCAAAGAAGTTATACCAATCCCAAAAAGTTGTTATAGGAATCCCCTCATCCTGGTCTTCTCCCTTTTGAGAAGGTAACAATGAGAACTTATTGGGATTGGTATTAGCCTGTGCTTAGGAGTCAACATACTTAATCCTTTCGACCGGAAAACAATGGGAGTGTTATCATTTCCGGTCGATTGGTTAAGCGTTATTTTAATAAATATTTATATATTTCAATATGTTGATTTGTTTCTAAGGGTTGACTAACTACTCTTGCGTATCGTTAATCAGATCGTAAGTAATATCAGGGTTGAATCCCATAGGCCAATAGATAGCTGCAAAGGGAGGCCAGAACAATGACACGACGCGGAATTTTGTACGTAACCTGCCTTCTTTAGTGGGTTGCCCGTTTTGTTCCAAACGGTAAGGGATACCGCCGCCGGGTGGCACACCTGCTGCTGTCCAGAAAAATGGCTTGGTGGTTACCTCGCCGTTGGCTTTAATGTCAACTGGCTGAGGTCTTTCATAGATATACAAATTGGAACCTTCAGGCACTTTAAAATTCCCTGTTGTTGTACAACCCGCAATCATAAATAAAATCAACATGATATAAAGCATTTTCATTGTTATTATCCTCATTGTGTTACTCGTTTAAAAATTAAAGAGGTGTTAATACCACCAAAGGCAAAATTATTGCTCATGATATATTCGCAATTTAGTGAACGAATATCGTCCATAATATAGTCCAACTCCGCACATGACGGGTCAATATTTTCAAGATTGGCCGTGGCATGAAACCAGCCTTCATTCATCATGTTGATTGCCGCCCACACCTCCAATGCTCCACACGCCCCCAGCGTATGTCCAGTGTAGCTTTTTAGCGCACTGATCGGAGTTTTTGTACCGAATAAAGCCGCTGTAGCGTGGCTTTCTGCGATGTCACCCTGTGCGGTGGCTGTCCCGTGGGCACTGATATAACCGATAGCTGCGGCCTCTAGCTTAGCATCTTGCAATGCCAGGCGCATTGCAGTTTGCATACTGTTGCTGTCAGGCTGTGTGACATGCAGGCCGTCCGAATTGGTACCGAAACCGACCAATTCGGCATAAATTTTAGCACCGCGTTCGATTGCATATTCGCGTCCTTCGAGGATTAGCGTTCCAGCGCCTTCACCTATAACCAAGCCATCCCGGTCACGGTCAAACGGTCTTGGGGTTTTTCCTGGCGTATCATTACAGATACTGGTCGCAAACAAGGTATCGAATACGGCGGCTTCAGATGCGGAAAGCTCTTCGGCACCACCAGCCACCATCAGTTTCTGGTAGCCGTTTTTAATGGCTTCATAAGCATAACCTATGCCTTGGCTACTCGACGTACAGGCACTGGATGTTGTATAAACCCGGCCATTAATCCCGAAAAAAAGACCGATATTAACCGCTGTCGTATGCGCCATCATTCTAATATAAGACGTTGCATTGAGACCGTTAACCGTATGGTTGAGCAACATATTGCCAAATTCTGACACCGCCTCAAAACTGCCTGCACAGCTACCGTAGGCAATGCCCATGTGTCCGCTGTTAAGGATCGGATCATTTAATAAACCGGCATCAATGAGCGCCAGTTCCGTCGTATAAGTCGCCATTAGCGCGACGCGCCCCATGCTTCGGGTTTGTTTTCTGGAATAATGGGCTGGCCTGATAAAATCAGCAGGTGCGCCTAAACGGGTATTTAGGCCGATATATTTGTCCCATTCTTCCATGTAATGAATGCCGGTAGACTTTGCTTTAAGCCTTGCTGCAACTTGCTGCCAATTATTGCCTATCGGCGAAATACCGGCCATTCCGGTGACGACCACGCGTTTCAACATAAGCCACCATTGACCGATATGACCTGCCGAGTGATATAACTGGCATCTTCAGATAGTAAAAAGGCGACTGCGGCGGCGACTTCTTTTGGATCGCCCAACCGTCGCGCAGGGATCATCTTTTTAATCTCGTCTAAAGGCAGGTCATCCAACATGTCGGTTGCAATCAAGCCCGGCGCAACGCAATTGACGGTAATATCGCGTTTCGCCAATTCCAATGCCAACGCTTTGGTGGCACCGATAATTCCTGCCTTAGCTGCGCTGTAATTAACCTGTCCCCGGTTGCCCATTATGCCGGAAACCGATGACAAAGTGACGATACGGCCTGGTTTGCGCCGCCTTATCATAGGCATAATGACCGGCTGCAATACATTATAGAAACTGTCAAGATTGGTATGGATTACAGAGTCCCACTCCTCGCCAGTGAGGGCAGGGAAGGCATTGTCAGCCGTAATGCCAGCATTGCAGACCACACCATAATATGCGCCATTCGCTTCAATATCCTGGATGATTTGTTCGGCACTTTGGGTACGGTCGGCAATATCAAATTGCAACAGCCTTGCCGATTGACCAAGTTCTTCAATTTCAATTATTACTTCCTCAGCTAACGCCTTCTGGCTATGGCAATGCAGCACCAAATCATAGCCTTGTTTAGCCAGATATAATGCGATTGCCCTGCCTATGCCCCGACTGGAACCGGTGACTAAAATTGTTTTCATCATGGGCTGGTTTCTAGTTTGAGTTCTATAGGGGGTTGATAAACATTCAGGTTGGCGCTGATTTCAATCCCGGCTCCGTGAATTTTACAATCAAAAACCCCCAGTTTGTCGTCATGTATTACATTTTTTACTTGTATGGTCAGAGCAGTGCCAACGGCAAAACTGGCGACATTACTGGTATAACGGCGCGTACCGAGTAAAAACCCAAGTTTTATGGTTTCTCCCGCCAGTTTCGATTTAATGCCGGCATAAGCGGCGACCGCTTGTGCCATATATTCAATACCGACCCACGCAGGTACGGTTTTGTCATTGCCCAGCAGTCCGTCATCACGGACAAGCAGTTCGACAGATAAGGTGTGTCCGTCGAAGTCAATAATCCTGTCCAGTAATATCATGTGTCCGCTATGTGGAATGAATCCGGCAATATCAGTATAATCTATCAAACTAAAGTTTCTCCGAATCGGTTCATTGTATTTCAGGAAAATCCGTATCACCTGTATTCTATTTTTCTAACTGCTGATTAGTTGCTTATGTTTTTGCAATCACAATGGACACATTATTGCCGCCAAACGCAAAGGAATTGCTCTGGCAAACCTGAATGCTACGGCCTAGATGCCCGCCTTTTTTAACCAGATTCAATGGCGCTAAACTGCTATCCGGCTCATCATCGTTAATATTGGGGATTAATGCCCCATGTCCGTTTTCAGCCAGCAGCATCCAACAGAAACCTAGTTCCAAGGCCGCCGCAGCACCCAAAGTATGTCCAGTCATGCCTTTGCTGGAACTGGCTGCTGTGTGGCTTCCGAATAAGGCATTAACAGCTTTGCTTTCCATAGCATCATTTAAAACCGTGGCTGTACCATGCAAATTCAGGTAATCAACTTCATCCGGTAGCTTTCCTGCATCTTGCAAGGCTTTTTGCATTGCTGTAATGACGGCTGTGCCGGCTGGATCAGGTGCGGAAAAATGGTAGGCATCGCTGCTTGCGCCTATGCCCAGTAATTGCACAGAGCTTGGCTCCTTGCTCAAGACAAAAAGACTTGCCGCTTCGCCGATATTGATACCGTTACGATGCAGTCCAAATGGCTTGCAATACCCGGTGCTGAGGGATTCAAGCGCGGCAAAACCGTTGATGGTCAAGTTACATAAGCTGTCGGCACCACCAACAATCACCACATCGCATAAATCAAGATTAATCAGGCGACGGGCTGAAGCAAATGCCTTGCCGCTGGATGAACAGGCCGTGGAAATGGTGTAGGCGGGGCCAGTTAAGCCTAAATAGGCGCTAAGAAAATCGGCCCCTGCACCCATTTGTTGCTGTTTATAATGGAATTGATCGGGTAGGGCTGCGTGTTCTGCCTGATACGTGAGCGCCAGCTCGGTGTTTCTGACACCAGAGGTACTCGTCCCCAACACAACACCGATACGGTCAGCGCCGAATTTCGCTATCATCTTGTTTACTGTTACGTTGATCTGGCTTAACGCAGCCAATAACAACCGGTTATTTCGGCAATCGTAGACACTTAAATGTTGACCTATTTCGGGTAATTCACCGTCACATTGTCCAACGATGGTTGTAGGGCCAAACCTATCCGTTGCCATTAAGCCGGAGCGATCACCGGCCAATAAACGAGAAATAATCTCAGTCCTGGAATTTCCGACCGCACACAATAGCCCTAAGTCATTCAGGTACAGATTCATAACTAATGGTTTTGATATGCAACTGGTAGTGAAAGCGATAGTTGGTGAGCGTTACCGATTTAGCCCATACGGCATCTGGTTGCAAATAATCGACATCTACACGTCGTTCATTATTGTAATACAAGCGGCGATGATGGTTATCAGCTTCTAAACGCCATTGTCGGGGCAATATTTTCTGTAATTCTGACTGCGGCCAGTAAACCAGTTGTAAATCTTTAATGATGCGTTCGGGGGCAAAACTATCCGGCAACAAGGGGCTTTTATCCAGCGATAAGGTTTTGCCGTCATAGTTTAAATTAAACAGGCTGATACCATCGTTACTTAACCCCGCTATCGCGATATGTTGTTTATCCAATTCCAACACACACAACAAAGTTTCCTGCCGATCAGTCCAGGTCGCCGTTATTTGTTGTACGATGCGCCTAGCAGGGCCTAGCGGAGATGCCATCGGTACCAGTTCAGCGGGTTCATGATCGCCGGATGGCGTTAATAATGCACAGCCGCTTAAATAAACCAGCATGGCTAAAAATGTTAGAAGCTGTATAAAAACGTAGCTACCCCTTGCAGAACAAGGCACGAAAGGGTGAATGGGCGGAGTCACAGGAATTTTTGAGTCCTTTTACAACGCCATCATGGATGGGTGCAGTAATTTTTGAACGGCTTTTTAGCCCTCACGGCATAATTCAACCAATGTATCCAACCTGGAACGGGCATTTTTGACATAAGGATTCGCTTCATCCCATGCATAACCCGCCAATATCGAGCAAATCATCGCCTTGACTTCAGGCAGTTGATTTTGATGAAAAATCACATCCTGAAAACGCCCGTCATACCAGGCATCGACAAACACGCGAAAGGTATTGACACCGCGCTGCAAGGGCAGGGCATAGTCGGCATTCCAGTCCACGGATTCCCCCTTAAATTGGCGATCTATTTGTGCCGCAGCAAGGCTCGCTGACTTCATCGCAATCGTTACGCCGGAAGAAAATACCGGATCCAGAAACTCACCCGCATTGCCTAATAGCGCAAAACCCTTGCCGTACAGGCATTTTACATTGGCCGAGTAACCAGTAATGGCATTGATTTTGTCATCAAACACAGCATTTTTCAGTACCTTACGCAAGTTGTCATCCTGATTCAGGAGATTTTTCAACACGGTATCGTTACTGTCCGACGACTGATAAAAATCCGCTTCGGCAACCACGCCGACACTGCTACGACCATTGCTGAACGGAATTAACCAGAACCAGACATCCTTATGTTCGGGATGCACGGTAATCAATATCTTGTTTCTGTCAAATTGTGCTTCATCAATACGGTCTTCAATATGTCCAAACAGGGCTTTCCTGACCGGAAAACCGGAAGGCGATTCCAAACCCAGCAAACGCGGCAAAATACGCCCGAAACCGCTGGCATCAAGGACAAAATCGGCTTCATAGTGTGTCACGTTGCCAGATTCGTCACGCACTTCCAGTTTTGGTTTGTCGCCGGAAAAATCAACAGCAGTCACTTCCATTTGCCAGCGTATATCAACCCCCATCCTAGCGGCCTCATTGGCAAGAATTTCATCAAACCGGCCACGCTGAACTTGAAACGTAGTCCCCATGCCGCCGCTAAATTTGTCTTCAAAATTAAATTCCGTGTGCTGATCCCGGTACACAAAGGCAGCGCCATTTTTAAACTGAAAACCCGCATTAACAACGGCATCCATCATGCCGGCTTGTTGGATGAATGCCATACACTGGGGCAGTAAGCTTTCGCCAATGCTGAATCGTGGAAACCGCTGACGTTCCAGGATGGTGACCTCATATCCCAGGTTCTTTAATAACGCACCGGCAATACTGCCAGATGGGCCGGCACCAATGATAATAACTTTACGCATTTGATAATGTTCTATTTATGGGTATCTTGAGGCCAGCTCTTGTTTCAAAGCGTTTTAACTAAAGGGATTTCTCTCATTAATGTAACTACTAGGAATGTCACTACTGTAGGTGCAAGATATTGTACATCAAATTTATCAGGCCACTATCCAATTTGGTGCACTGTGGGTCGATGATGAAGACGCACCATTTGCTTAGCTGTAGCGACCTACAAATATCCGCTTTTTCGGTACACATTAACTGCAAATATCCAACCCATTCGACCTGTAATGGTTTAATTAAACAGGACACTTCTTAAGGCAGATTTATAATGTCATAAGAGGTGAAAAATGAGTGCCAAAAGTAAACAAAAAAGGCCTGAATATACCCTTGAGTTTAAACAAGATGCCGCCAGGTTAGTCAATATGCCAGCCATGAATACCGTGAGCGCCTGTCCATCATGAAAATGGAGCAGGGCATGGGCCGAAAAGGGGACTGTTGGGATAATTCCCCAACGGAACGGTTTTTCCGTAGCCTTAAACAGGAACATCTGAACTACCAAAAATTCAGGGCCAAGGCGGCGGCAAAGCTCAGTGTCATTGACTATTTAGCTTTTTACAATGGAAAGCGTACACGCTCAAAATTAGGCTACCAATCGCCGTTGGAGCTTGAGCGCTCGTTTTATAAGAAAGCCGGCTGATGAAGTGTCCGGTTTTACTTGACCATTACATATTGGCCTGCGCTAAGTTCCGGTACTATACTTTCGCAATACGGTAGGTTAAATTGCGATTAATAGAAGTCCACTTAAGATTCGCCTTATCGCCTTTACATACTTAACCGCACCCCAATCCAGCCGGCACGGGGAGCCCCGGGCGAAACAAAACGCCCATCATTAAATCCTGGTAACACTTCATTTGCCACTCCAAAAACACCAAATGAGTTGTAGTTCGTGTCGAAAATGTTATCCACTTTACCGAACAGGGTGAAATTCTTGGTGACCTTATATTCTGCCGTCGCGTTAAACAACCAATATCCGGATAGTTTAGGGGTCAAGTTAGCTTCATCACCCCTGAATGCCCTATTGCCGCTGTAAGTACCGTTAATACCTAGCGAAAACTTTTGCCACAAATCGACACCGACTGAGGCTTTAAAGATATGTTCAGGAATACCAGGAATTCTGTCACCATTGGTCACAAAAGCTGGTTGTGTCGTGTCCAGGGGATTTTGAATCTCAAATCCATCCAAAAACCGAGCATTCAGATAGGTATAGTTGGTAGAAAAATGCCAGTCGTCGATGTCGCTAAACAAATGCGGATAATTAACCGTACTCGAAGCTTCGATGCCGTAACGCCGAGTTTGACCAACATTATTGAAAAACCCTTGGCTTAAAACATTGCTGGAAGAATCCCTGCGAAAAATAATATCGTTATTGTTGATCGTATGGAAAAATCCGAGATTCCACTTAAGATCGCCTTCACCCAACAACGTATTAAGGTCGCCCCTAAATCCGCCTTCCCAGGTTTTGGCAACCACTTGCTTCAACGGTGGATCGGAGAGAAAGGCATTCGGTAAGCGGCAAGGATCGTTTTTATCAGCACAGCTCAATTCCATTGGTGTCGGCACGCGGGCAGATTCACCGTAACTGCCATAAACATTGAGGTTATCGAGAATCTGGTAGGTCAATCCAGCCGAAGGATTAAACCGGTCAAAACTATGTTGGCCGCTTAATTTATCCACGCCATCAATAAACTGGTTTGCCAAATTGATATTGATATTATTATACCGACCGGCAAATGTCGCGGTGAGCTTATCGGTAATGGAAAAACTGTCGCTCAGGAAAAAACCATAGGTTTCAGTTGTTGTGTTTAGCCGGACTCTCGTGTCTTTTACCAAAATCCCGCTGCCTTCGGTGCCCCTATTAGAAGTTAATCTGGCCAATTCAGAATCCGAACCGAAATGCACATCGGCATAATCGTAACTTGCCCCAACCACCAAATTGTTTTCATAGGCAAACAAGTCCTGGTTGAATGTCGCCTGTAAGGTACCGCCACGGCCACGCATTTGTGTGGCGCTCGTGTTGTTGACTGCGCCTACAACATTTTCACTAGTAAGCACTGGGTTATTATTTACATCATTCACTAGATGACCATCCTGGTCGCAAATAAATAAAGGATTATTAGCACAGGCATCGAAATCGCTGTTATCACCGTTAAAGCTCTTGATTTGATTTTGCCGGAAATAAGCATTGCCGCTAAGTTGAATGTCATTGGTCAGGCCATAATTACCTTCCAGCTCGGAAAAGAACATTCGGGTGAAAGTGATGTCGGGGTGGGTAAACACGGCGTTTCGGTCAATGGCTTGCAATTGCACAGGGGCTGGGCCATTGCCTCTTAGCTTGTTATCATTACCGCCCAGGGTTAAATCCAGAGAGCCTTTATCGCCGCGCCAGCTTAAAGAGCCAAAGGCTTGGTCGGCTTTGCTATGCGAGAAATTACGCCAGCCGTTTTCCTCAAAGTGGTGCAAGTCTAAAAAATAACCCCAGGTACCATTGTTCCAGCCTGTGGTCAGTTCTTCAGAGTGCCTATCCCATGAGCCACCGTAAACTTCTATCTGATGGTGTGGCGCAGAAAATCCGGTCTTGGTCTTGATCGAAATAGAACCGCCTAAACTGTTCAAGCCATAAACAGGATTTGAGCCAGGGTATAAGGCCATACTGTCAATTGCACCTTGCGGGATTAAATCCCAGTTGACGCTATCACCAAATGGTTCGTTAAACCGGACGCCGTTGACGTAGGTCGATAAACCCTGCGGCAATCCTAACAAGGGTGAGGCAACAAAGCCGCGATAATAAATATCCGGCTGTAAGGGATTGTTTTGCGCTTCGTTGACACTCACACTGCCCAAATAGCGGTTGATATAATCGGACAGGGAAATTGTTTGCGCTTTTTTCAACTGGCTGGCGCTTACGGTTTGCACGTTAGCGGGTATTTTGTCGGCAGAAACCCCGCTGCCCTGTAAAGGCGTTACGCCGACGACTTCCACTGCCTCTAATTCGACTGGTTCTTGTTCTTCTGCCAGTACGCCGCCGGTAACAAAAATAAGGCACAACACGAGTAATAGCTTGCAGACTTTCGTTTTCATTACTTATCAATTAACAAATGAAGGCAGCCTAGCCAAAACGAATGCAGATAACCAGTTGTCCAAAAAAATATTAGCGCTCTGTTGGTGATACTATTGATTCGGCACAATTATGTGTGAAACCGTTCGGGCTGAGTCCTTAGATAAACCCAGGAGAGCCTTGTCGAAGCCTCTGGCCTTTCGACAAGCTCAAGGTGAACGGAGTTAATACTTCACAAGGCCGAATCAATAATAAAACATGTTTGTTGCCTTACTCCCCAACCCAATTTGTCAAAGCCTCAATAATGCTCTTGGCTTGGTCTTTGCTGGAAATGTTGAATTTTGATTTTTGCCGATATTCGCCGTTCTGTTTTTGATAACGGCGGATGGTGTATTTATCGGGGCCGTATTCGCCTTTCGCATTGTTCCAGTCCTGGTAACGGAACATTAACGTGGCCCAAGCGCCTTTGGTGAGAACTTTTTTATCCAGTTCCTTAACCGTTTGAACACCGCCATCTTCATAATTTACGGTTAATTCGTCTACTGTTTCTGCCATTGTTTTGCCTGATTGATGTAAATTAATGTGTGCTAAAAAATTGCCCAAAACCCCGGCTGCCTTCGCCTGTTTTAATGGTGTTGACGATTTTTAAATTCCTGGCATCGATGACAGAAACGTTACTATCAAACCAATTGGCTACATAGACGTACCGATCATCCGGGTGTGTGGCGATGCCTTCGGGTTTATCGCCGACTGGAATCAAGCCTATTTCTTTGAGTGTTTCCGTGTCGATCACCGATACCGAACCGTCATCCTGATTCGTCACAAACAGGCGGCTGTCGTTAAGCGCCAAGGCCGTTGCATAAGGCAACATATTGACTTTCACGGTGGTAATTACTTTCATTTGCGCGGTTTCAATTACCGTTACGTCATCGCTTTTTACATTGGCGACATAAAGGCGGTCGCCCCGTGTGTCGAGCGTCAGGCCGAATGGATGTTCGCCTACCGTTACCGTTTTTACGACTGCCATTTTTTGGGTGTCGATCTTGGATACCGAGTTGTCAAGACGGTTGGCGACATACAACCAGCGGTTGTTGGGGCCGACCATCAGGCCGGATGGTGATTGCCCGACGGCAATCGTACCAGTAATCTTCAAACTGTCATCGTCAATTACGGAGACGGTGTTGTTATACCAGTCGGCAACATAAATATGCTTGCTATCTGGGCTAACGGTTATCCCTAAAGAGCCTTCGCTAACGTTGACTGTGCCGATGACCTTGCGCTGTTTGGTGTCTATCACAGCAAAGCCGTTGGCTTCGGGCGTACTGATGTAGACCTTATTCCCATCGGGCGATGCGGCAACGCCCGCAGGTTTGCCTTTAACGGCAATCGTGTCAACTACCGCCCCTGATTGCGTATCAATAACCGATACGCTGTCATCCAGTTGATTGCTGATGTAGGCAAAAGGCGCTGCCGCAAGCGGCGTAACCAAGTCAACCGTAGCCAAAGCTATGGCTACCGCTAGGTATTTGGGTCGTAGCACCTTTTTGACCTGACAGGATGAGTTAATGTTACTTCTCAGCCAACGTTTTTAGATTTGCCAAGCCTTCTGTAAAGATAGCTTTTACTGCAGTGTTAGCGGCTTCTTCATTCATTTCTTCTGGCGGTTTATTATTGAGATAGGCACGGTAATAGCCAGCCTTCCAGGTGACAACCGTGGTTTCGCCTTTCGCTTCAAGGTCTATGCTTGCTGCGTAGTTGTCTACCGGTAAAACGGGTACTTTTTCTTCAGCGCCGGCATGGGTAATGGTTTTTGAGGTGCTCATTTCAGTAATTTTGTAAGCATAGGACATCTTGCCTTCATCATACTTTTTGAGTTCTTCGGTAATCGTACCGCCGTTTTGCAAAGTCAATACGCGGGTTGCGCCTACGGTATTGCCGCCTTGAACGGTGGTATTTTTAACAGTTGGTAACCATGACATATCGCCATATTCTTTGATGATGCCCCAAACTTTTTGGGCAGGCGCGTTAATGGTGATTTCTTGTTCAAGTTTTTGACGGACTGGACCATGCGCATGGGCAACTGCCACGAACAAGAAAGGTAAAAATGGAATGCACAGGTAAGACTTCTTCATAATATTTTCCTTAAAGGGATCGTGAAAAACACAGCGATTATAATATGACGGCCTTGCGATGCAAGCCAGAGTTTTCGTTATCGTAAACTATCAGGGTATATTGCCAAGGTTAAATGGTTCTAACCCTGGCAATAAACTGGTACGATGTCCGTTTAGGTTAAACGGAAAAACAATTGCTGGCTGGTTCGCCAGATTTCAGGATTTTAAGCCTTTGTCGTACAGTTATTCGCATTTTTTGGAGAGTTTATGATTACTTTAGGTCGTTTAAAAACAATATGTTTCGTAGTTCTGGGTGCATGTGCTGTGCTTGCTCTTAATGCCTGTTCCATATCCGATAGCGTTGGCTCAATCTCAGACAGCGCAGGTTCTATAGCCAAAAGCTCGGAAAGTATTTCAGGTTCTTCAACGTCGTCCAGCAAAAATGGTGAAAAGGATAAGAAGACTGACGATAACCGTTACGAAAATGAGGTTCAGGATTTCACGGTGACGTATATGCGTACAAATTCCAGTCAAGCCGATCAAAATGGCTTTATGAAAGGCATCAGTGATGTCGCCTCACAGAACGGCATCGTGGATTGGGAAGCGAATCCAAAAACCTATAGGGCTATCGGCAAGGGCCTAAAAAAATCCAACATTTCAGGTGTTCAGTACGAGACTTACAAAAAGAAATTTACCAATGGCGATAGTGGCAAGATGAATGATATTCAAGAAGGCTACGAAAACTAAAGACCGTAGGAAATCCCTGCACAGTCCTTCGACAGGCTCTGGACGAACGGTAAAGTGTTGATTCTGTTCGTGGTGAGTCGTGAGCTGGTAGAACGGTCGAACCATGATCAGAATTAACTTGTTCAGAGATTCCTTATTGCTTCGGCCTTATGAAGATTTAACTTCCGTTCGCCTTGAGCCTGTCGAAAGGCTTATGTGCTTCGACTCACTCAGCACGAACGGTTCAAACATCAACAGGCCAAATCAATAAAGTGTGAAAGTTGTTTTACTCAGTTTGTTAGTATTTGCTAGCAGCGCACAGGCCAAAGTATTTCAATTTCTATATATAGTGGCCAGCGAAGGTAATTCCAGTGGTGGACATGTTGCCGTTCAGTTGGGCGATGATGTTTATCATTACCAATACGAAAACGCGCTCATTCGTTTGTTCAAGCACAGTGCTGAGGATTTTCGGGTCAACTATCAATTACTGCAAAACCGCAGTATACACATTGCAGATATTGAGGTAACCGATACTACTTATGACCGCATAAGCAGTTATTTTAAAGTGCGGTTTTTCGGGCAGACACAGCGGCTAAAGCATTTACAAGCATTACAGCACGATCAATCTCTTTTGCAGGCATTGTTGCAATGGAAAATGGGCAAGCCCGTAACTTCCTTATCTACACATGAATCATCGCTAAAGTTACCAGGGGCAGGTTTGTTTTACGGCGATGATGACTTGGGCGCGAAAAAACTGGTTGCCGGATGCAATACGACAAACTCAAGTGCAAAAATTATAGCGGAGGTAAGACAGCAGCTTGAGGCCCGGTACGGTAAAGATTTCCTGTCACAAAAAATAATCTCTGTGAATAAAGAGCTTGGCCAGTTTTCTCCCTTGACTGACATAAACAATAATTCTTTCTCCCGTTATTCTTTCTCTGAACAATACAGCGACCTGCTAAACGGTTTGCTAGCCTTACAGGTTTTACAAAAAGTTCAACCTCTGATGGATAGCGCATGTATCGAAGCCAATGTCCCGGAAATGAGGCTGAATGATGCGGAAATAAGACAAGCAGTAGTATTCCAACACGATTTATTGCAGTCAGCCCAGTCCTTGATGGTTTCAAAACGACCCGACTGGGGCTACGCTTTGTTTGTAACATTGGCGCGGTTGATCGTTATGGAACAATCCATACAGACTCGGCATTGGGTATTTCTGGATGATACGGATGAAAACACCATCCCTATTCCAGGCCAACAGCTAGCGCTTTATGCGGAACAGTTACAAAAGCAGCGTCACGGTGATTTAAAGCATCTGCAGGAAGCGGTTTCTGACTTGAGGGAAGGTTCAAACTCTTATGAACGACGCTACGTTAATCTGGAAATAGCGGCAAACCGTTATCAGCAATGGCTAATAAACGATAAAACGGGAGAATTACGTTATCAAAGTGAACAACCGTTGCCGGGGAGAAGTATTCCATTAACCCATTTTTTGTTGACGGATTTGTCCACAGGACAGATTGAAACCGCCCTACATCACCAGGAGGCGGCGGCTGAACGCCTAGTCAATGATGATAGCGACCGCAACGCCTATCACTTACTGACTAAGAATTGCGTTACAGCACTTTTGGAAAACATCAATGAAGCGGCGGCGGGACAATCCGAACAACTGCTAGGCGGATTTATTGATCCCAAAATAAATTTTATTCCATTTCAAGCATTCAACTCGGTACAAGAGACGTATAAGGTCATCAAAATTAGGGAACTGCCAGCCTATAGGCAACAAGAATTGACTAAGATGTATGACCGAGAAGTCGATAGCTGGGTGTACGCCCGTGAGTCGAATGTATTCAGCTCCAGCTTGTACAACCATAACCCGGATGATGCCTGGTTTGTGTTTTTTACCGATGATGCCATGTTGCTTAGGCCATTGTTCGGAGCGGTTAATACCCTGGCAGCCACCAGTCAAAGTGTATTAGGTTTGATGAGCTTGCCGTTCGACGAGGGCAGGGGGCTAAAAATAGGGCTTAGGGGCGTTTTGGCGAGCCTGCCGGAGTTGGCATTTTTCAATATCCGAAAGGGCAGTTATCCTTATCCCATGCAGCATTAATGGCTGACACAAGAATACGGTTATTGATTCGGCCTTGTGAAGTATTAACTCCGTTCGCCTTGAGCTTGTCGAAAGGTTAGTAGGCTTCGACAAGGCTCTCCTGAGTTTATCGAAAGACTCAGCCCGAACGGTTTCAAACATAATAGGGCAGGGTTAGGTATGGTTGTGCTAGCTTTTAAGGTTACCGCAAGAGTTTACCTCCCAAATTATGGTGGATTGTTATACCAATCCCAATAAGTTCTCATTGTTACCTTCTCCAAAGGGAGAAGGCCAGGATGAGGGGGTTCATATAACAACTTTTGGGATTGGTATTATATGAGCAATCCACCAAAAAGTTTGTAACTCTAAATCAAAGTAATCAAAAGACACCAGAAATTGAACGAGTCAGACCTTCGGTCAATAGGGGTGCTGCTTCTGGATATTCTAAATTGACTTTATTGGCGGTACTGACTACTCGCACGCGATATTGTTTTTTGTCTGAGAGTTCAGATGATGTTTGTGTCCTGCCACCACCTATGCCTTGTTTGGCATCTTGCTTGCTGTCTTGACGGACAATAACGCCTTTTTTTGCTTTCTCTGCGATTTCAATGTCGGTAATAGCCATGTAGGTGACATCTTTCACGTAAGCATCAGCCACGGTTCCAGCGATACCGAAAGCCGCAGCGCCAGCCAGTCCGCCAATACCTGCGCCGCCCCAGCCCCCTAATGCAGCTCCGGTTGCAGCACCGACCGCTGCGCCTGTAAGAGCTCCGCCATAGCCAGCATGGAGCGCATTTTCAGCCGCAGTTGGGCTGGCCTTATCGACACTCAATACATTGGCACGTAACCAATAGTGGGCCCTGTCAGGGTCGCTGGTCACAGTGTAGCCTTTTGCCTGAAGGTTACGGACTATCGAGCCTTGTATATCAAAATTGGATTTATCGGAAGTATTCCTGATATCCACATAAATGGTCTTTTTGTCTGGCCCTACAGGATCCAGGAAGACTGTATCGCTCATTTTTGTTTGTACATCCAAATCTTTTTTGGCAATTGACGTGTGTACGGCGGCACAGCCTCCAAGAACCGTCAAAAAAGCAGCAATTGTTGCATACGCCATAATTTTTTTAAACTGCAAGACTCCCATTTTTTCCCCCAATATATTGATGTATAAAACAATTTCGATTAATAAAAACAAGCCGAACAGATGGAAAATATAATAACCGCTAAACTGTATTGCCCTGATATTAATTGTTAGGTTATAGGCTTATGCCATTCCTCATCGAGAGAACAGCCGTTACCAAAAAGTGCAAAGCCAATTTAATACCAGTATCCGTAATGCCTAAAGTACGAGTAAGGGTGCGGATAGTAGTATCCGTTATACAAGTACCGATTCGGATAATAGTAACCGTTATACAAGTATCGATAATACCCGTCTTGGGTTTTCGATTTGGTAGGTTTGCCCCTTTCCGTTGCCTCATTATCGGATTTAGTCAAAGTGGCATCGTCTTGGACATTAAATGGTTTGGAGAGTACTCCCTCATTCAGCCTGTTTTGCATTTCAGCTTGATATTTGTCAGCGAGCGCATGGCTGCTAAGGCTTATAAAAATAACTGATACGCAGGTATAAACAAAATTCTTACGAAGTTTCATAGCGTTACCTCCAGATTTTGATAGTAAATCTCTTGTGGTCTCGAAAATACATCGTTTAAGCTTGTGCATTCACTGCCAGCACACTTCAAAATAACCACTAGTCATGTGATTTGGCTTGGCGTAGATTAAATCACAACCCTAATTTTACATTTAAGCTAAAGTTAAGGTTATCATAAATTAATATTCCTGGATTAATCAATAGGTATAACTACTTAGTCGAACCTAACCGACGCGATAACACATTGGGATTATTAATAAAATGATCCATACTAAGTTTTTAAATTAGTCGAACCAACAACGCAAAAGTCAAATGAACCAACAAGCATTATCCGCCTTCATCTGGTCAGTTGCCGACCTGTTGCGGGGCGATTATAAACAATCGGATTACGGCAAGATCATCCTGCCGTTCACCGTGCTGCGCCGTCTGGATTGTGTTTTAGAGTCCACCAAGGAGGCAGTCCTGGCTGAGTATGCCCACAAACAGAAAGCCGAACTCAACCCAGAACCTTTCCTGCTCCGCAAAGCCGGACAAAGTTTTTACAACACCTCGCCCCTCGATATGAAAAAACTGATGGGCGACCAAGACCATATCAAGGAAAACCTGTTTTCCTATATCCAAAAATTTTCCGAAGCGGTGCGGGATATTTTCGAGCGCTTTGAGTTTTATGCCCAGATCGACAAACTCGCTAAATCCGGCCTGTTGTATCAAGTCACGGAAAAATTTGTCAATGTAGATTTGCACCCCGATAAAATCAGCAATTCGCAAATGGGGCTGGTGTTTGAAGAACTCATTCGCAAGTTTGCCGAAATCTCCAACGAAACCGCAGGGGAACATTTCACCCCGCGTGAAGTAATCCGGCTGATGGTCAATCTGCTGTTCATCGAAGACGATGCAGTGCTGGCAAAGCCGGGTGTTGTCCGTACCATTTACGACCCCACGGCAGGAACGGGCGGGATGCTGTCAGTCGCTGGCGAATATCTGGAAGAACACAACCCGGAAGCCCGCCTGACCATGTTTGGGCAGGAACTCAACGATGAGTCCTATGCCATCTGCAAAGCCGATATGCTTATTAAAGGGCAGAATGTCGCCAATATAAAACCCGGCAACACCTTTTCCGAAGACGGCCACCCAAATAAGAAGTTTGACTATATGCTCTCCAATCCGCCATTCGGCGTGGAATGGAAGAAGGTTGAAAAAGAAATCCGCAAGGAACATGAGCAACAAGGTTATAACGGGCGTTTCGGCCCAGGTTTGCCCCGCGTCTCTGATGGCTCTTTGCTGTTCTTGATGCACCTGATTAGTAAAATGCGTCCGGCAAATGATGGCGGCAGTCGCTTTGGCATTGTCTTGAACGGATCGCCGCTTTTTACCGGAGCGGCGGGTTCTGGTGAAAGTGAAATCCGTCGCTATGTATTGGAAAATGACCTTGTAGAAGCGATCATCGGCTTGCCGACCGATATGTTCTACAACACAGGCATATCAACCTATGTCTGGATACTTTCAAACCGCAAGCCGGAGCATCGCAAAGGCACGGTGCAATTGATTGATGCCAGCAACTTCTGGCAAAAAATGCGGAAAAGCCTTGGCTCGAAGCGCAAAGAACTCTCGGATGAGCATATTGCCGAGATTACCCGATTGTTTGGGCAATTCATCGAGCACAGCGAGGGCAAAAAACCGATCTCAAAAATCTTCAAGAACAGCGATTTTGGTTATCGCACCATCACCGTTGAACGCCCTTTGCGGGATGCTGACGGCAAAGTCATTCTCGGTGAAAAAGGTAAGCTGAAAGGCAAGCCGCAACCGGGTTCCAGCCTGCGTGATACCGAAAACGTGCCGCTGAGTGAAGATGTGGAAACCTACTTCAAGCGCGAAGTGCTGCCCCATGCCCCAGATGCGTGGATAGACCACGACAAAACAAAAACCGGCTATGAAATCCCGTTCAATCGGCATTTCTACGTTTTCGAGCCGCCGCGTGAATTGGCAGAAATTGACGCGGACTTGAAACAATGTACCGACCGCATCCTGACCATGATTGAAGGACTGACGGCATGAGCTTAGTAAATGCTCGCGAGTTACGCAAAAATGCCACTGATTGCGAACGGCTCTTGTGGCAGCATCTTCGTGCGCATCGGTTACAAGATTTAAAATTCAAACGTCAGCAGCCTTTGGGTCTGTACATTGTCGATTTCGTTTGTTTTGAAGTTAGGTTGATTGTTGAAGCCGATGGTGGTCATCACGCAGAACAGGTCGAATATGACAAACGCCGTGATGATTGGCTACGGAGCCAGGGATTCACGGTATTACGGTTTTGGAATAATGAGATTTTGACCAATATTGAGGGGGTGTTGGAGAGGATTTTGGCGGTTTGTGAAGAAAATTCACCCTCTCCCCAACCACTCCCCCGTCGAGGGGGAGGGGCTAAAGCAATTGCCGCAGGTCGCCAAAATGCCAACCCCGTTCAAATTGAAGCCAAAACCTCCCCTCCCCCCTTGCGGGAGAGGGGTCGGGGGAGAGGGCTTATGAGTTTTCCGCGTTACCCTAGCTACAAGGATAGTGGCGTTGAATGGCTGGGTGAGGTGCCGGGGCATTGGGCATCCTCTCCCCAACCCCTCTTCCATCAAGGGAGAGGGGCTAAAAAGCGCGTTGCGGACAATAAGTTTTCCGGTATTTCAAAAGCTATAGTTTCTGCTAAAGAGCCAGCGTTTGAAAAATCAGGTGCTTCAGGATTACAGGAAAAAGCTGCCAACTCCCCTCTCCCCTTGCGGGAGAGGGGGAGAGGGCTTATGAGTTTTCCGCGCTACGAAAGCTACAAGGATAGTGGTGTGGAATGGCTGGGCAACGTGCCTGAGCATTGGGAATTGAAGCGACTAAAACGTAACCTTAGACTATTGACCGAAAAAACTGCCCGACGCGAAAATCCAGTTGCTTTGGAAAATATAGAAAGCTGGTCAGGTCGTTTTATCCAGACTGAAACTAAGTTTGAAGGGGAGGGGATTGCCTTTGAACGTGGTGATATTTTATTCGGGAAACTACGCCCTTATCTTGCGAAGGTGTATTTAGCTGATACTGCGGGTGAAGCTGTAGGCGACTTCCATGTTATGCGTCCAACAAAAGGCATAGACAGCCGCTTCTCACAATATCAAATACTGAATCGTGAATTCATCGCCATTGTTGATGGCTCAACATTCGGCGCGAAAATGCCTCGTGTTAGTTGGGATTTTCTGAGTAACATGGTTTTGACAACACCACCCATTCCCGAACAACAAACCATCGCTGCCTTCCTCAACCGTGAAACCGCGAAAATTGACGCGCTGATTGCCGAACAGAAACGGCTGATCGAACTGCTCAAGGAAAAGCGGCAAGCGGTCATTTCCCACGCCGTCACCAAAGGCCTAAACCCCAACGCACCGATAAAGGATTCCGGCATCGAATGGCTGGGCGAAGTGCCGGAGCCTTGGGATGTTATGCAGCTTCGGAGAATTACTAATCTTCAACAAGGATTACAAATTCCTCAAGAAAATCGTTTCGAAGAAGATGGAGAAAATAGATTTGAATACATAACTATTAGATCAATAAATGCTGGTTCTGATAGGGTACATAAGGAGTTTATTGAATCACCATCTGATCGAGTTATCTGCTATAAAACAGATATTTTACTTGCCAGAACTGGCGCTACAGGCGAGGTTATAACTAATGTATCAGGGGTATTTCATAATAATTTTTTCAAAATTAATTACGATGAAATGTTTATATTAAGAGATTACCTCGTGTATTTTTTGAAAGTAAATGAGGTTAAAAATCATCTTCTTATCCTTGCTGGCACTACGACTATTCCAGATTTGAATCATGGTGCTTTTTTAAGCACATCAATTTGCTTGCCGGATAAACAAGAACAAGATCAAATTTGTAAATATTTGGACGAAAAATTAACAGAGTTCGATTTAATTAGTTGCCAAGGGCACAATTTAGTTGACCTTCTAAAGGAACGCCGCACCGCCCTGATTTCTGCCGCCGTCACGGGTAAAATCGATGTCAGAAAGTTTTAAACAAACGGGAGTTTAAACAATGCCTACCTGTTGGATAATCGCCAGACCCAATGGCGCAGGAAAGACCACCTTTGCTTTAGAATATTTACCTAAAGCGGTTAGCTGTTTCCAGTACATTAATGCCGATTTAATTGCGGCGGGCATCTCACCATTAGCACCTGAACGGGAACTGATGGCCGCAAGCCGCATTTTTTTACATGAAATGGAACACTGTATGCAAAAGAGCCGTGATTTTGCTTTTGAGACGACTTTAGCTGGGCGAACCGTATTTAAAATGGGTCAAACTCTTACGCAGTTCCGGTTGGCAGGTCGAGTTGATTTATTTGGCACTGCCTTCCGTTGAAATGTCAAAGGCGCGGGTATCAGAACGTGTCAGGCATGGAGGACACAACATTCCGCTAAAAGACATTGAACGCAGGTTTTCTCGTAGCCTGTATAATTTGTTCACCGATTTCAGTTATTCGGTCAATCATTGTTCTTGTTTTATGAATATGCACGATGAACCTGCCCTGGTTTTTGAACAGCAAGGCACACAGCGCATTGTTACGGACGATAAAATTTATCAAAACTTACTTAAACAAGCTGGAATATGACTACTGTTGAAACGCAACCTTCCGAAAAAAGCCAGATTATTCTGAGTGCATTAAAAAAAGCGGTCACGCACGCATTGGAAAAAAAGCGCAAACTCGGTCAATACGCCGTGGTGTGGGAAGACGATAAGGTGGTTTATAAAGGCGAGGATGCGCCCAAAATGGATTCGGTGCATAGGGCGGATTAGACGTGCAAACCGTACAGTCCTGATTTATGTACAGATTTTCCGTGCGTCGTAATCCGCGACACTTTAAACACGCAGGTCAACAATCATCGGCCATGATTGCCAAATTAAACAATACGCCTATAATAGCCGTATTAGCTAATTTGAGGAAAGAACCATGCGTACCATGACATCTGTGGAAGCCCAAAACCGTTTTGGGGAATTATTAGACGCGGCACAACGCGAACCTGTCACGATTACTCGGCGTGGCCGTCCGGTAGTTTATGTGCTATCACAACAGGAATATGACGCTTTTACGCACGGAGTGGAGGAAGCCAGGCAGCAAACTTCATTGACGGTTGCACAGGCCGCTATTGCGGCTTTTCGTGGCAAAGGCAAAGGTGGTGCGGTGGAGCGATTGTTAGAAGATCGCCGGATTGACCGTGAACGGGAAGAATGAGCGGATTTTTACTGGATACCTCTGCGTTGATGGCATTGCGCGATAATGAGTTGGGTGCGAAGCGAGTCAGTGAGCTATTGTTAGATGCCGAAAGGGGTGAGCTACCCTGTTTCGGCAGTTTTATGACCTTGATGGAAATATTTTATCGGGTATGGAAAGACGAAGGCGAATCCGCTGGGCGTGAAGCCTATGCCGATTGTTTAGCATTGCCCATTCAATGGATACATGAATCGCCTGTGTTATTAATTCGCGCCGCATCTATAAAAGCTACCCATCGACTTTCTTTAGCCGATGCCTGGATAGCGGCGACTGCGTTGGAACTTGATGCAACGTTAGTGCATAAAGACCCTGAGTTTGAAAAACTGCTGGAGTTAAAGGAAGAGAGGTTACCTTACAAATGAGCACAAAAGTCACTATCAAACATTTATGGGATGATGAAAGCCAAGCGGGTTATCATCTTTTTACTGATGCACTGGATTCATTCTTGGCTGACGAAAATGGTCATGAACCCGTTTACCTTGAGTTGAATGGTGTCGAGTTTACCGCTTCTTCACCAGGAAATGTACAAGTTAAAATTCCCCGCGCCTGGGCAGTTAAACTCGGCCTTGTCTCCACTGAAAACCAATAATCTTTAATGGTATGGGTCTGCATAAGGAAATCTATTTCGAAAACGAAATCTGTGACCATCTGGCTGCTAAAGGCTGGTTGACTTCGCAAGGCGACGCGGCAAACTATGACCGGACGCGAGCGTTATTTCCGTCGGACGTTCTGGCTTGGGTGCAAGATACCCAACCGAAAGCGTGGGAAACCTTACAAAAGAACCACGGCGCACAAGCGGCGGATGTGTTGCTGGGACGGCTGCGGGATTCCATAAACCAACGCGGTACGTTAGATGTTTTACGGCACGGGATTGAATTGCTTGGGCTTAGGCAACCGCTCGCGCTTGCCCAATTCAAGCCAGCCTTGGCGATAAACCCCGATATTCTCAACAAATATGCCGCCAATCGGTTGCGGGTCGTGCGTCAGTTGCGTTATTCGCTGCACAATGAAAACGCGCTTGATGTAGGTCTGTTCCTGAACGGGATTCCAGTTGCCACGGCGGAGTTAAAAACCGACTTCACCCAATCGGTTAAAGATGCCATAGACCAATACCGCTTTGACCGAGAGCCGCGCCCGAAAGGGCAGGGGAGTGCGGAACCGTTGCTGTCATTCCCCAATGGGGCATTAGTGCATTTTGCAGTCAGTAATATGGAAGTTTATATGACTACACGCTTGGAGGGGGCGGCAACACGCTTTCTGCCGTTCAATCGTGGTGATAACGGGGCGGCGGGTAATCCACCGTATTTGTTGTGTTTCACCCTCACCCCAACCCTCTCCCATCAAGGGAGAGGGAGCAATCCTACGGTCATCGCACCGCTTATTTGTGGGAAGAAATCTGGGCAAAGGATAGCTGGCTTGAAATTTTAGGCCGTTATCTGGTGACGCAAAAAGACGAGAAAAAGCAGATCAAGAAAGTCATTTTCCCACGTTTTCACCAGTTGGACGCAACACGCAAGCTGTTGGCGGCTGTGTTGGACGAAGGGCAGGGCGGTAAATACCTGATCCAGCATTCGGCGGGTTCAGGCAAAGCTAATTCAATTGCATGGTCGGCGCATTTTCTGGCCGATTTGCACAGTTCAAGTCATGAAAAGCTGTTCGATACGGTTTTGGTGGTATCAGACCGCACAGTATTGGATGACCAGTTACAGGAAGCGATTTTCGATTTTGAGCGCACCTCCGGCGTGGTCGCCACAATCAAAGGGGAGGGGGCAAGTAAAAGCGCGGAACTGGCGGCGGCACTATCCGGCGGCAAGAAAATTGTAGTCTGCACCATCCAAACTTTCCCTTTCGCGCTCAAGGCTGTGCAAGAGCTGGCCGCGACGCAAGGCAAGCGCTTTGCTGTGATTGCGGATGAGGCACATTCCTCGCAAACTGGCGAAGCGGCGGCCAAGCTGAAAGCCGTATTATCGCCGGAAGAATTGCAAGAATTGGCGGACGGCGGCGAAGTCAGCACAGAAGATATTCTTGCAGCGCAAATGCAAAACCGAGCGACGGAAAGCGGTATTACCTATGTCGCCTTTACTGCCACGCCGAAAGCCAAAACCTTAGAATTGTTCGGGCGGCTGCCCAATACTGATTTGCCAGCCGGTGCGGATAACCTTCCCGCACCGTTTCATGTTTATTCGATGCGGCAAGCGATTGAGGAAGGCTTCATCCTTGATGTGCTGCAAAATTACACGCCTTACAAACTGGCGTTCAAACTCGCCCATGATGGCAAAGAATTGGATGATAAAGAGGTCGAGCGCAACGAAGCCCTCAAAGGCATTATGCGCTGGGTTAGGCTGCATCCCTACAATATCAGCCAAAAAGTGCAGGTGGTGGTCGAGCATTTCCGTGAGAATGTCGTCCCTCTGCTCAATGGCAAAGCAAAGGCAATGGTCGTGGTCGGTAGCCGTGTTGAAGCGGTGCGCTGGCGACTGGCGATTGAGTCCTATATCAAATCCCAAGGCTATAAAATCGGCACATTGGTTGCCTTTTCGGGTGAGGTCAACGATAGCCAATCGGGTGCTGACCCGTTCAGCGAAACCAGCAAAACCATGAACCCGAACCTGAAAGGGCAAGGTATCCGCGAAGCCTTTGACACTGACGACTATCAAATCCTGCTAGTCGCCAACAAGTTTCAAACCGGATTCGACCAACCACTGTTGTGTGGGATGTACGTTGATAAACGGTTGGCGGGTATTACGGCAGTGCAAACGCTGTCCCGACTTAACCGCGCTTATCAGGGCAAAGATACCACTTATGTTGTGGACTTTGTGAATGACCCGGAAGAAATCCTGAGTGCCTTCAAAACTTACTACGAAACCGCCGAATTATCCGGCGTTACCGATCCGCACCTGGTTTATGACTTGCGGATGAAACTCGATGCGGCAGGATTCTATGATGAATTCGAGGTCAATCGTGTCGTTGAGGTGGAATTCAACCCGAAGGCCAAGCAAAGCGATCTAACCGGAGCTTTAGAACCAGTCGTCTCCCGAATTTTGCATCGTTACAAAGCCGCACAGGATAAGAAGAAAGCTGCTCTTGCCAAGGATGATAGCAATGCCGCCGAAGATGCACACAACGAAATGGAAGCGCTTAACCAGTTCAAACATGATATGGGCGCATTCCAGCGTATGTATGCCTTTCTTTCCCAGATATTCGACTATGGCAACACGGCTATTGAAAAGCGTTATATTTTCTATAAGCGTTTAATTCCCTTATTGGAATTCGGGCGTGAACGGGAAGGGCTTGACCTTTCCAAAGTCGTGTTGACGCACCATAACTTAAAAGCAGAGGGAAAGCGCACATTAGCCTTAGTCGATGGTGAATACCCAAAACTGACACCGATGGAAGGTGCTGGTAGCGGTCAGGTACAGGAAAAGGAAAAAGCCTATCTGGCGGAAATTATTGCCAAGGTAAACGATTTGTTTGAGGGCGACTTGTCTGATGACGACCAGCTAATTTATGTTAACAACGTCATCAAGGGTAAGTTGTTGGAATCGAAAACGCTGGCTCAACAAGCCGCCAACAATACCAAACAACAGTTTGCCAACTCTCCCGATCTATCCCATGAGTTAATGAATGCAATCATGGATGCCTTGGCTGCACATAGCACCATGAGTAAACAAGCCTTGGAGTCAGAAAAGGTGCGGAGCGGATTGCGCGATATTTTGCTTGGTCCCGCTCAGCTCTATGAGGCGTTGCGTGAGCGGTCGGAAAGTAACGGGCTTCGTTAGATAACTGGTCAAGAAGAATAAGCCAGGATTTTGTATCCTTACTAATAATTTAACATAATATACATTATGCGAAATATTAGGAAAGGAATAATTTGCTTGCTGTGTTTGTTCTAGATTATCAGGAGACTGGAAACACAATGATACTTATCGCTTTAAACAAATATAAATCACATTTACAAAGAGCTATACTTTAGTGCGATTTCACATAACTAAAAGTTAATGTCACTTTGAAACTTCTATATTTGATTTTTGGTGTAATTTCAACCAACTGCATATCTTGTTTTGGAGCAGAAAACGTCATTTATCAATCGATTGTTTGCCTACAAACAGATTTTAGCAATGGAAAACCTAAGATTGGGACTGGTTTTTTTATTTCTCCTACCTTAATAGCGACAGCATCACATCAAGTAACCGACCCTCAAGCAGTTGCCGTTAAAATCACTGTGTACCTACCTGACGATACTTCTGTAAAAGCAAAACTTCCTGTAGTCGCCCAAGGCGAGGGAGTGGCGATACTTGCTGTCCCTGATGTCGTAAAATCCAACTATTTGTTATTGCAAGATAATGTTCCAGATGCTGATGCTAAAGTTTCTACTGTAGGTTGCCAAAAAGATCGCAACCTATTGATACGGGAAGGGAAAGTAATGCAGCAGGTGAACACCAATAACAGCCAGAAAATCAAATTTACCGAACTGATTCCATTAAATCTCCCGATTAAGGTTGGTTTTAGTGGTGGCCCACTGCTTACAACTAGCGGTGATGTAGTTGGGGTTATCTACGGGTTTGACGAACATTCGGAAAGCCTTAGTTATGCCATACCGAGCAGCAAATTGTTCCAGATAATGGCAGATCAAAAAGTTACGGATTATGGCAAAACGCTTTTTCAACAAGGTGTGCGTGCATTCAGCCTTAAACAACACGAGATAGCAAAAAAATATTTTGAACAAGCAACACAGCAGCAGGCTGATTATTCCGAGGCTTACATAAGCCTCGGAATGACACTATTCAAACTCAGACAGTTTACCGAAGCCAGGGATGCGCTGCTTGAGGCGATACTGATTAAACCAGATTATCCTTTGGCCTATTACCATTTGGCCGGTGTGTACCGGGAAGGCTTATCAGACCGTCGCTCTGCACGGAATGCGTATCGTCGCTATTTGGAACTTGATCCAAAATCCAGCGATGCGGCTCAAGTGCAAGTATGGCTGCATGAAATTGAGCGGTCATTTCCAAAGTGATATTGTCCAGAATCAGGGTTTGTTCGGAGAGTCTTTTTTCTGTAGTTCGATTTTTATGGGCAGTTCAATTCCAGGCTGGACTTCCACTTGGTTTTCTTCTTCCCCGTAGCCGTTTTTTTTGAATACAAGCGTATATTTCCCGGAGGGAAGATCTGTTTTTATCGGCGTGACCCCGATAAATGATTTGTCTTTCAATAATACCAAGGCTGCTTCAGGCGACGAATTAATATTAAGATAGCCAGGTGCGGTTTCTGCTTGTTGAGTGATTTCAATCCCTTCGCTTTTATCAATTGTTGCCTCTTTCTCAACCTTATCTATTGTGTTTTCACTTACCGCTTGATACCAGTTTTTCGCCATAAACATGCTTACTGCCAGAACGACAATACCAGTAATGCCAATTAACCAAACCTTGTACCCATAAATCCTCGTTTTTCCCTCTGGTATTCTCTTACTTTTGTCTTTATACGGCCAACGTTGCAATAACTCGGCTATCTCTTGTGGCCGGTCGGCAGGATTAGGTTGTAACATGGCGGTAAGTTGAGGTCGTAACTCAGCAGGAACGGGGTTCAAATCAGGGAGCTTGAGACGAGCCTGATAGGCAGTTTCCATAGAGTTGCCCATATTTAATGGGCTTCCTATAGCCGCACCCGCCAGAATCAAGCCAAAGCTGTAAATATCAGAATAAGGCCCTATTTCTCCGCCAAATAAGCCGAACTGTTCAGGCGCGACATAACTGATTTTACCTGCATAAATAGACCCCAATATCGTACCAGTTGAGGCATCACGGCGTTTGGCAATACCGAAATCAATCAATTTTGCTTCCGCGACATTTCCTTTGGGTAGGATAATATTGTCGGGAGCCAAGTCCCGATGGTAGACACCTTTGGCATGGACTGCCGCCAAACCATCGGCAAGCCGGTTACGGAACCGCCACACTTCATCGACAGTAAGTGAACGTTCTTGCAGTAATTGTTTCAACGACGGGCCTTCTACGTACTCCATTACCATGCAAAGACCGTACTTTTCATCCCGCTGAAACCCATCATAACTTACGACGGCATCGTGACGAATACTGCGTAAAGTTTGCGCTTCGCGCTTAAACAGCTCAAGGACATCGATTCCTTCAACCTCAAATCCTGGCTTGATTACCTTAATGACATGTTTTGTATCTAAATCCTTATGCAGTGCCAAATAAGTCCACGCCATACCACCGCTATTGAGAAATTGCTCTATTTCATAAGTCCCCAGCAATAGCGTCCCTACTGGAATTTTCGATGGTTGATAAATGCGTGTTTCTTCGTTAGACATTAATTTCCAAGTTTTTTAAGAAAAACAATCTTTTTGAAACCAATATGTTACTCTAACTCTATATGAAATATACGAATATTATAGTCAGCTGTAGTTAGCCCAAGTCCGACAAAACCAAATTTAAACTCAGCTAAACATCCAGCGTTGATATGGTTAAATAAACCATTACACGGTTGCTCAACTACACACTGGTTTCACAGATAAGTTATTGCGGTGAAGTTTCAATAGTCAAATACTGTGCTGTCGCCATTACATTTTCAGACTGGATTGCCCCTTTTAAATCAGTTAGGTAGGATTCAGTTAGTTCATCCTCATTCCGTAGTGTTTTAAATAACGGGACTGAACTAGCAATTACAGTGACCATTTCTACACCGTAAGGCTCGTAAACCTCAAATGGTTCAGATTGACCAATTAAAATCTTTGTATTTGCCTCATTAATAATCGCTTGCTCCTGTTTTCTAGGAAACATATGAAATACATGACCATCAAGCTGAAAGTAGTCCACGTAGAGGTAACTTCTATAATTTGGCATGATTACATTCATTTTCAAACGCTCTTTCGTGACATAGCGATTATCGTCTTTTCCTGAATTTACTTTTAACCCCATATCATTTTTATCATTTGTTGTCTTGAGTGGAGACAACACATCTATCACATTGCAGAATGCGCTATTCCACGCTTGCACAGCATGATAATCAATTTTTTGTTTTCCAAAACGTTGTGTTAAATCATTCTGTAAGTTCTGTAAATCAGGTTCTTGTAAATAACCTCGTAACGATATATTGCCATCACTATTAGTATCCTTAACAAGAAAAGCGCATTGGTACTTTGTTAAAAGATTATCTAACAATTTCTCTTTGCTACGTATATGTACTATGTAAAATCCGATGCCAATAAAAGCCATTAATCCGATGCTAATAAGGCCAATCCACTTATTTTTTGATGGCTTACTGTTGGTTTTGGCTAATTCAGGTTTTTTCGTGGCTTTTGTATTGGTAGTCTTATCAACGGTAGCGGCTGCATTATTGGCAGTTATCCGTACAGTCTCCAGCGCACTTGGCATTATCACGGTTGCATCATCGGCTGTCTCCAAGGGCGGAGAATGCGCCGCATCCATCGCCAGTGTTAATGCTTCAGAAAACTCATTTGCAGATTGAAAACGGTCATCCGGGCGTTTTGCCAATGCCTGCCCAATGATCCTATCCAATGAAGGGGAAATATGTTGACTTAATTTGGATGGGTTGATAGGGATAAGTTGCAACACCTGCTGAAGCGTCCCCATCATGGTTTCTGCTTCAAAAGGCCGTTTCCCGGTCAATAAGTGATAAAAGACTACTCCGGCAGAAAAAATATCGGCGCGGTGGTCAATACGTTCACCTAAACATTGTTCAGGAGACATATAATTTGGCGTGCCCATAATCATGCCGGTCTGCGTTATAGACGAACTTTCAATTTTGGCTATGCCAAAATCGGCAACTTGAATTTGCCAATTTGGCATAACCATAATATTGGCGGGTTTAATGTCCCGATGCACGACACCTTGTTTATGTGCATAGCCCAACGCGGCGAGCAGTTGTTGCATAATTTTATGCGTGGTATCTAAATCAAACTTAAACTTTTCATCCAAAAAATCTTTTAGTTGCCGTCCTTCAATGAACTCCATGATGATGAAAGCAATATCCCGTTCTTCACCATATTCATAGATAGAAACAATATTTGAATGTTTTAAGCGGCGACCTGCCAGCACTTCGTTTCTAAAGCGTTTGAGTTGTTCGCCGGAATCGTCCTGCTCTAATAATTGCTTATGGATAACCTTGATGGCTACGGTTTGATTAATAACTGGATCATAAGCCTTATAAACCGTACCTACAGCGCCCCGACCTAATATTTTCTCGATTTTATATCTTGAAATACTTTCCAACTGCTGCATGAGATTTATTGTATTGAAGGGAGATTAAAAGCGATATCCTTACAAACGGCAAAACAGATAGCGCAAAGCTCCGCTGTAGCGTTGAGTTAGGCTTGGGTGTTGGGTGAAACGTGGCATTCACGTTACGTTACAAGTAATATTCAGTCATTTGCAATGGTTGCTGCGCCACAGTCCTTCCGGGGAAATATCGCTGCATCACGCAAGTGATGTCTTTTTGGGAGATACCTTGCAGTGAGAACCGTAAAAAGGCTTGCTTCGCCTTAAAGTAACAAATCTGTAAAGCAATAGAGCTGTGAGCGAAGGCCATTACGCTGGAATACGATGGCATGTTCTTTCTCTGACAGAGCGAAATATTCAGTGCGTTGAAAGTCATCGAAATCGGGTAAATGCTGTGGATGGGCCGTATTGATTTTTTGTGGCTGAACATCGTCAGTTTCCACCCACAGGAAAAAGTCGCCCGATTGGATGAAATCTGCTGTAAATAAGGATGTTTGCAGGTTTTAGGGATTATATATGCAGGCCACTATAACTTAGAGATAGGAAAATTTTCAACCTAAATTTAATAAGCCAGATTATCGACCATTGTATTCACTTTTAGCGGGCCCATTTTATTTTATATGATGTTAATTATAGTAACATTATATGTTAATATGTAGTTTTTAATTAATTGACATAATTCCTTATGGAAACCAATACTGCCCGTTTAACATTGTTGATCGATCCGGATAAAAAACGGTTGTTCGAGCAAATTTGCGCCGCCCAGGATTTGACATCGTCACAGGTCGTACGTCGTTTGATCCGGGAATATATTGATCAGCATGCTGATTTAATTGGTCAGAGGGCTTTGGCCGGAGAAACCGATGAAAATTGAGATTCGTGCATTACAACCAGAAGATTTTACAGCCGCTGACATTCCGCTGACATTGCGTAGCTGCAAAGTAAAGCATCCACGACAATGCTTAAATCAACGAGGATTTGTATGAATAAGCCTTCTTTGGCAACACTCCCCCAAACCGGTCTAGCTGGCCTAAAAGAAAACTGGCGCGGTGATTTGCAGTCAGGATTTTTGGTTTTTCTGATTGCCTTGCCATTATGCCTGGGTGTTTCGATAGCGTCCGGATTTCCACCGTCGGCAGGCATTATTTCCGCTATTATCGGGGGGCTACTGGTTTCGCGCATTAGCGGCTCATACCTGACTATCAATGGTCCGGCTGCCGGGTTGATTGTCGTCATATTGGCGGCGGTGCAAGCGTTGGGCGAAGGCGATGCCATGGCCGGATACCGTTACACATTGGCGGCGATTGTGGTGGCTGGCATTATTTAGGTGTCAATGGGGAAATTTAAGTTAGGGCAATTGAGTTCCTTTTTCCCTGCATCGGTGGTGCATGGTATGCTGGCCGCGATTGGACTTATTATCATCGCCACCCAAAGCCACGTCATGCTGGGCGTCACGCCGGAATCCGGCAGCCTGTTTTCGACTATCCTACAGATTCCGCATAGCGTGCTTAACATGAAGCCGGAAATTTTCCTCATCAGCTTTTTAGGCGTGTTGATACTGGTTATTTGGCCATTAATCGGAAGCAGAGTACCAGCACCTATTATTGTGGTATTGGTGGGGATGTTGTTCGCTTGGCATTTTGAACTAGATCACGTTTCGGCTGCTAACGGATCAAAGTTCCTGGTGTCGATTTCCGATAATTTTTCGGCCGACTTTTATTTCCCCGATTTTTCCAAACTATTCACCGTAGCTTTTTGGGAAGCGGTTGTCAGCATCAGTTTGGTGGGCAGTCTTGAAACCTTACTGAGCGCGACAGCGGTCGATAAACTGGATCCTTATAGACGCTCTTCTGATCTTGACCGGGATTTAACTGCCGTCGGAATCGGTAATATGGTGGCGGGTTTAATGGGCGGCTTGCCGATGATAGCTGAAATTGTCCGTAGTTCAGAGAATGTCAATAATGGTGCCAAAACATCCTGGGCTAATTTTTTTCATGGCTTATTATTGTTGCTGTTTTTAGTCTTGTTTCCGGGGCTGATCCAGAGTATTCCGCTGGCTTCATTAGCGGCTTTACTGGTCTATACCGGTTATCGTTTAGCTTCGCCCAAAGTATTTGCCAGAGTCATGGATGTTGGCAAAGAACAGTTTTTAATGTTTGTTGTCACTATTATTGGCGTGTTAGCGGTCGATTTATTGACGGGTGTTGCCCTGGGTATTATCGTGAAGCTAGCTATTAATCTGGTACGGGGTGTTTGGCTTAATAATCTGTTCAAAATTCACTTTACTATCCAACAACAAGATAACGATACGCTGGTTATCAAGTTGTTTGGTTCGGCACTCTTTTCAAACTTCTTGCCGTTAAAAAAAATGCTTACCGAGCTGAAGCCCGGGAAAACGATTATTTTTGATTTCACGGACGGTTACCTGATTGACCATACCGTGATGGAATTTATCCATGATTTTAGGCAACACCATGAAGCCCAAAGTGGGCGCAGTCAGAAAATAGGTAAGGCCTTGGAAACGTTTTCTGACCATGCTCTCGCTGGGCGTTTAATGACAGCAGATGATAGAAAATGATCATTCTGTAGGCTACTAAAATCACTCCTACGCTTACAAACTTAATTGGAAATTTCATGAGCCTTATATTAGCTTATGGTGCGGTGCTTTTAAGCTTTACCTCTGGCTTGTTTGGCACTGATGATGAATCTCTGCTGAATCTTGGACAGTATTGGTTTAAAAAACTTCCGGCTAACAATAAATTTTCTGATTACCAATAAGCTTCAGCCAATTTTAGCAACCGCTTCGAGGGGATGGGCAAAAATAGTCGTCATGGAATTTATCCATGATTTTAGGCAACACTATGAAGCCCAAGGTGGGCACAGTCAGAAAATAGGCATCGGACTAAACCGCTCGCGCGGTAGGGGTGCACTGTTTGTGCCTAAGCATATTAAAAGACGATAGATGATGTGGTCAACAAACTGGCGTTAAATCGTGATAATTAATTGACTGATAGGAACTGTTCCCT
>Ga0302321_100000406_pt1 | contig 37620 bp, 40 predicted proteins | sample Fen_T0_1_FD_202505 | JGI IMG/M metagenome (GOLD analysis project Ga0302321, IMG submission 202505) | Peat permafrost microbial communities from Stordalen Mire near Abisko, Sweden - Fen_T0_1 | ecosystem: Environmental > Terrestrial > Soil > Wetlands > Permafrost | place: Sweden: Abisko... | reverse complement strand
TATTATTAAAATAATAGATAATAAATATAATATATAATTAATTATATATTATATTTACTTTTTAATAGAATAAAAATATATTTATTATTTTATAATAAATATATTTGTTTATATATATACAACAACTCTTGAATATATTTTAAGTTATATACATACTTTTTATAATAATATAATTTAATTATATTATTTTTTTGATATATCTTTAAAAAAAATTGGAGAAGAATTAGGACTGCTCTCAATTTTTTGATTTTTTATTTTATTTTCTTCTAAAAAATAATTTTGTTTTCTTTTTAAAGATGGATTATCAGCTTTTTCCTTTTTTTCTAATTCAAAAGAAGTGGTATTAGTTTTTTCTTCTTCTTCTGTGGTATCATTTTTTTCAAAATAATCAGAAAATGTTAATTTAATACCAGATAAACTTTTTTCAATATTAAAAATATTTTCCACGAAATATGGTTTTATATCTTTCTTTGTATAAAAAACAGTATTTTTAGAAATAGCGGTATTACGCTCACTAATTGAAACATCATTATTGGTTAATAACTCATTCTCAGAACGGCGATGCTCCTTGAAATACGATAAAAATTTTAATTTATTTTCAAATAAATAATGCGTCTCCCCCTGTAATAACTCCTCAAAAGGAATTTCATTTGAACTATTTTCACTCAAATAATATGAGGAGAATATAAAACTTGATAGTAAATCCTCTGTGTTTTTTTTAGAATTATCTTTTATATAATTAAAAGATACTTTCTTAACAAATGCAACATCTTTCAATAAACTCTCTTGATTATCAATTTTTTTTAACATTTCAATATAAGATGTATTTTTATCTATTAAAAAATCTAAATAATTACAGAACTTTAATACATTTGTAAAATAATTACAAACACCTTTATCAAAAACAAAATCGAAAATAAGATTTGTTAAATTAGTGTTTGATAACTTCGTTTGGAAAACAGGAATTTTTTTTAAAATTTTAATCCAATTCTCAGTTCTATCCTGTTCTATTTCGTTCTGAATTAATTCAAAATAACTTTTTAAAAACAAAAATCTCATTTTATGACAATTAAAATTTAATATGTCCAAAATGTTAATAAAATCTATAATTTCGATGTTTAAAATATTAATATTATTTTTATAAGAAATTGTTTTAAATATATCAACATTTTTATAGCAAATCTCAGATATGTCTTGATTTATTTCTTTAAAAATCTTAAAATTAAACGTCGTTCCTGAATCTTTACTAGCACTACTTAAATAACCTACATGTTTAATGTTTTTTTTAAACATGATTTGAAATTCGTTTTCTAAATTTTCTAATATAGAACTTTCTGGCATAATAAAGGTCTCTAACTCCTCTTGAACACCAATTGAACTCAATTCTCCAGAGTCAATAGAGCTTCTCGTTTCATTTGATTCTTCACCAGAAGATTCACTTAAACTAGAATTAGAGGAAAAAAAATTATTATCCATACAAAAAGCCGTATGATTAAAAATTAAATTTGGTAATAAAGTAAAACTCATTAAACTTATAAATATAAAATTAAAAAAAAAAATAAACAAATTAATATCTTTTTTTTTTTTAAAAAAAGATAGACTTTCAATTTGAATTGACATTACTAAAAATTCAGTATTTTTTTTTATCGAAAAAGGTCTTACTTTTATAAAAGATTTACTCTTATAAAAACCCTTAAAAATTGTTATTATTATTATTATTGTGTAAATAATTAAAAAAAAAGCCATAAATATTGTAATATCATAATCTAATTAAATTTTTTTATAGATGGTTCTAAAAAGAAAGATAATAACTTCATAGACAACATCTATATATTTTTAATATAATTTATTAAAAATATTTTTATTAATTTATAATGATAATAAATTAATTTTATAAATAGAAATATCTCCGTATATTTTAAAAAAAACAATCATAATAGCTAAACCAATAGCTGATTCAGCTGCTGCAACTGTTAAAATAAATAAAGAAAATATTTGACCAATTAAATCATCAATAAATACTGAAAAATATATAAAATTCAAATTTATTGATAATAATAAAAGTTCTATAGACATTAAAATAATTATAATATTTTGTCGATTTAAAATGATACCAAATAAACCTAGACAAAATAAAAAAAAATTAATAATAAAATGATTTAAAATATTCATATTTTATAACCAATTAAAACTTATTAAAATACTCGAGGTATATAAAAACCAACTAATTGAGAAGGGTAATAGAACTTTCCAACCTAATCGCATTAATTGATCATATCTATACCGAGGTAAAATAGCTCTAGCTACAACAAATAGTATTACAAAGAAACATATTTTTAAACTCATCCAAAATGAGCCTGGTAATATATTTAAAAAATTTATATTAAAAGGAAAAGGTGCTAACCATCCTCCTAAAAATAAGATACTTGTTAAACTACTCATTAAAAGCATATTAGCATATTCACCTAAAAAAAATAATGCGAAACCCATAGCAGAATATTCAACATTATAACCTGAAACTAATTCAGCTTCCGCTTCGGGTAAATCGAAGGGATGTCTATTTGTTTCAGCTAAACATGAAATAAAAAAAATTAAAAAAATTGGTAACAATGGTACGCAATACCAAACTGTTTTTTGAGCTAATACAATAGATATTAAATTTAAAGATTTAGCACATACAATAACAGATAATATTGAAAAACCAATGGTCAATTCATACGAAACCATTTGTGCCGCTGATCTAAGAGCACCTAAAAAAGAATATTTAGAATTACTTGACCAACCTGCAATTATTATACCATAAACACCTAAAGAAGATATTGCTAATAAGTATAATATACCTATATTTAATTCAGTATAATACATACCTAAACCTAAAGGAATGATTACCCAACTTAACATACTTAAAAAGAAAGTTAAAATGGGTGCTAAAATAAATAGAATTGTATCCGCGTTACTAGGTAAAATGGTTTCTTTTACAAAAAGTTTTAAACCATCAGCTAAAGGTTGTAATAAACCAAAAACACCTACAACGTTTGGACCTTTTCTTCTTTGAATAGAAGATAATATTTTACGTTCTGCTAATGTAAAATAAGCAACAGCGATTAATAAGGGTAAAACTAAAATTAAAATTTTTAAAATTGTGTATATCATAATTGTTTTATTTATATTTAATTATTTAAAATTATTATTATTTTTTATTAATTTTTTAGAATTAATTAAAATTTTAGAATACTGTTCTAATATATTAGTATAATAATAATTTTTTATTAGGGAATTTAAAAAATTTACATTTATATTTGCAATTTTTTTATATTCTGTAATAGGGTATATGATTTTTAATTTTTTTTTTGATAAATAAGGTAAAACCTCTTTAAAAATTAAAAATAAACTTTCTTTTTTTTTTTTTTGATTCTTATTTATTAAAAATTTAAATAAATATTTTAAAATAATAGAATCTTTTCTTTGTTCAGTATCTAAGTTTAAAATTTGATCATTTTTTTGAATAAAACCTTCAATATTTAAATATGTTCCTTTTTTTTCTAAAAAAGTTAAACCAGGTAATATTAAATTTGAATTTTGGGCATCTTCAGTAAAATGGTGTCCTTGATAGATATAGAAATTTTTTTTATTTTTTTGTAAATTATCTTTTAAATTTGTATTTAATAAATAAAAGATATTAGAATTGTTAATATTTAATTGTAAATTGTTGAAATTTATTTCTAAAAAATTTATAAAGCCTGTTTTAGAATTAAAAAAATTAATATTATTATTATTAAAAATTTTTAAATTTTTAAATTTAGAAATTAGAAAATAACTATTTTTTTGATTTAATACATTTTCACCAAAAATTATTAAAGGATTTTTTGATTTTTTTAATTTTTTACAAAAACTGTGTTTTCCTAAAAGAATTTCTATTAAAACATCATTTGTTAATCCTAAATTTTTTATAGGAAAAGTGAAATTATTATTATGACCTACATATGCTATTTCAAAATTACCTTTTTTTAATCTATTAATTAAATGTATATTTAATATTGGACCTTCTTCTCTAATATTACTATTAACAATTAAACATAAATCACTTTTTTCGATTGATTGAAGTGAATTATTGAATAAAAAATTGTTAGTTATATCAGAATTAATTTTTAAATTATTATTATTTTTTAGATATTTCTCAAACGATACATTTGAAATTCCTAATTTATTTAAGTTTTTTTTCAATAAAAATATAGATTCTAAGTCAACTAAATCACCTACTACTGCTTTAATTTGAGAACCATCATTTATATTAAGTTTTTTATTTAATATATTTAAAGCTTTAGACCATGATATTTTTTGAAATTGATTATTTTCATTTTTGAATAAAGGGTATTTAATACGTTGATATTTTAAACTATCAAAAAAAAATCTAGTTTTATTCGAAATCCATTCTTTATTTATATTAAAATTTGTTTTAGGTAAAATACGTATAATTTCATTATTAAAAATATCAACTTTAATATTAGAACAAATACCATCTAAAATATCTATACCTTCTTTTTTTTTTAATTCCCAAGAACGGGCTTTAAAAGTAAAAGGTTTTGATGTTAAAGCTCCAACAGGACATAAATCTATTAAATTACCTGAAAATTCAGAATTGAATATATTTTGATAATAAAAATTTATTTCTGTTTTATTACCTCTACCTGTTGTACCTAAATTATCAATACCACAAATTTCATTAGCAAAACGAACACAACGTGTACAATGTATACATCTAGTCATTATTGTTTTAATAAAAGGACCACAATATTTATCTTCTACAACTCTTTTTTTAAAGAAAAAACGACTTCTATCTGATCCAAATATTAAAGTTTGATCCTGTAAATCACATTCAGAAGCTTGATCACAAATAGGACAATCTAATGGGTGATTTATTAATAAAAATTCTAATACACTCTCTCTAGCTTTTTGTACTAAAGGTGTATCTGTAAAAATTTTCATATTATTCATTACAGGCATTGCACAAGAAGCTACTGGTTTTGGTGAATTTTCTATTTCAACTAAACACATCCTGCAATTACCCGCAATTTGTAAATTTTCTTGAAAACAAAATTTAGGTATTTCAATTTTTAAACTATTACATGCTTGTAATACTGTTAAATTTTTATTTACTTTTAATTTTATATTATTTATATATATTATTAACATCTTAGTCAATCTATCAAAATTAAATTCTTTCTAATTATTCTATAATGAAAGAATTTATTGTAAAAATTAATTAACAAAAAAATACAATTTTTTTGTTAATTAATATATTAAAATTAAAAAAATGTAAGAAAAGTAAGCTATTATTTATAATATAAACTTTTTATTAGTATCATTTTACTTAAAACTTCTATTTTTGGTCAATATAGTATTAAATTTATGTTAAAAATAAATTTTTGTTTACTACAATCTTATAAAAAAATAAAGAATTAATATAATTTAAATAAAAATAAAACTATAATAGATTTATAAAATTTTAATAATCAAAATTTTTAAATAAAATATATTTTTTAAGGGATATATTATAATAATTTAGAAATATTTATTATTTTTATGTCTTATTTATTTTTGTATATATTAAAATTTAAATAAAATCGAATCAAATTATGATAACAAATTATAAAAGTCAAATCGCTTATTTAGACATGGCAGAACCATGGCAATTAGGATTTCAAGATCCTGCTACCCCTGTAATGGAAGGTATTATTAACTTTCATCATGATTTAATGTTTTTCTTAATTATTGTAACAGTTTTTGTTTGTTGGATGTTATATAGAGTAATTATTCTATTTAATGAAAAAAAAAATCCTATCCCAGCTACATTCGTACATGGTGCTACTATTGAAATAATATGGACAACAATTCCAGCATTAATTTTATTAACGGTTGCTGTTCCATCATTTGCTTTATTATATTCTATGGATGAAATTATTGATCCAATTATAACTTTAAAAGTAATTGGAAGTCAATGGTACTGGAGTTATGAATATTCTGATAATTTAGAATTTGCAGATGAACCATTAATTTTTGATAGTTATATGGTACAAGAAAATGATTTAGAAATAGGACAATTTAGACTTTTAGAAGTTGATAATCGTATTGTTGTACCTACCAATAGTCATATTAGAGTATTAATAACAGCTTCTGATGTTTTACACTCTTGGGCTATTCCATCTTTAGGTGTTAAATTAGATGCTTGTCCAGGTCGTTTAAATCAAACTTCTATGTATATTAAAAGAGAAGGTGTATTTTATGGTCAATGTAGTGAAATTTGTGGTATAAATCATGGTTTTATGCCTATTGTTGTAGAAGCAGTTTCATTAGAAGACTATTTAGTTTGGTTAAAAAACAAAGTTAATTTTGATTTAAACGCATAAAATTTATTTAATTAAATGCTTTTAAAAATAATTACATCATTAATAATAATACTTTTATTATTTTCCGATATCAAAGTTATTAAAAATAAAATTAAACAATATTTAAAAAAATAAAGACCAACGATCTTTATACTTAAAATAAAATCCTTTCAAAAATGTAATTTTTTATTTAAAATATTATAATCTTTTTAATCTTTATGAATTTACAAAATTTATCAAATTGGTCAACTAGATGGCTTTTTTCAACAAATCACAAAGATATAGGTACATTATACTTAATTTTTGGTGCTTTTTCAGGTGTAGTTGGTACAACTTTATCTGTTTTAATTAGAATGGAATTAGCACAACCAGGTAATCAAATTTTTATGGGAAATCATCAATTATATAATGTTGTTGTAACTGCTCATGCTTTTATTATGATTTTCTTCATGGTTATGCCTGTTTTAATTGGTGGTTTTGGTAATTGGTTTATACCTTTAATGATTGGTGCCCCAGATATGGCTTTTCCTAGAATGAATAATATTAGCTTTTGGTTATTACCCCCATCATTATTATTATTAGTATCTTCAGCTATTGTTGAATCAGGTGCTGGTACCGGTTGGACCGTATATCCTCCATTATCAAGTGTACAAGCACATTCAGGACCTTCAGTAGATTTAGCTATTTTTAGTTTACACCTATCAGGTATTTCATCATTATTAGGTGCTATTAATTTCTTATCCACAATTTATAATATGAGAGCTCCAGGTTTAAGCTTTCACAGATTACCTTTATTTGTTTGGTCTGTATTTATTACAGCATTTTTATTATTATTAACCTTACCAGTATTAGCAGGTGCCATTACAATGTTATTAACTGATAGAAATTTAAATACATCTTTTTATGATCCTTCAGGTGGGGGTGATCCTGTTTTATATCAACATTTATTTTGGTTTTTTGGACACCCTGAAGTTTATATTTTAATTTTACCAGCTTTTGGGATAATAAGTCACGTTACTGCTACTTTTTCTAAAAAAAATGTATTTGGTTATTTAGGAATGGTTTACGCTATGTTATCAATAGGGTTATTAGGTTCTATTGTTTGGGCTCACCATATGTTTACTGTAGGTTTAGATGTAGATACTAGAGCATATTTCTCAGCAGCTACTATGATTATTGCAGTACCAACAGGTATTAAAATTTTTAGTTGGTTAGCTACTATGTGGGGTGGTTCTTTAAAATTTGAAACTCCTATGTTATTTACTTTAGGTTTTTTACTATTATTCGTAATTGGTGGAGTAACTGGAGTAATTATGTCTACTTCTGGTATTGATATAGCTATTCATGATACTTATTATATTGTAGGACATTTCCATTACGTTTTATCTATGGGTGCTGTATTTGGTATTTTTGCTGGTTTCTATTATTGGATAGGTAAAATTACAGGTCGTCAATATCCTGAAATATTAGGTCAAATTCATTTTTGGTTATTCTTTATTGGTGTGAATATTACTTTTTTCCCAATGCACTTTTTAGGTTTAGCCGGAATGCCTAGAAGAATACCTGATTTTCCAGATGCTTATAGTGGTTGGAATGCTGTATCATCTTTTGGTTCATATATATCATTTTTTTCAGCTTTATTATTTTTCTATGTAGTTTATGTAACATTAGTAGATGGTAAAAAAATTGAAGAAAATAATTAAAATTATTCTAATATTTTAATTAAATAATAATTATAAATTGTTATTTAATTAAAATAAAAAGAATTAAGAAATTTAATACTTTAAATATTTAAATATAATATTTTATATTTATACCGTGTTTTTTGAAAACTGCCCCCCCTTTTTTTTTCATATAATTTTTTAATAATAAAACGATCTTTAATATAATTATCGGTTTAATTTTTTTTTATATTTTTTAATATAATTTTTTAATAATAAAACAATTTTTAATGTAATATTGATTTTTTTTTTTTTTATAATAAATAAAATATTTTTTAATATAATTTTTTTTTTAAGATTTTAATAAATTTCACCATCTGATAATTCGTAAATTAATAAGTAAAAACTAACCTCATCGATACTGTTTGGTGTGATGTGTAATTCAGTATTTGCATCTATCATGACTAATTTAAGTATATTTATGTTATTTTTTAATAATAAAACGACTATTTCAAAATTTAAATAAAATAACATATTATGCATATAAAGTACTAATAAAACATATACTACTGGTGAAATTATTAACAATAATATTGTAATAATAATTTTTTGTTTTTTTGTAAACATATTTTTTTTATAATAAATAAAATATAAACAAGGAAAGTAGGACTTGAACCCACAAAAAGGGATTTGGAGGCCCACATTTTACCAATTAAATTATTCCCTCATTATTGATATTTTATTATTTAAATTACTAAAACGCTATAAATAATTAATAAAATTGTTTTATTAATTAATTTATAATACATTTAAATTATTTATTATAAAATAAAATATTTTACTATTAGATTAATTGTATATTATCATTTAAAACTATTAATTATTTTAAGATAATATAAAAAAAAACATAATTTTATATTTTATTTTATAAAATAATTATAATTTTTTTTAAATATATTAAAAATATTATATTTAAAAAATTATCGGAAGAAAGGGATTCGAACCCCTGATCTTCTGTTCCCAAAACAGATGCATTAAACCAGGCTATGCTACCTTCCGCTATAAAATATAATTGACGATGGTAGGACTCGAACCTACAACATTAGGATTATGATTCCCACGCTCTACCATTAAACTACATCATCTAAAAGGTCGAAGTGGGATTCGAACCCACGAGTTATAGCTATAACTGATAGTTTAGCAAACTACTGCCTTAAACCGGACTTGGCTATTCGACCAATAAATAAAAATAAAATATATAACTTCTTTGATAGGACTCGAACCTACAACCTAATGGTTAACAGCCATTTGCTCTACCGTTGAGCTACAAAGAAAGATATATATTTATTATAATTTTATATAAATTTTGAAACTTTTAGTATTTTTAAGCTAAATATTTTACAATACTTGCACTTAAAACCTATCGATGTAATAGTCTTTTACAGTTTTCATTTGAAAAAATTTTAAGAATGGCTTCTTACTTAGATGCTTTCAGTAATTATCCAAAATAAATTTAGCTACTCGGCGATGCTTTAAAACAACCGATACACCAGAGATTTACCCTTCTCGGTCCTCTCGTACTAGAGTTAGATTCTTTCATTTTTCATGTTATCTATAGAAGATAGGAACCAAACTGTCTCACGACGTTCTAAACCCAACTCACGTACCACTTTAATCGGCGAACAGCCGAACCCTTGGAACCTTCTTCAGCTCCAGGATGTGATGAGTCGACATCGAGGTGCCAAACGACTCCGTCGATAGGAGCTCTTAGGAGTCATCAGCCTGTTATCCCCGGAGTACCTTTTATCCGTTGAGCGATAATCTTTCCACAAAGAATTATCGGATCACTATGACCGACTTTCGTCCCTGTTTGATATGTCTATCTTACAGTCAAGCAAGCTTTTACCATTGCGCTCTACAATTGATATTAAAATCCAATTTGAGCTTACCTTTGTACACCTCCGTTACTCTTTAGGAGGTGACCGCCCCAGTCAAACTACCAACCATACACTGTCTATTTTTAGAAATATTAGTTATTTATTTTAATAAGAGTGGTATTTCAATGTTATCTAAACAATTCACTAGCGTGAAGGTCTCTTAGATTCCCACTTATGCTACACATATTAGATAAAATAACAATATAAAGATGTAGTAAAGGTTCACGGGGTCTTTCCGTCTAACTATAGAAAATCCGCATCTTCACGGATAATTCAAATTCACTGAGTCTATATTGGAGACAGCGGGGATGTCGTTACACCATTCATGCAGGTCGGAACTTACCCGACAAGGAATTTCGCTACCTTAGGACCGTCAGAGTTACGGCCGCCGTTTACTGGGACTTCCATTCAATGCGTAAACATCTCCTATTAATCTTCCAGCACCGGGCAGGTGTCAGACCCTATACATCATGTTACCATTTAGCAGAGTCCTAAGTTTTTATTAAACAGTCGCAACCCCCTATTCTGTGCCACCTTATTTTACTGCCTAAAAAACTTATTAAGATTTTTAGATTTATCGTAAAAAAGGTACTCTTTCTCCCGAAGTTACAGAGTCATTTTGCCGAGTTCCTTCAATATAGTTCTCTCATTCACCTTAGTCTACTCGACCTATCCACCTGTGTCGGTTTAGGGTACGGTTTATTAATTAAAAAAGCTTTTTCCTGAAAAAGTTTAACTTTTTGTCACTTTTTTTAAAAAATTTAATTTAAAAATTATCCCATCAAAATTTGCTTTCGTCAAATCTTTCTTAGGGGCCGTTTCACTCTATGAAATACATCTTAACATAGAAACCCTTGGATTTACGGTGATAATGATTCTTAATCATTATTTTTTGTTACTAATGCCAGCATTTTCTTTTCTGATATCTTCAACATATTTTACAACACATCTTTTTCAACATACAGAATGTTCCGCTACCGTTTTATTCAAAAATAAAACTTGCCGCTTCGGTAAATTTCTTAAGTCTCGATACATTTTAGGCGCAAGAAAACTAGACCAATGAGCTATTACGCTTTCTTTAAAGGATGGCTGCTTCCAAGCCTACCTACTGGTTGTAATCATTTTCTCACTTCCTTTTTCACTTAGAATATTATTTAGAGACCTTAGCGATCAATCTGGGCTGTTTCCCTCTTGACAATAGACCTTAGCGCCTAATGTCTGTCTATTTAAATTACCTTTTTTCGTATTCGGAGTTTCTAAGAGTTCAGTAAGTTTTTACGCCCCCTAGCTCAATGAGTGCTCTACCCCAAAAAAAGATTTTAAATGCTCTACTTCAATAGATTTCGCGGAAAACCAGCTATCTCCGAGTTTGATTAGCCTTTCACTCCTAACCACAAATCATCTCCATATTTTGCCACATATGTGAGTTCGATCCTCCAAACAGTTTTACCTATTTTTCAATCTGTTCATGGTTAGATCACTCGGTTTCGGGTCTTATTTTTATAACTTTTATGCATTTTAAAACTTGATTTATCTACGCCTACTTTAAAAAATTAAGCTTGCTATAAAAATAAACTTGCTGGCCCATTATGCAAAAGGTACACTGTCACTTCAATATGAAGTTCCAATTGATTGTTAACATTAAGTTTCAGAATTATTTCAAACTCTCAAGTTCTTTTTCACCTTTCCTTTACAGTACTTGTTCACTATCGGTCATTAATTCTTATAGGTTTTGAGGGTGGTTCCCCAATATTCAAAAAAGACTACACATATCTCTTCTTACTAACATAAAAATATATATTTATCTACAGGACTTTAACCTTTTTTAGTAAATTTTTTAAAATTTTTCAAAGAATATATAATTATTTTTATAAACCTATGTCCGCGTTCGCTCGTCACTACTAACGGATTCTCGTTTGATTTTTAGAACAGTTACTTAGATATTTCAATTCACTGCTTTTTAAATTTTCACAAGGAAAAAGTTTTCTTTAGGAAATCTATATCTCAAAATAAATTTATATTTAATATAGCTTTTCGCATTTTTACGTCCTAAAAATAAAATTAATGCCAAGGCATCCACTTAATGCTTTTGTTATTATTATACTTAAACCATTTAAATAATTTAAAATTTTAATTTTTTTTTAAATATTCATTTATTAATTTAGCATTTAAATAAAATGGATACATAACTTCTCTAAATTTAGGTTTTTTTAAGAAAATACCTTTTTTTAATTTTCTATTTTTATATAAATAACGATCTTGATTATTTATTTTATTTTGATTTTCTTTTCTTTTTGCAATACTTCTTAAATATAAAGAATTATTTTTTTTATAATTAAATTTATAAAAATAATTTCTATTTTTATAATTATTTCTATGTTTTTTCTGCATAAATTAAATAAAACTAATTACATCACCACTTTTTAATAAAAAATTAGGTTTACTAATAATTTTATTATTAACTTTAATTTTTTTATGATTAATTAATTGTTTTGATTGAAATATTGTTCTAACAAATCTTAATCTTAATAAGTTAATATCTAAACGACTTTCTAATGTTATAACAAAATTTCTATAAGTATTTATTTTATTATCTTTTTTTGAAAGTTTTTTAAATAAATTTTTTAATTGATATTCAGCTATACAACCATAAAAATTTTTAAATTGTTGTTTTTCAAATAATCTTTTTTGAAAAAATTTATTTCTTTTTTCAGGTTTAATTTCTTTTCTATATTTTAATTTTTTTTTAAATAGATTCCATTTTTTTTTTCCTAATTTTGATAATCTTAAATAAGCATGTGGATTACTATTATTTTGAAAACAAATTTTATTTCTAGGTTTTAATTTATTCATATTATTAAAATATTTTTCTTAATAAATACATTATAGTATATAATGATTTAATATTTTTAGAGTTACTTACAATAGGATAATTAATATCTTTTAAATCTTTACTAGTATCTACAAAAGATATTATAGGTGTATCTAAAAATAATAATTCTTTATTTAAAAAGTTTTCATCAATTGAACTTTTAATAATTAATATTAATTTAAATTCATTTTTTTTTATTAAAGAATTAATATTTTTATTTGTATCATTATTATTTATTTTATTAGTAATAAAACCATTTATCCATTCTTCATTAAAAAAAATTATATTTTCATTATTTTTAGTAAATTTTTTATTTACTAAAAACTGAATATCATCTGCATTTCCTATTACTAATATTTTTTCTTTTTTATTTAAAGTATATTCTAAAAGTTTAAAAATTCTTTTTAAATAAAAAGAAACATTTTTTAAATTAATTATTGTGTGGTTATGTCTAATACCATAAATAAAAGGTATCATATCTTTTTTAGTATTTTCTAAAGATTCACCATAAATATTTTTTGATTTAAATAATAAATTTAATAGTATGTTATTATTATTTTCTTTTTTTTTCATATTTAATTATTTTTTACTTTTTTTACCTTCTTTTTTAAGGATTTTTTCATTTTTCAATAGAAGACCTTTACCTTTATAAGGTTCTGGTTTTTTAAAACTTTTTATATAATGAACAAATTGGGTTAAATATATAAAATCAATACTATTAAAAATTAAATTATTAGATTGATTTATAATTTTTATATTTTCAGGAATATTTACAATAATATTATGGCTATACCCTAATTTTAATACTAAATTATTAGCTTCGATATAAGCTTTAAAACCTATCCCTTTTAATATTAAATTTAATTTAAAACCCTGTAATACACCTTTTATTTTTATTTTTATTAATTTATTATATAAATTTAAAATACTTTTTTTATTTTTTTGTAAATTAATTACTAATATTAATTGATTTTTTTTTAAAAAAAAGTAAATTTCATCTGTAAAATTTAAAGATAATTTTCCTAATAAACCTTCAAAATAAATATTTTGATTTTTTATTTCTATTTTTATATTTTTTGGTATTTTAATAGTTTTATCTATAAAAAAAACCTGAATATTTCCCAAGTAGCTTTTAAAAAAAATTTTATTTTTTATTTCAATATTTTTTTTTAATAATTTAATCATATTTTTTTAAAAAATTTTACAAATTAACTCGCCACCAACATTTAATTTTTTAGCTTCTAAATCAGTTAATACACCTAAAGGTGTTGATAGGATATAAAATCCTTGTTTTTTAATATATAAATCTTTATTTTTTATGTATAAACGTTTTCCTGGTTTTGATTCACGTTTTATTTCATTTATAACTGATTTATTTTTTTTATATTTTAAATATATTTCAATTTGATTTTTTGAATTTATTTTATAACTTTTAATAAAACCTTCATTAACTAATATATTTAATACATTTATAGATTGTTTTGAATTTTGTTGTATTATTTTGGTTTTTTTAGATAAAAAACCGTTTTTAATTTTTGAAAATAAATTTGAAAGAGTATCAGTAATAATCATAAATATTATATATTTTTACCAACTATATTTAGAAACACCGGGTAAAAAACCTTCTGATGCTAATTTTCTTAGTTGTATTCTAGATATTTTAAATAAACGATAAACACTTTTAGCACGTCCAGTTAAAACACATAAATTTTTTATACGTGTTATAGATGAATTGTTATTAAAAAAAAACCATTTTTGGTGAAGTTTCCATCTTAAATCTTTTTCTATGTTTAAATTTTTTGAAATAATTTTTAGAATTAATCTTTTTTTTTCTAAATTTTTAAATAAATATCTTTGTTTTATATTTTTTTTTATTTTTTTTTGCATAATTTTTTTTATGTAATAATAAAAATGGAGATAATCGGACTCGAACCGATAACCTTATATTTGCAAAACATATTTTCTACCAATTGAAATATATCCCCTTTAAAAATAAGTGTATTGGGACTCGAACCCAAGACCATCGGATTAAAAGTCCGGTGCTCTACCAACTGAGCTATACACTTATTAAATTATATTTATTAAATATTAACAAATACTTTTTTAAATAATAAAAATTTTTGATTTAAAAAGAAATTAATTTTTTTTTTTAATAAATCTTTAATTAATGGCACTTCTTGTATTTTATATGTTTCGTTTAATTTATAAATAGATAATTTTTTAACTAAAAAAGATTCAAAATTTAAACAAAAAGTTTTATATGAATTATTAAAAAAAAAAATTATATTATTTTTTTCAAAATTAATTTGATTTTTTTTTTGGTTATTAATTATTATTTTTTTTTTTATAAATTTTAAATTATAAAAAAATTTTGGTAAAAAAAAATAAGTAATAAAAAAATAAAAATTTAAAAAGAAAAAAAGAAACCAAGATACTTGATTAAAAAATGAAAATTGATCGAATTGTGGCATAATTATTTTAATTTTTTCTGTTTTTTTACATATCCTTTTCTAGAAAGATTACTTTTCTGTTTTTTTTTTTTATTTCTTTCTAAAATAATTCTTTTTTTTATATTTTTAACCCGTAGATATTCAACTAGATCCTCTAAATAAGAAATACGTGAAATAATATTTTTATTTTTATGCTTTTCAATTTTATAATTTAAATATCTTAATTTATATCCTCTAATAACTCTATTAACATTTATTTTTTTAAAATGATAAAGAAATTTTCCATATTTATATTTTTTTTTTTTATATTTTTTAGCATAATAATTTTTTTTATTATTAATTAAATTATTTAAATTAATAGATTTCATTGAAAATGTAAAACCTAAAATTGAGATTATAGCTTTTTTATGACTACCGGTCATAAGACGACCTCGAATATTATTTTCTTTTATTTTTTTTATATAATTAAACATTATTCTATTAAAATTATATAAAATATTATAATTTAAATTATAATTAAATAATAATTGATTTTCATGTTTAGCTTCTATTGTGTTTATATCTTTAATATCTAATACTGTTATAGGTATTTGAATATTTTCAGAACTTTTTAATTCAATGATATTTAAATCTTGATTTTTATATAATATTTGATTTTCAAATAAAATATTTTTTAATTTAAATCTTTTTTTCTTTAAAGAATTATTTTTTAAAAAATGTTGATAATTTAGTAAATTATTAAAATTCTGTATTTTTAGTTTATTCATTTTTAAAAATAGGATATAGGCTTAGTAGGACTTGAACCTACAACTCTACCGTTATGAGCGGTATGCTCTAACCAATTAAACTATAAGCCCTTATTATTTATAAATAAATTTAGTTTTAATAGGTAATTTATTAGAACCTGCTTTTAAAACTTTTTTAGCATTTTCTAATGAAATTCCACTAATTTCAAATAAAATTTGACCTTTCTTTACTTTAGAAACCCAAAAAGAAACTGAACCTTTTCCTTTACCCATTCTATTTTCAGTAGGTTTAGCAGTAACAGGTGTATCTGGAAAAACTCTAATCCATAAAAAGCCTAATCTTTTCATTTTTCGAACAATTATTCTACGAGTAGCTTCAATTTGACGAGCTGTTAATCTAGCTTCTTCTAAAACTTTAATGGCATATTTACCAAATATTATTTTATTTCCTTTTGATGTTTTACCTACAAGTTTACCTTTAAATTGTTTTTTATATTTTGTTCTATTTGGAAATAACATTTATTTAATTTTTTTTAAAAAAAACCCAAAATTTTATACCACAAATACCTGAAGGAGTTTTAAACTCATTAAAATGGTATTTTATGTCGTATTTTAAAGTATTTAAAGGTATTTTTCCTTTTTGATATACTTGTTTTTTTTTTCGTTTTGAACCGTTTAAACGTCCTTTAAATTGTAATCTATATCCTATAAAATTAGAAAAAATTTTAAAAAAAGCTTCTAAAATCTTATTAATATTTTTAATAAATTTTTTATGAGTTTTTTTTCTTTCTAAAACTTGTTTTATATAATAAGATATCATATTAATATTTTTAGTATAAAAAGCATAACTAAAATTATAAATCATTTTTCTTGTATCATGATTTATTCTATTATTTTTTTTTATAAAACGAAAAATTTTTCCAATATTTTTTTTTAATAATTCTAAATCTTCAAGTTTTATTTTTTTTATAAAAATTTTTATTGAATGATCTTTATAATAAGAATTTAATTGATTGATTATTTTATTAAAAGATTTTAAATTTTTTGACCGTCGATTTTCATGTACATATACATATATGTTTATATTTTTAGAAATCTTTCTTATATTTAATTTTATCAATTTGAAATTTTTATAATTGAAGATATTTTGAAAATATTTTCTAATTTCTAAATCGAAATGTAATAAATTAGAATATTCAGTTTTTTCAACAGTCCATTTTGAATGCCAATTTTCATTTTTATTTAATCGTAAACTTATCGGTATAACCTTTTGACCCATACTTTATTTTTTTTTTTTATAAATATGTTTTTTACGTGTATTAATAAATTCACCAAATTTAAAACCAATCATTTTTTCATTAATTTTGATATTTATAAAAGTTTTTCCATTATAAATATTAACAAAATGATCAATATATTCAGGTAATATTGTTAAATTTTTATTATAAATTTTAATCCATTGTTTTTTTTTTAATAAATTAACTTTAAAAAAAGGACCTTTGTATTTACTTCTTGACATATTTTTTTATTGAATAATTAATTTTTTTTTATTTTTTTTTCGAGTAGGTTGACCTTTAGTAATCCTACCTTGAGGTGTTACAGAGGGTCTACCACCACTAGTTTTTCCTTCACCTCCACCATGTGGGTGGTCTACAGGATTCATAGCTACCCCACGAACAGATGGTCTTCTATTTAACCATCTAGAACGTCCAGCTTTACCTAATTTTATTTTTTTATGATTTATATTTGAAACAACACCTAAAGTAGCATAACATGTTAATAAAATTAATTTTAATTCTCCTGAACTTAATCTTATTTTTGCATATTTATTATTAATCTTTTGAATTAATTGTGCAGACGTACCTGCACTTCTAATTAATTTACCAGAACCGTTAGGATATAAACTAATATTATGGATTAAACTACCTATAGGTATATTTTTTAAAGGTAAAGCATTACCCATTTTTAATTCAGCTTCAGGTGAACTTTTAATATATTGATTTAATTTTAAACCTTCAGGAGCTAAAATAAAATTATCTTCTAAATCATTTTTTATATAAGCAATATTTGCAGATCTATTAGGATCATATACTATTTTAGAAACATAACCTTCAATATTTTTTGATCTATTAAAACTAATGTTTCTATATAAACGTTTATGACCTCCACCGCGATGTCTTACAGTTATTTTACCTTGATTATTTCGTCCATTTGCTCTTTTAAAACCTTTAGTTAATTTTTTTATTTTAAAAGTTTTACTTAAATCATTTTTTTTTAATAATAATGTTTGACGTTGTGATGGTGTTATAGGATTTATTTTTTTTTCTATCATTTTATATGGTATATAGAGAATATTTATTATGTTATATATTTTTAATAAAACTATTTCAAATTCAAAAAGTATATTATATTCATTAACTGTATTATATGGTATTAATGAATATCAATCTAAAAAAATTTGTAAAAACGTAGGAATTAATCCTCAAATAACTGTTAACAAACTTAAAAATTATCAAGTAAACCGTTTAATCAATTATATAAATAAAAATTTAAAAATAGAGCAAGTTTTGAGACAATTTAAAAAAACAAGATTAAATGAATTGTTAGAAATTAAAAGTATTCGTGGGATTAGAAGAAATACAGGATTACCTGTAAGAGGTCAAAGAACACATACTAATGCAAAAACTGCAAAAAAATTTAAAAAAGTAATTGGCCATAAACAAAATAAAAGGGTTTTAAAAGGTAAAAAAAATATGAAGAAGAAAAAAAAATAATATTATATGATAAAATACAGACAAAAATTTAAAAAGAAAAAAAAAAATCTTTTAGTTTTAGCTAATTTACATATTAAATGTACTTTAAAAAATACTATTATAAGTTTAACAAAAAATACAGGAGAAGTTTTAAAACAATGGTCTACTAAATCTTTAAAAAAAAGTAAATTTAAAAAAAATACACCTTATAATGTACAATTAATTGTTTATAAAGTTAATAAATTTATTCAATTTAAAAAAATTCCAAAAATGAATATATATTTAAACGGTACAGGTTTAGGTAGATATAATATTTTAAGAAATTTAAAAAGAAAAAAAGTTAAAATAGCTTATATTTTTGATAAAACATCTATACCTTTTAATGGTTGTAGACAAAGAAGTATGAAACGACTTTAATGGATAGGTGATCGAGTGGTTTAAGGTATCAGTCTTGAAAACTGAAGTATGAATAATACCGTGGGTTCGAATCCCACTCTATCCTTTAAAGCTAGAGACGGACTTGAACCGTCATTAAAGGATTTGCAGTCCTTTACATTACCATTATGTTATCTAGCCATAAAATTTAAATTATGCAAAAAAGTAAAAAATTATTTACATATAATAATAAAATTATTTTAACAAACGGATCTTCTTTAAAAATAACATCTATTAAATATTTAAAAAATTATCAAATAAATTTAAAAATTTTTAGAGAAATTAAAAATGAAAAAAATTTAAATCAATTATCTAATAAAAATAAATTAAATTTTTTAAAAAAAATATCTGTATAAATAAAGATAAATAAATATAGATATTTCAAATAAAAAAATAAATAATAAAATAATAAATATTTGATTTAAAAAATCAGGTGGTGAAATTATACTACTTATTAATATAAATTTTAAATAAAAAAATTTTCGTAAATTAATTAATATTTTAATATCAAAAATTTTATTAAATATTATATAAAATAATAAAAAAAAATATATAAATATTAAATATATATAAATATATGATAAAAAAATAAAATTAAAATAATTATTAAAATTTGGTTCAAAATAAATATTAAATAAATATTTATTTGAAAAATTTTCATTAATATTTATAAAAAATAAAAGAATATTTGGTATGATTTTCATTAAGATTATAAATATTATAATAAAATTTAAAATAATAAATATCAAATAAAATTTTATAAATTTAAAATTTTCAAATTTAAATAAACCTGAAGATAAAAAAAACCAAAACTGTATTATTAAAAATTGAATTGATATAAATGTTGAAATAAAAATAGATATTATTATATTAGTAATAAATAATTCTGTTATATTTGTAAAAATAAAATATTTTAATAAATTGTTATTTGTCAAAATATTTATAAATATATATATTAATTGATTAGAAAAATAATAAGAAACAAAAAATAAATAAAAAAAGGTTATAGAAAAAATTATAAAATTATATTTTAATTCAAATAGATGTAATTGTAAGTAATTTTTTATTTTAGTATTATACATATATAAATAATATAAAAGCCTACTTGGTGAAATTGGTAAACACGATAGATTTAAAATCTGTTCCCTTCTCTGGGTTATTGGTTCAAGTCCAATAGTAGGTAAATATATCTTATCAAAGTGGTGAAATTGGTAAACACGTTACACTTAGGATGTAAAGCTATATAGCATTAAGGGTTCGAGTCCCTTCTTTGATAATTTCTAAAATAATATATTTTACGACGAGATAGAGTAATTGGTAACTTTTCAGGCTCATAATCTGAAGATGTAGGTTCGAGTCCTGCTTTCGTCAAAAAAAAAAATATGATTCAAATTCAAACTAAATTAAAAATTAATGATAACAGTGGTATAAAATTAGGACAATGTATAAAAATATATAAAAGTAAGGTTGGTAAAATAGGAGATAAAATATTAATTTCTGCTAAAAAATTACGTTTAAATCAAAAAAAAAAAGTAAAAATAAGAAAAGGTGATTTATTTAAAGCTTTAATTATACATACAACTTATCAAAAAAAAAGTACAATAGGTAATATGATAAAATTTGATAAAAATTGTATCATTATTTTAAATAATCAAAATAAACCTTTAGGGACTCGTATTTTTGGTCCAATTACTTCAGAATTTAGAAAACAAAAAAATTTTAAAATACTATCTTTGTCTTCAAATATTTTATAAAAAAATATGAATAATAATATTAAAAATCATTATAAAAATGTTATCTCATACGATCTTTTAACTAAATTACATTATAAAAATATTTTTCAAATACCAAAAATAACTAAAATCTGTTTAAATATTGGTTTTAAAAATGCTAATATTGAAAAAAAGAAATTAATAAATATTTTGGTGCTTTTAAAATTAATAACAAATCAAAAACCGATTGCAACACAATCTAAAAAAAATAATATTTTTTTAAAAATTAAAAAAAATTCAATTATTGGTTGTAAAATAACTTTACGAAAAAAAAATATATATGTTTTTTTAGAAAAACTTATTATTTTTATAATACCAAATTTAAATAAAAAAATAAAATTTAATATTGAAAATAAAAATATTTTGAATTTTCAAATTAAAAATATTTTAAATTTTTTTGAATTAAGAAGAGAATTTTTAAAATTTAAAGAAATACCTTCTATAGATGTTTCTATTCACACTAATACAAAAAATAATCAAGAATTATTTACATTATTAAATTCTTTATTTATTATTAAAAAATAATAAAAGCGAAAATAGCTCAATTGGTAGAGTATAACCTTGCCAAGGTTACTGTTGAGGGTTCGAGTCCCTTTTTTCGCTTTAATAATTTAATAAAATGGACCCAAAGGCAGTTTTTGGTATTTCCATTATTAATTTAAAGGGAATAATATTAGATTTGACATTTTATATTAAAAAAAATATTATTATGAATTATAAATAATAATTTAAAATATATTATTATTTTTGTGATTATAGATTAATTGGTAAATCCTTTATCTTCCAAGTAAATATTGTGGGTTCAAATCCCACTAATCACAAAAATATTAGGAGAAATGGCTGAGTGGTTAAAAGCGGCAGACTGTAAATTTGTTGAATTAATTTCTACGTAGGTTCAAATCCTACTTTCTCCAATTTTTAAAAAAAAAAATATCCAGCTTTTAAGATACTGGAAAATATAAGAATATAAAAATTCAGATATAATGAAAAAATAAGAACTTATGTTAAATTTTTAATATAAAAAATAAAAAGAGTTTGATCCTGGCTCAGAATAAATGCTATTGGTATGCTTAACACATGCAAGTTGAATGTCTTTAAAAAAAGGCATAGCGGACGGGTGAGTAACACGTGGATTATCTACCTTTTAATTCAGAATAATTATTTTATATAAAAATACTGAATAAATAAATTAAAGTTTTAGAAACGTTAAAAGATGAGTTTGCGTAAGATTAGGTAGTTGGTAGTTTAAAAGACTACCAAGCCTACTATCTTTAGCTGGTTTGAAAGAATGATCAGCCACATTGGGACTGAGACACGGCCCAAACTTTTTTAAAGGCAGCAGTGGGGAATTTTGGACAATGAGCGGAAGCTTGATCCAGCAATACCGAGTGAGTGAAGAAGGCTAATTAGGTTGTAAAGCTCTTTTATTAAGGAGGAAAATGACAGTACTTAAAGAAAAAGTTCCGGCTAATACCCGTGCCAGCAGCCGCGGTAATACGGGAGGAGCGAGCATTATTCGGAATGATTAGGCGTAAAGGGTTTGTAGGTGGTTTTTTAAGTTGAAAAAAACAGATTAAAGCTCAACTTTATAAATTTTTTCAAAACTGAGAAACTAGAGTATAAATAGAGGATAATGGAATTTCTATTGGAGGGATAAAATCTTTTGATAATAGAAGGAAGGCCAAGAGCGAAGGCAATTATCTGGGTATATACTGACACTGAGAAACGAAAGCTTGGGTAGCAAACGGGATTAGAGACCCCGGTAGTCCATGCTGTAAACGATGAGTGCTCATATTTAGAGTTTTTAGATATTAAGCTAACGCGTTAAGCACTCCGCCTGAAAAGTATAATCGCAAGATCGAAATTCAAAGGAATTGACGGGAGCCTACACAAGCGGTGGAGCATGTGGTTTAATTCGATAATACGCGCAGAACCTTACCAACTCTTGCAAATTTTATTATAAATTTTTATAATAAAAACAGGCGTTGCATGGCTGTCGTCAGCTCGTGTTGTGAAATGTTTGGTTAAATCCTTTAACGAGCGCAACCCCTATTGTTAGTTGCCACTTTATTTACATAAATAAAAGCACTCTAACAAAAATGTCAATGATAGGTTGAAGGAAGGTAGGGATGACGTCAAGTCTTCATGGCCCTTATGAGTTGGGCTACACACGTGCTACAATGATAATCACAGTAAGAGGCAATAATGATAAAAAATTGGAGCAAATCTTTAAAAATTATCTTAGTTCGGATTATGGGCTGCAACTCGCCCATATGAAGTTGGAATCGCTAGTAATCGCAGAACAGCATGCTGCGGTGAATATGTTACTAGGCTTTGTACACACCGCCCGTCACATCAAGGAAATTAAATGTTTTTAAAATAATTTTATTTTTTTAAAATTTTTTAGTTAATTTTTTAATTTTAATAATTTATATTAAATTTTAAATGTGATAAAGTTCCTAAAAAGTATTTAGTAACTTTGATGAAGTCGTAACAAGGTAGTTGTAGGGGAACCTGTAGCTGGAAGAGCTCTTATCATATTCTTATATTTAATTGAAAAAACGGGTATATCTAAATACTTTTGAAAAAATTTCTATTTATAAAATTAAATTTATATTATTATAGTAATAAAAAAAGCAGTATTAGTATGTATATATACACTTAATATAGTGAAATTATTAAAAAATTAATTTTTTAATAATTTCTATTATTATAGGAACAAATTTATGAGTTTTGAAACCATTTTTTTTTTTTTTTTTTCAAGTATAGTTTTAACTTCAGCTATATTTGTAATATATTCTACAAATACCGTATACTCAGCTTTCTTTTTAATTTTAGCTTTTACCAATTCCACAGGATTATTATTAATTTCTGAAATAGAATTTCTTTCTATAATGTTAATCATTATTTATGTAGGGGCTATCACAGTATTATTTTTATTCGTGATTATGATGTTAGATATTAACATATTAGTAGATAAAAATAATAGTAAAAATTTTGGTTATCTTCCAATTATATTTTTAATAAGTTTTATTTTTTTTTTAGAAACTTTTTTAATGTTTAGTAAAGTTTTTACAACGTATTATCATTTAATTGAACAATCTTTTTTTAAAAACGATGCTTTTTATAAAAGATTTATTACTCAAGTTGATTATATAACAAATGTTGAAACTATAGGACATGTATTATATACTTATTATGCTTTTTTTTTTTTAGCAGCAGGTATTATTTTATTAATAGCTTTAATAGGTGCTGTTACTTTAACTAAAAAAGAAAAAAAAAAAGAAAGTTATTTAACAAAAAATATATATAAACAATTATCAAGGAATTCATTAAAAGCTATTTTTAATGTTCAAAGTAAATATTAAAACGACCTTAACTTAATTGGTAGAGTATTAGCCTTCTAAGCTTTAAAATCTTGGTTCAAGTCCAAGAGGTTGTAAATTTTTTCTTTTAAAATTCTATAATAAAATATATTATTCTAGACTATAAAATAAATATTATAAATAAAAAAAAATTTATATTATCTGAAATTTATTAAATTCATGTTATTAAAATAAAATTTTATTATAAATACTTTTGAAAAAAGGGAATTATAATTTATATTTATAATATTTATAACTATAGTTTAGTTAATAGTTTAACAATAATATTAATAACAAAATAATAATAATATTATATTTTATAATATTATTTATAAATATAATTTAATTTTTAAATTATATTTTTTTTTCATATTTATGAAATTAATCAAAGCTTATAATCAATATTTATTAGATATTTTACCTATTATAAATTATTCTTTTTATAAAAATGAATTGTGTATAAATATACCTTCAAATAAAATAGTTCCTATTTTATTTTTCTTAAAGAATCATACTAATTCTCAATTTAAAATTTTATCTGATATTTGTGTTGTTGATTATATTAACAAAAAAGAACGTTTTGAAGTTATATATAATTTATTAAGTATACGTTTTAATAATAGATTAAAAATTAAAATATGTATTAATGAATTACAACCAATCGATTCAATTGTTAATATTTATAAAACAGCTGGTTGGAGTGAAAGAGAAGTTTGGGATATGTTTGGGATATTTTTTAACAATCACCCAGATTTACGTAGAATTTTAACTGACTATGGTTTTGAAGGACACCCTTTAAGAAAGGATTTTCCGTTAAGTGGATATTTAGAAGTTTATTATAATGAATTAAAAAAAAGGGTTGTTTACGAACCTTTAAATTTATCTCAACAATATAGACTTTTTGAATTTAATAGTCCATGGAATAAAAAAATACATTAAAATTATATTAGTTTTTAGGTACACACGTATTTTATTTAAATGCGGTGGAATAAAAAATCCTTATTTGCTGTCGTAAATAACCATTTAATTGATTATCCAACACCAATTAATTTTAATTATTTCTACGGGTTTGGTTCGTTAGCTGGTATTATGTTAGCAATTCAAATCTTAACCGGTATCTTTTTAGCAATGCATTATACTCCACATATTGATTTAGCTTTTAATAGTGTAGAACATATCATGAGAGATGTTAATAATGGTTGGTTAATGAGATATACCCATGCAAATGGTGCTTCATTTTTTTTTATTGTAGTTTATGTTCATATTTTTAGAGGTTTATATTATGGATCTTATATAACTCCTAGAGAAGCTGTATGGTGTTCAGGTATTACTATTTTCATTTTAATGATGGCAACTGCTTTTATGGGTTATGTATTACCATGGGGACAAATGAGTTTTTGGGGTGCTACTGTTATTACTAATTTATTTTCAGCTGTACCATTAGTAGGTAAAGATATTGTAGATTGGTTATGGGGTGGTTTTGCTGTTGATAATCCAACTTTAAATAGATTTTTTAGTTTACACTTTACTATGCCTTTTGTTATAGTAGGTGCTGTTTTAATACATTTAGTTTTATTACATGAAATCGGATCAAATAATCCTTTAGGTTTTACATTAAAAACAGAAAATATACCTTTTTATCCTTATTTTTATACTAAAGATTTATTTTGTTTAATGGTTTTGTTTTTAATATTTTTTACTTTTGTATTTTATTATCCAAATACATTAGGACACCCAGATAATTATATTGAAGCAAATCCAATGAAAACACCTTTACATATTGTACCTGAATGGTATTTTTTACCTTTTTATGCTATATTAAGATCTATACCTAATAAAATAGGTGGTGTTATAGGTATGTTTGGTTCATTAATCGTTTTTTTAACAATTCCTTTTACAAATTCATCAGAAATAAGAAGTACAGCTTTTCGACCTATTTATAAAATAGCTTATTGGTTATTAGTTGTTTCTTTTTTTTTATTAGGATGGGTTGGTCAAATGCCAGTAGAATATCCTTATACTGAAATAGGTGTTGTAAGTATGATTTATTATTTCAGTTTTTTTTTAATAATAATCCCATTTTTAGGAAAAATTGAATCTTTTTTAATTAGATATAAAATTAAAATAAATTCTTCAAAATAAAAATAATTAAAGAATTTTAACGTAATATTAAATAAATAATTTAGTAGATAAATTAAAATTTTTTTTTATAAAAAATTTAAATTAATAAATATAAATAATTTTTATATTATAATTTATTATTAAAAATATTAATTTTTAATAATAAATTATACAAAATAAAAGTAAAAGAAATAACTAAAAGCTATAATAATTTATAGAAAAAGATAATAAAAAAAAATTAATTAATTGTAAACGATTTTACAAAGTTGATAATAAACGTTTTAACTATTTATGAAATACATACTGAAGGTTTTCTTATAAGATTTAGAAGGTATTATTTATGAAATATATGAATTAATAGTTATATTAAGTAATAGTTCAATTATTTTACTACGTTATAAAAATTTTTCTTTAATGAATTTTATAAATTTTGTTGTAGAACTTGATATTATAAATGATATTTGATACAAAAAATATAATAATAAATATAAATGTGAAAGTTTTATTTTATAATTAAATAAAATATATAACTATATATATACTTAATATTCAAAAAATATTTATTTTAATTAAATATTAAATATATTAAAAAAATCTTAAAATAAATAATAATAAATAACTTTATTATTTTATAATAATTTATAAAAAAAAGTTATTTATTTGTAATTATAAACAAATAGATACTTAATTATAAAAATATAATTAAATTACTTGTTTATAAGATTTGTTAATCCCACTCTAAAGCATCACTACACCAAATATAGATATAACCTATAATCAGTTCAACTAAAAATTCAATCATTGTCCAAAAACCTAATGAAAAATTTGAACTTAAAGTTAATACCCAAGGAAAAACAAAAACAGCTTCTAAATCAAATATAATAAATAAAATAGCTACTAAATAAAATTTTACATCAAAAACTTTTCTAGCATCATCATAAGGATTAAATCCACATTCATAAGCAGTTAATTTTTCTAAATCATCTTTTTGTTTTATTAACATGAAAGATAAATTAAAAATCAAAATAGATAGAAATAGGCTAAATAAAAGGAATATAAATATTTTTGAATAATTTAATAACATAATTTTTTTTTAATGTATCTTTTATAAAAACATTAATATTTTTATTTCTTATAAAAAATTATATTAACGTTTTTTAAATTTTGTTATAATTATTTATTTAAAAAATTTTTAGTGAAACTATCAGCTAAAGTTCTTAATTTTTGATCTAATTCTTTAGATATTTGTTTTTTAGTTAAAATTTCATCTAAAATATCAGAGTGATTATTTTTTATAAAGTTTAACCATGAAGTTTCAAAAGTTGCAATTTTATCTACAGCTATTTTATCTAAGAAACCTTTTACACCTAAAAAAATAATAACAACTTGATCTTCAACAGATAAAGGAACATTTAAACCTTGTTTTAACATTTCAGTTAATCTAACACCTCTATGTAATTGTTGTTGAGTAGTTGCATCTAAATCTGAACCAAATTGAGCAAAAGCTTGTACTTCTCTAAATTGTGCTAATTCTAATTTCATTGTACCAGCAATTTGTTTCATAGCTTTAATTTGAGCAGCAGAACCTACACGGCTTACAGATAAACCTACACTAATAGCAGGTCTTTGACCTTGATTAAATAATTCAGTTTCTAAGAAAATTTGACCATCTGTAATAGAAATTACATTTGTAGGAATATAAGCAGAAACATCACCAGCTTGTGTTTCAATAACAGGTAATGCAGTTAAAGAACCACCACCTATTTTTTTATTCATTTTAGCAGCTCTTTCTAATAATCTTGAGTGTAAATAGAATACATCACCTGGATAAGCTTCTCTACCTGGAGGTCTTCTTAATAATAAAGACATTTGTCTATAAGCAACTGCTTGTTTTGATAAATCATCATAAAAGATTACAGCGTGTTTTCCATTATCTCTAAAAAATTCACCTAAAGCACAACCTGTATAAGGAGCTAAAAATTGTAATGGAGCTGAATCTGAAGCGGTTGCTGCTACAATAATAGAAAAAAACATAGCGTTTTTTTCTTCTAAAGTTTTTGTTAATTCAGCGATAGTTGATCTTTTTTGACCTACTCCAACATAAATACAATATAATTGATTATCAGTATCTTTTCTTAAATGAGGTTCTCTTTGATTAATAATAGTATCAATAGCAATAGAAGTTTTACCTGTTTGTCTATCACCAATAATTAACTCTCTTTGACCTCTACCAATAGGAATTAAACTATCAACAGCTTTTAATCCTGTTTGAACGGGTTCATTCACACTTTGTCTTGGCATAATACCTGGAGCTTTAATTTCTACTCTACTTGATAATTTAGTATTTATTTGGCCTTTACCATCAATTGGTTGTCCTAAAGCATCAACTACACGACCTAAAACTTCTGAACCTACAGGAACACTTACGATTGAACCAGTTCTTCTAACGAAATTACCTTCTTGAATATCTCTATCATTACTGAAAACAACAACACCAACAACATCAGGTTCTAAGTTTAAAGCCATACCTTTAATATCACCGTTATTAAATTCAACCATTTCACCCGCTTGAATTTTTGTTAAACCGTAACATCTAGCAATACCATCACTCATAGATAAAACAATACCTGTTTCTTGTAAGCTTTTTTCATCTTTATATTTTTTAATATTTGATTCAAGGATATATGATAATTCAATAGCCATTGAACTGGTTATTAAATTACCATATTATGAAAAATATTATAAATTAAAAATTTTTTAATTTATAATATTTTACCCTTTACGAGAATTGAACTCGTGTTTTTGCCGTGAAAAGGCAATGTCCTAACCACTAGACTAAAAGGGCTAAAAAATAATAATTTTTTAGAAAAAAATTATTATTTTTTAAAAGAAATATGAAAAATCTATATGAACTAAAATTTTTGAAACACTTTCATGCATACAACTTTCAAATATTTTAGGATATAAACCTAAAAGAAAAATGTTTACTATTAAAATTAAATGTATTAAAAATTCACGGTATGTTAAATCATAATATACTTTTAAATACATATTTTGAATATTACCGTAACATATTCTATTATAAAATAATAATGAATAAACACCTCCTAAAAACATACCTATGGTAGCAAAAACAGCTGTAGTAGTATTATCTTCAAAAACACCTGTTAATATTAATAATTCTCCTACAAAACTACTTGAACCTGGTATAGACATATTAGCTAATATATAAATAAATAAAGCAATACAAAATAAAGGCATTGTATGTGCTAATCCGCCATAATAATTTATAAAACGTGTATGATATCTATCATATAAACAACCTATAGAAAAAAATAAACCACTAGAAACTAAACCATGGCTGATCATTTGTATTATACTACCTTCTAAACCTTGTAAAGTTAATGAAAAAATACCAAGAACAATAAAATTCATATGAGCTACAGATGCATAAGCGATAATACGTTTTAAATCAGTTTGCCTAATAGCCGTTAATGAGGCATATGTTACTGATATTAAACATAAAACTAATACATAAGGGGTAAAATAAATACTAGCCTTAGGAAATAAAGGTATTAAAAAACGAACCATACCATATGATCCTAATTTTAATAAAATCCCAGCTAATAAAACTGAACCTGCAGTAGGAGCTTCAACATGCGCTTCAGGTAACCAAACATGAAAAGGTAACATAGGTACTTTTACCGCAAAGGATAAAAAAAAAGCTAACCAATATAATTTTTCATAAGAAAAATCTAAATTACTATAATATAAAATTTGATAGTCTGTTGTACCTACAGTTAAAAATAAATGTATAATTGCAATAAACATAAAAAGAGAACCAGCTAACGTATACATAAAAAATAAATACGAAGCTTTAATTTTCCTTTCACGAGAACCCCAAATACCTATAATTAAAAACATTGGTATTAAAACACTTTCAAAAAATATATAAAAAATAAACAAATCCAATACACTAAATGAGATAATTAAGCAAAATTCTAATATAAAAAATAAAATAAAATATTCTTTAACGTTTTTTATTATTATTTCATAGCTTATTAACATACATATAGGTATTAAAAAAGTAGTTAATATTATAAAAAAAAGAGAAATACCATCAATACCTAAATAAAAATGTAAATTAAATTGATTTATCCAATCAATTTTCACTAAAAATTGAAAATTAGAAGTTGATTTATCAAATAATATCCATAAAGGTAATGATAGTACAAAAATGAAAAAAGACATAAAAATACTAAAATTTTTAATTATTTTTTCATTTTTTAAAAAGAACAACACTATAGTTGCTATTACTGGTAAAATAAGTAAAATTATTAACATAACATTGGTACTATACATAAAATTAAAGTTATTAAAATAAAGAAAAATAAAATTCATAAGGCGAATAATGGGATTTGAACCCATAACGTTCAGACCCACAATCTGATACTCTACCTTTAAGTTATATTCGCCTTTTTATATTTTTCTTAAATAATGTAAAAAATTAAAAAAAGGTCTTATTAATGTAATATTTAAATAAGAATTTGAATTAGTCATTATTTGTTTTAATTTTAAATTTGAATAAATATTTTTTTCTAAAACTAAAAAAATTAATTCTATTTTTTTAAAATTATTTATATTTTTTATTAAATTACTATATTCATTACCATATATTATTAATAAAGGACCCTGTCCTTTTAAATTTATAAAAAAATTATTTGTAATGTTTTGTTTTAAAATTAAAGATTCGTAATTTAAAATTTTTAATTTTTTTTTTATTAATATTATTTCATTTATTATAAGATCATTATAACGAAATACATATATATATTTATAATTTTGTTTTATATTTTGTAATTGATTTATTTTATATTTTTTAAAAAATTTATTTTGCATTATTAATTAGAAGATACTTAAATCTTAAATAATATTTAATATATTATTTATCTATCTACTTCACCGAAAACAATATCTTGTGTACCTATAATAGTAACAACGTCAGCTATCATATGACCTTTAGACATAAAATCTAAAGCTTGTAAATGTGCAAAACCAGGTGATTTTATTTTACATCTATATGGTTTATTAGTACCATCTGAAACTAAAAAAACACCATATTCACCTTTAGGAGCTTCAATTACAGTATAAGTTTCACCACTATTAACTGTTATATTCTCAGAATAATATTTAAAATGATGTATTAAAGATTCCATTGAATTTTTTAATTGAATTCTATTTGGATTAGTTATTTTTTTATCATCCAATTTTATAGGACCTTCAGGTATTTCATTTAAAACTTGTAAAATTATTCTAATAGATTGTCTCATTTCTTCGATTCGTATTAAATAACGATCATAACAGTCGCCATTAGTACCTACAGGAACATCAAAATCTATTTTATCATAAACTTCATAAGGTTGGGTTTTTCTTAAATCCCATGATATACCTGAACCTCTTAACATTACACCGCTAAAACCCCAATCTAAAGCATCTTTTGCATTTACAATACCTATATTAACTAATCTTTGTTTCCAAATACGATTATTAGTTAACATTTCTTCAAATTCATCTATTCGAGTATTAAATTGACTACAAAAAATATGAATATCGTTTAATAAACCTTTAGGTAAATCTTGACTAACACCCCCAGGTCTAAAATAACTTGAATGCATTCTTGCACCAGAAACTCTTTCATAAAATTCCATTAATTTTTCTCTTTCTTCAAACCCCCAAAAAAAAGGAGTCATTGCTCCAACATCTAATGCATGACAAGCTATAGCTAATATATGATTTAATAATCTTGTTATTTCTGAAAAAAGTACTCTAATATATTGAGCTCTTAAAGGAATATTACAATTTAATAATTTTTCTACAGCTAACACATAAGCGTGTTCTTGACACATCATTGAAACATAATCTAATCTATCAAAATAAGGCAAAGCTTGTAAATAGTTTTTATATTCAATTAATTTTTCAGTACCTCTATGTAATAAACCTATATGTGGATCTGCTTTTTTAACAACCTCACCATTTAGTTCTAAAATTAATCTTAAAACACCGTGAGCAGCAGGATGTTGTGGTCCAAAATTAATTGAAAAGTTTTTTATCTTTTTTAATGACATTTTATATTTTATTTTATAAAATTTTAAAAATGAAAATATTAATTTAATATTTTATAATTTATTTACCAAAATATAGCATATATAGTAGAATAATTATTTTTAGAATATTTATTCACTTTTTATAAAAATATGATTTTACAAGAAATTTTTAACAATAATTTTGAACTTCTAATTCCAGAATTCTTTTTAACTACTATTTTATTGATTTTATTATTATTTGGAGTATTTTATAAAAAAAATCAAAATAATGAAAAAATTTTGATTATTAAAAATTTAAATACTATAATAATATATTTATTATTAATAATTTTAATATTAACTTATAATATAGAAAATTTTTCAACTACGGTAATGAATGGTGTTTTAATTATTAATAATTTTACACAATTTATAAAAATAATTTTAATATTAACTGTAATTGTTTGTTTTTTAATTCAAAAGAAATATTTAATTCAACAAAAAATAAATTCATATGAAATTAATATTTTATTATTAATTTCATTATTAGGTTTAATGATTTTAATATCATCAAACCATTTTATAACATTATATTTAGCTATTGAACTTCAAAGTTTAAGCTTTTATATTTTAACAGCTTCTCAAAAAAAATCAATATTATCTGTAGAAGCAGCTCTAAAATATTTTATTTTAGGATCAATTGCTTCTGGATTTATTTTATTTGGTTCTTCTATTCTATATGTAATATTAGGTTCTTTAAATTTTAGTAATATATTTTTAATATTATCTAATATAAACTATTTAGAAAATACTAATTTATTAATTAGTATTGTATATGGGTTTATTTTTATAATAATAGGTTTATTATTTAAAATTGGTGTAGCACCTTTTCATTTTTGGTTACCCGATGTTTATGAAGGTGCACCTAATAATATTACAGCATTTTTTGCTATTGTACCTAAAATAGCTTTTATTGGTATTTTAATACGTTTTTTTTTTGATATATTTTATCATATTTCATTTTTTTTTGAGCTGTTTTTTTATATAACAGCTATATTATCAATGCTTATAGGTTCTTTATCAGCATTACAACAAAAAAAAATAAAAAGATTATTAGCTTATAGTTCAATAAGTCATGTAGGTTTTATCCTTATAGGATTTACATCAAATTTATTAAATAATATACCTTATATATTATTATATATTATTATTTATATTATTATGAGTATAAATTTATGGACATCGTATATTTCAATTAATATTAATCATAAACCTATTAAATATTTAACTGATTTATCTGGTATATATAATATTAATAATTTTATTTCTATAATAATGATATTAAATATTTTTTCATTAGCCGGTATACCGCCATTAGCTGGTTTTTTTTCAAAATTTTTTATATTTTATTCCGGTATTAAAAATGGATATTTTAGTTTAGTATTTTTTGCAGTGATTATAAGTATTATAAGTTCTTTTTATTATTTAAAAATAATAAAAATAATTTATTTTGAAAAAATTTCAAAAAAAATTTTCTTAAATAAGATTAATAAAATTCAAAGTGTTATTTTATTATTTAATACACAAATTATAGTGTTTTTATTCTTATTTCCAAATACTATATTAGTAAATTTAAATAAAATTTATTTATATTTATTAATATAATATTTACGTTTGGATAGCTCAGTTGGTTAGAGTAAAAGACTGAAAATCTTTGTGTCGGTGGTTCAAGTCCGCCTCCAAACATTTAATATAAAATCTATGTATATTTTACGTATAAATTTAAAATCAGTAAAAAAAATAAATGAATTAAAAAAAAACTTAGTAAAAATAAAAGAATTATATAAATTTAAAAATTTAAAAATAAAAGGTATTTTTAAAATTAAAAACAGAGATAAAATATTTACTTTATTAAAATCTCCACACGTAAATAAAAAATCACGTGAACAGTTTATTTACAAAAATTACATTCAAAAAATTGATATAAATTTTATAAATATATTTCAATTATTTAATTTTTTAATAATTTTAAAAAAAATACTATCAAAAAATTTTTTAATTAATATTAAAATTATTAAAAATAATAAAAAAATATGCTTATAGCTTAATGGATAAAGCGTTAGATTGCGGATCTATAAAATGAAAGTTCGAATCTTTCTAAGCATATTCTTATATATTAAAAACTAATTTATTTTTGAAGTATAGCCAAGTGGTAAGGCCTCCGTTTTTGGTGCGGATAATCAAAGGTTCGAATCCTTTTACTTCAAAAGGGCCTATAACTCAGTTGGTTAGAGTATACGCCTGATAAGTGTAAAGTCAGTAGTTCAAATCTACTTAGGCCCAATGGATAATTAACTCAATTGGTAGAGTATTTCGTTTACACCGAAAATGTTAGCGGTTCGAGTCCGTTATTATTCAAAACTAAAAACTATTTTATTTAATTATGTCAACAATTAATCAATTATTTTTACAAAAACAAAAAAGATTAAAAAAAAAAAAGAGAAATAAAAGTCCTGCTTTAAAAAGTTGTCCACAGAAAAAAGGTATTTGTTTAAAAGTGTATACTAGAACACCTAAAAAACCTAATTCAGCTTTACGTAAAGTAGCTAAAGTAAGATTAACAAATAAATATACAATTATTACTTATATTCCTGGTATAGGGCATACTTTACAAGAACACTCTATAGTATTAGTTAGGGGTGGTAGAGTTAAAGATTTACCTGGAGTTAAATATCATTTAGTTCGTGGAAAATACGATTTATTAGGAATTTTTAAACGAACATCATCTAGATCAAAATATGGAACTAAATTACGACGAGAATAATATAAAAAAATTATTTATAAATATATTATTAAAAAAAGGTAAAAAAACAAAATCAGAAAATATATTTAAAAATATTTTAATTAATTTAAAAAAGATAACAAAACAAAAACCAGGTTTTGTTTTGTTAAAATGTATAAATAATTTAGGACCTAAATTAAAAACTATAAGTTTACCTAATAAAAAAAGAGGTAAAAAAAGAAAAAAAGATTTATATTTTTTAATGTTTTTAAATGAAGATAAACAAATTAAAATTTCAATAAATTGGTTATTTTCAAACTCAAATTTAGAGAATATTGTAAATGAAATAATTCAAACATCAAAAAATAAAAGTAAAACAATTAATTTTAAAAAAGAATATTATAGAGATATTAAAAAATTAAAATATAATTTACATTTTTAATTAAAAATTATTTATGATTAAATAATTAATCGTCTAATAAATAAAATTTTATTTTATTTAGAAATTCAATTATTTTTATATGAAAACTTATTATTATATAAATAAAAAAAATTTAAAAATTGAAAAAAAAGAAAATGTCTTTGGTAATTTAAAACCATACAATAAAGATTTAAGATTTTATAAAGAAATGACAAGAAATACCCAAAATGTACATAAACATCCATATCATTTAGTAGATCCAAGTCCATGGCCTTTTGTAATATCTTTTGGTATGTTTTTTTTTACTTTCGGTATGGCTATGTATTTTCATAGTTACACAGGTAGTTCAATTTTAATTTTAACAGGTTTTTTAATGATTATCTTCACCATGTATACTTGGTTTAGAGATATTGTAAGGGAAGCTGTTTACGAAGGTCAACACACTAAACAAGTACAGTTAGGTTTAAGAAATGGTATGCTTTTATTTATTTTTAGTGAATTATTATTTTTTATAAGCTTTTTCTGGGCTTTTTTTCATTCAGCTTTAGCTCCAGTACCTGAAATTGGTTCTTTATGGCCACCTTTAGGTATTGAAACTATTAATGCTTGGGGTGTTCCATTATTAAATACCATTATATTATTAACATCGGGTGCTACTATTACATGGGCGCATCATGCAATAATTTATGGTGATAGAAAAAATGCTATATTAAGTTTAATTTTAACAATTTCTTTAGCAATTTTTTTTACATGTATACAAGGTTTAGAATACGTAGAAAGTACTTTTTCTATTTCTGATAGTGTTTATGGTACAACTTTCTTTCTATTAACAGGATTTCACGGTTTACACGTGATTATAGGTACTATATTTATTATAGTATCAACTTTAAGATTAATAAACCACCATTTTACTAAACAACATCATTTCGGTTTTGAAGCTGCCGCTTGGTACTGGCATTTCGTAGATGTAGTTTGGTTATTTTTATTCGTAGCAGTATATTGGTGGGGTGGAAATTAATTATATGACTTTTTATAGCCCTTTAGAGCAATTCGAGATTTTACCTATATTTAAAATTCCTTTTGTATTTACTAATTCTACTTTGTTTTTAGTAATAGGTTTAACCTTTGTATCTATTTATTTTTTTGTAAAAAATAAATTTATCCCAACAAGATTTCAACAAATTTTTGAAATAATTTTTAATACAACCACTGAGTTAGCTTACGGTAATATTGGTAAAGACGGTAAACACTTTATCCCATTAATGTTTGTTGTTTTCTTTTTCATATTATTATGTAACTTAGTAGGAATGGTACCATATAGTTCTACATTAACAAGTCATTTAATCATTACATTGACTTTAGCATTTACTATTTATATAGGTTTTAATTTAATAGGTATTAAAAAACATAAATTAAATTTTTTAAATTTATTATTACCTAGTGGTGCGAATATTTTTTTAGTACCAATTTTAGTTCCTATTGAATTAATTTCATATTTATCTCGTGTAATTAGTTTACCAGTTCGATTATTTGTTAATATGATGGCTGGGCATACTTTATTAAAAGTAATTGCTGGTTTTGCTTGGTCTATGTTAAATGTTAATAGTTTATTATTTATAGCGCATATAGTTCCTTTAATATTATTAATTATATTAACAGGTTTAGAATTAGCTGTTGCTTTTATTCAAGCATATGTATTTACTATCTTAACTTGTATATATATTAACGACGCGTTAAATTTACATTAAATTTTTTATAAAAAGGAAAAGTAGCTCAGTTGGTTAGAGTAGTAGCTTGTCACGCTATTGGTCGCGGGTTCGAGTCCCGTTTTTTCCG